>FSUQ01000093.1_pt1 | contig 16188 bp, 10 predicted proteins | sample 1637471 | NCBI WGS metagenome assembly FSUQ01 (sample SAMEA3914816, study PRJEB12502) | metagenome | biome: forest; material: soil | place: USA | collected 2011-09-16 | depth 0.3 m | reverse complement strand
GTTCGCGCTGGCCCGCGATTTCGCGACTTCCTTTCAGGTGGACCGGGCCGGATTCGCCGCGGCGTTCGCGCAGGTGCTGGCGGCGCCGGGGATGCATCTGGCGGTGGCCGAGTCGTCCGGCGCCCTGGTCGGCTACGTGCTGGGCACCTCGCACCCGGCCTTCTACGCGAGCGGCCCGGTCGCCTGGGTGGAGGAGATCATGGTGCGGGAGGATTTCCGGCGGCAGGGCCTGGGGCGGCGGCTGATGGAGGCGTTCGAGGGCTGGGCGGCGGGGCGGGAGTGCCGCCTGGTCGCCCTGGCCACGCGACGCGCGGCCGGGTTTTACCAAGGGATAGGCTACGCCGAATCGGCGACGTATTTCCGCAAGGTCCTCCGACCTTAGCGGCAGGCGGCGAGCATCGCGTAGACGACGACGCCGGTCACGGAGACGTAGAGCCAGACGGGGAAGGTCCAGCGGGCGAGCCGCTTGTGGGCGGGGAAGCGGCCCGTCAACGAGAGGAAGAAGGTGGCGAGGATCATCGGCAGGGCGACGACGGAGAGGAAGATGTGGGAGACGAGCAGGGGAAAGTAGACGCTCCGAACCCAGCCCTGGCCCGCGAATTTCATGTCGCCGTGCAGGGCGTGGTTGACGATGTAGGTGACGAGGAAGGCGGAGGAGAAGACGAAGGCGGTGCACATCGCGTTGCGGTGGGCGTCGACCCTCCCCTTCAGGATGAAGCGGAAGCCGACGACGAGGGCGACCGCGGAGCAGCCGTTGAGGACGGCGTTGAGCGCGGGGAGGAAGGCGAGGCGGGTGCCCGCCGCGTCGACCGGCGGGTGGTAGTAGACGAGCCAGGCGAGGAAGAGACTGGCGACGGCGCTCAGGGCGAGGATGAAGACGATGACGCCCAGGGGCGTCTTGGCGGGATTGGGCGTGGTCATGGTCATGGTCAGGGGGCGGGCTCGGGGCGGGGTTCGCGGAGGAGGCTGCCGATGTCGGCGACGATTTTCTGCGGGGTCTCGACGTCGGTCCCCTCGTAGTAGGCGCGGACGGCGCCGGTCCGGTCGACCAGGGCGACCTTGGTGCTGTGGACGAAGATCCCCTGGGAGGCCTGGAGGTCGGGCGCGTTCTTCTGGAAGGCGATGAGGAACCCCTTGCGGACGAGGTCCTGGATCGCGGCCTCGCTCCCGGTGAGGAAGCGCCAGCGCCGGGGGTCGGCGCCGACCCGGGCGGCGTAGGCGCGGAGCTTGGCGGGGGTGTCGTCGGCGGGATCGATCGAGATGGAGACGAGCTTGACCGCGCCGAAGGGGATCTGGTCGATCATGCCCTGGACCGCCGCGAGCTGGCGGCTCACCGCGGGGCAGGGGCCGGGGCACTCGGTGAAGAAGAACTGGGCGACCCAGATCTTCCCGGCGAGGTCCTTCGAGGCGACGGTCTTCCCGTCCTGGTCGGTGAGGGAGAACGGCGGCAGGACGACGAGCTGCGGCAGCGGCGCCGCCTCGGCCTGGCCCTGGCCCTCGGAGCGCTCGAAGGAGCGGACCGCGAACGCGGCGCAGAGGACCACGATGACGATGACGAGGAAGGCCCAGAGCAGCCGCTGGAACGGGGTGACCTTCATGGCGCTAGGGATGGCGGACATGGAGCTTCTTCGTCAGGACGACGCAGAGCCAGGAGAGGCCGAGGGCGAAGAGGACGGTGACGGCGGCGGAGAGCGCCGCGCCGGGGACGCCCGCCGGGAGGGGAACGCCGGGGTTGAGGGCGGCGCGCAGCAGGGCCAGGCCGTAGGTGAGCGGGTCGACCGCCGCGACTTCCTGGAGCCAGCCGGCCGAGCCGGAGATAGGGAAGAGGGCGCCGGAGAGGAACCAGAGGGGCATGAGGAAGAGGTTCATCAGGGCGTGGAAGCCCTGGGTGGAGTCGAGCGGCCAGGCGATGAGGTAGCCGAGCGCGGTGAGGCTCATCCCCAGCGCGAGCACGGTGCCGAGGAAGAGGAGGAACGAGGGGACGGTGAACGGCAGCCCGACCGCGACCGCCGCGCCGTAGATGAGGAGGCACTGGACGAGGGAGAGGAAGGTGCCGCCGAGGAGCTTGGCGAGGACGAAGGCGGAGCGGGGGATCGGCGAGACGAGGACGCCCTGGAGGAACCCCTCGCGGCGGTCCTCGATGATGGAGATGGTGGAGAAGATGGCGGTGAAGAGGACGATGAGGAGAAGGGTGCCGGGGAAGAAGTAGTGGAGGTAGGAGTTCACGTCGCCGCTTTGCGCGGCAGCAGCCCCGCCGCCGTTGAAGGAGCGACCCACCCCGGAACCGATGAAAAACCAGAAGAAGAGCGGCGTGGCCAGCGCGCCGATGACGCGGTTGCGCTGGCGCAGGAAGCGGACGATCTCGCGCCGGGTCAGGGCGAGGACGGCGGTCCAGAAGTCATTCATCGGCGCCTCCCTTGGCGAAGGCCCGGCCGGTGAGGCGGACGAAGACGTTTTCCAGCGACGGCGGGGAGAGGGTCAGCCCGCCGATGTCGGCGCGGAAGCGGCGCAGGAGGCGGTTGAGGAGGTCGCGCTCCGCCTCCTGCCCGTCCGGCACGGCGAGGTCAAGCAGGTGGTCGCGGACGGTGGGGCGGACGCCCAGCTCGCGCTCGATCTCGGCGGCCAGCTCGCTCCAGCGCGGGCTCTGGATCGTGAGGACGGCGCCGCCCACCTGGCGCTTCAGCGCGTCGGGGGTGTCGAGGGCGACGGTCTTCCCCTCGTCGAGGAGGAGGAGGCGGTCGCACCATTCGGCCTCGTCGAGGAAGTGGGTGGTCATCAGGATGGTGAGGCTCTCGCTCCGGCGCAGGCCGCGCAGGTAGTCCCAGAGCTCGCGCCGCGCCGAGGGGTCGAGGCCGGTGCTGGGCTCGTCGAGGAGGAGGACGGAGGGGCGGGGGACGAGGCTCTTCGCGACCTCGACGCGGCGCTGCAGGCCACCGGAGAGGGTCTCCACCAGGTCGCGGCGGCGGTGGGTGAGGGAGAACCGCTCCAGCAGCTCGGCGATCCGGGCCTCGAGCGCGGCGCCGCGCAGGCCGTAGAGGTTGCCGTGGGCGGCGAGGTTCTCCTCGACGCGGAGCTTCTTGTCGAGGCTGGGCGACTGGAAGACGACGCCGAGGCGGGCGCGCGCCGCCGCGACCTGGGCGGGATAGGCGCAGCCGGCGACCTCGACGGCTCCCTCGCCCAGCGGGACGAGGGTGGAGAGGAGGCGGAAGAGGGTCGACTTGCCGCTGCCGTTCGGCCCGAGGACGCCGAAGATCTCGCCGGGCGCGACCGAGAAGGTGACGCCGTCGAGGGCGCGGCGCTCCTTGTAGGAGTAGGAGACGCCTTCGCAGCGGACGGCGGCGGGAATGGCGGTGGAAGGGGCGGCGTCCATGGACGGAGCCGGGATTCTCGGGGATGGCCGCGCCGTTGTCAAACGGCGGGCGGGCGGGACCGGCGGCTATAAGCGGCGGGACGGCGCCGCGAGCGGGACTAATCGAAGCCGCGGGAGCGACGGGACCGCCGGAGGAATCGGCGTGGGTTGCCCGGATTGCCGCTTAGGCGCTGACCCGGAGGGCGCGGCCCGCGTCGGGGTGCACGGCGTTGAGCTGGCCGTGGTAATTGTAGGTGGGGACGCCGGCGATGGAGCTGGCGTCGGGCGCCTGCTGGGTCGAGGCGGGGGCATCGGTCACCGCCGGGGGCAGTCCCCCGTGGAGCGGGGAGGAGGAGCCCTGGGCCGCCGTGAGGGCGGGATTGGAGGAGCCGTCGCCCGCGAAGGGGCCGCCGTCGCCGGTCAGGGCGTAGGAATTCTGCTGCGCCTCCTCTTTCCGGGCGGCCGAGGGCTGGGGGATCGCGGAATCGCCGGCCGCCGCGCGGACGGTCTGGGTGGCGCGGGGCACGTAGGCCGAGACCGCCGACGGGTTTTGGACGCCATGAAGGGCCATGAGCGTACGTTGCTCCTCGGCGGGCTGGTGTCAAGGAGGAGGTACCCCTACCCTGGGGGGGTGACAGACACCCACGCCGCCTCCGCCTGGGGGGACCGGGAGACCGAATATTTCCACGAGCTGACCCCCGACCACATCCTCACCGCCGCCGAGGAGGCCGGGGTGCGCTGCACGGGGCGGTGCCAGCCGCTCAACAGCATGGAGAACCGGGTCTATGAGGTGGAGGTCGACGTCCCCGACCCCGCCGCGCTGCGCAGCCCGAGCGAGCGGTCCCGGATCGTGAAGTTCTACCGCCCGGGCCGCTGGAGCGAGGCGCAGATCCTGGAGGAGCACCGCTTCCTGCTGGACCTGCGGGAGGCGGAGGTGCCGGGGATCGCCCCGATCCCGTTCGCCGACGGGGCGACGCTGCGGCGGGTGCCCCGGATCGGGCTGTGGTTCGCGGTCTTCCCGAAGGTGGGCGGGCGCCATCCCGACGAGATGGACGCCGGCCAGCTGCGCCGCGTGGGGCGGCTCCTGGGCCGGATGCACAACGTGGGGGCGGAGCGGAAGGCGCCGCACCGCCTGCGCCTGGACGTGGAGACGTACGGCTACAAGAACCTGGACTTCCTCCTGGAGAGCGAGGCGCTCCCGGAGCGGATCGAGGAGGCCTATGCCGAGGTGGTGGAGGAGCTGTGCGAATTGGCGGAACCGTTGTTCGCGGAAGCCGCGCCGGCGTTCCAGCGCATCCACGGGGACTGCCATTTGGGGAACCTCATCTGGGCGGAAAATCCGAGCCACGAGGGGCCGTTCTGGGTCGACTTCGACGACATGGTGACGGGGCCCGCCGTGCAGGACCTCTGGCTGGTGGTGCCGGGGCGCGACGAGGAGGCGCTGGAGCGGCGCGATTTCCTGCTGGAGGGCTACGAGGAGATGCGCGACTTCGACCGGCGGACGCTGCGGCTGGTGGAGCCGCTGCGGGCGCTGCGCTTCGTCCACTTCAGCGCCTGGATCGCGAAGCGGTGGAGCGACCCGGCGTTCCCGCGCCGCTTCGACCACTTCGGCACCGAGCGGTACTGGGCGGAGCAGCTGGCCGACCTGCGCGAGCAGCTTGAACTCGTCCGCCAGGACGGCTAGCCTGGGCCTTGCGATGGAACGCACGGGATACCGCCGTTGGTGGGGTCTGTCCGCGCTGCTGGCGTGCCTGCTCCTGGCGTTCCTGGGCTACGCGTTCCTCCATACCGTCGTCCGCGACGCCTTCGCCGATCCGGCCGAATTGGACGAGCTCTACAAGGCGGCCGGGGCGGTCGCGGCCCTCGACATCCGCGACGGGAAGAAGCCGATCGGATTCCCCGTGGAGGCGGGGGCGGCCAGCAGCCACGCCTATTTCGACCTCCTGGCCGCCCACGGCTACGTGACGGCGCGCGACCGGAGGCGGCTCGACGACTTCGTGATCGCCAACGTCTCGGTCTCCGATCCGGCCGAGACGGCGTTCCTGGTCTCCCGCAGCTATTACGACGCGTGGCGGGACCACCGCCCCCTGCCCGCGCATTACCTGGTGCTCCTCAAGTACGGCCAGGCGTGCACCGCCGCGGGCAACGGCGTGCCGCTGCGGCTGCCGAAGCGGGCGCCGGAGTTCTTGGAGCCGTAGGGAGCACGTCCAAAAACATTGCCGCCGCGTGGGGAAAGGAATGCCTGCGCGAAGCGCAAAGTCTTCGTCAGGGGAAACTAGCTTGCATGGCCGGGAGGCAAGTCCAGGAGGAAGGACCAGCGGTCCTTCCTCTTGCGTCGCTAGACTCCCCGTGCGGCTCAGGGGCCGCTTCGTGAATTACGGGCCGCGTACGCTTCGGAGTCATTTTCGCCGCTGGGCAGTATTTGGCGACTAGAGGAAGAGTCAGCGGCCTTGCCGGTTCCGAAGCATGCGCTACGTCATCTGTCGTGGCGACCTGTGCGCCGCGCGGAGTTTTAACGACGCAGGAGGAGGACCGCTGGTCTTCCCCCTGGACCCCCGCCCCGACGCGGTAGCGGCCTCTTCAGCCCCGGACGCAAAAAAGGCGCCGGATCGCTCCGGCGCCTTTTTTGAATCGGGCCCGCCTAGGGACCCGAGAGGGTGCGGCGGCGCTTGAGGCGGAGCTGGGCGGCGGCGCGGGCCAGCGCGGCCTCGGTCGCCTCCAGTTCCTCGCCGATCAGGGTGCGGCTGCGCAGGGCCTCCTCGGCGCGGGCCAGGGCTTCCTGGACCTTCTGCTCGTCGATGTCGGCCTCGCGCACCGCGAGGTCGGTCAGGACCGAGACGTCGGTGGGGCGGACCTCGGCGAAGCCGGGGCCGACCGCGAGCTCGAAGGTCTTCCCGCCCTGGACGTAGTGCAGCTCCCCGGCCTGGATCTGGGCCAGGAGGGGGGCGTGCTCCGGGAGGATGCCCAGCTCGCCCTCGGCGCCGGGGAGCAGGACGCTCTCCACGTCGCCGGAGAAGATCCGGCCCTCGGGGGTGACGATGTCCAGGTGAAGAGTTGCCATGAGCCTGTGCGTGCGCCGGCTTTAAGCCCGGATGGCGTCGATGCCGCCCTTCATGTAGAAGTTCGACTCGGGCACGTCGTCGTGCTTGCCTTCCAGGATCTCCTTGAAGCCGCGCACGGTCTCCTTGATGGAGACGTACTCGCCCTTGGTGCCGGTGAAGACCTCGGCGACGTGGAACGGCTGGCTGAGGAAGCGCTGGATCTTGCGGGCGCGGTAGACGGTCTGCTTGTCCTCGGGGGAAAGCTCGTCCATGCCCAGGATGGCGATGATGTCCTGGAGCTCCTTGTACCGCTGGAGCACCTTCTGCACGCCGCGCGCGACGTTGTAGTGCTCCTCGCCGATGATGTCGGCGGAGAGCGCCTTCGAGGTCGACGCCAGCGGGTCGACCGCCGGGTAGATGCCGAGGTCGGCGATGGAGCGCTCCAGCACGATGGTGGAGTCGAGGTGGGCGAAGGTGTTCGCCGGGGCGGGGTCGGTCAAGTCGTCCGCCGGCACGTAGACCGCCTGGAACGAGGTGATCGAGCCGTTCTTGGTCGAGGTGATCCGCTCCTGGAGGTCGCCCATTTCCGAGGCGAGGGTCGGCTGGTAGCCGACCGCGCTCGGGGTGCGGCCCAGCAGCGCCGAGACCTCGGCGCCCGCCTGGGAGAAGCGGAAGATGTTGTCGACGAAGAGGAGCACGTCCTGGTTCTTCTCGTCGCGGAAGTACTCGGCCATGGCGAGGCCGGAGAGGGCGACGCGGAGGCGGGCGCCCGGGGGCTCGTTCATCTGGCCGTAGACCAGGGCGACCTTGGACTCCTCGATTTTGTCGAGGTTGATGACCTTGGAGTCGGCCATCTCGTGGTAGAGGTCGTTGCCCTCGCGGGTACGCTCGCCGACGCCCGCGAACACCGAGTAGCCGCCGTGGCCCTTCGCGATGTTGTTGATGAGCTCCATGATGACGACGGTCTTGCCGACGCCGGCGCCGCCGAAGGCGCCGACCTTGCCGCCCTTGGTGAACGGGCAGATCAGGTCGATGACCTTGATGCCGGTCTCCAGGATCTGGGCGCCGGTGCTCTGGTCGACCAGCGGGGGGGCGGGGCGGTGGATCGGGTAGCGCTTGGTGAAGGTGACGGGCCCGCGCTCGTCGATGGGCTCGCCCAGGACGTTGAAGATGCGGCCCAGGATGCCCTCGCCGACGGGGACGCTGATGGGGGCGCCGGTGGCGGTGACCTCGGCGCCGCGCTTCAGCCCCTCGGTGGACGACATGGCGATGGCGCGCACCCAGCCCTCGCCGATGTGCTGCTGGGTCTCGAACGTGATCTTGTGGGTCTGGCCGTTGAGCTCGAACGAGGTCTCGACGGCTTCGTAGATGGCCGGGATCTGGCTGTCGCCGAAATCGATGTCGACGACCGGGCCGATGACCTGGACGATTTTGCCTTTGTTTGCCATAGGGAGGAGGGGTCTTTGTGTTGGGAAAATGCTAACCGACGGCGAGCTGCGCGGTGGTGATCTCGAGCAGCTCGGTGGTGATGGCCGACTGGCGGGCCTTGTTGTATTCGAGGGTCAGGGCCTTGACGAGGTCTTTGGCGTTCTCGGTGGCGTTCTTCATCGCGACCATCCGGGCGCTGTGCTCCGAGGCGCGCGCGTCGAGGATGTGGTGGTACACCTCGAAGTGGACGACGAAGGGGAGGAAGAGGCCGAGGAGCTCCTCGGCCTCTTCCTCCCCTTCGTCGTCCACTTCGAGGTGTACCACCACATCCTCGACGCGCGCGCCTCGGAGCACAGCGCCCGGATGGTCGCGATGAAGAACGCCACCGAGAACGCCAAAGACCTCGTCAAGGCCCTGACCCTCGAATACAACAAGGCCCGCCAGTCGGCCATCACCACCGAGCTGCTCGAGATCACCACCGCGCAGCTCGCCGTCGGTTAGCATTTTCCCAACACAAAGACCCCTCCTCCCTATGGCAAACAAAGGCAAAATCGTCCAGGTCATCGGCCCGGTCGTCGACATCGATTTCGGCGACAGCCAGATCCCGGCCATCTACGAAGCCGTCGAGACCTCGTTCGAGCTCAACGGCCAGACCCACAAGATCACGTTCGAGACCCAGCAGCACATCGGCGAGGGCTGGGTGCGCGCCATCGCCATGTCGTCCACCGAGGGGCTGAAGCGCGGCGCCGAGGTCACCGCCACCGGCGCCCCCATCAGCGTCCCCGTCGGCGAGGGCATCCTGGGCCGCATCTTCAACGTCCTGGGCGAGCCCATCGACGAGCGCGGGCCCGTCACCTTCACCAAGCGCTACCCGATCCACCGCCCCGCCCCCCCGCTGGTCGACCAGAGCACCGGCGCCCAGATCCTGGAGACCGGCATCAAGGTCATCGACCTGATCTGCCCGTTCACCAAGGGCGGCAAGGTCGGCGCCTTCGGCGGCGCCGGCGTCGGCAAGACCGTCGTCATCATGGAGCTCATCAACAACATCGCGAAGGGCCACGGCGGCTACTCGGTGTTCGCGGGCGTCGGCGAGCGTACCCGCGAGGGCAACGACCTCTACCACGAGATGGCCGACTCCAAGGTCATCAACCTCGACAAAATCGAGGAGTCCAAGGTCGCCCTGGTCTACGGCCAGATGAACGAGCCCCCGGGCGCCCGCCTCCGCGTCGCCCTCTCCGGCCTCGCCATGGCCGAGTACTTCCGCGACGAGAAGAACCAGGACGTGCTCCTCTTCGTCGACAACATCTTCCGCTTCTCCCAGGCGGGCGCCGAGGTCTCGGCGCTGCTGGGCCGCACCCCGAGCGCGGTCGGCTACCAGCCGACCCTCGCCTCGGAAATGGGCGACCTCCAGGAGCGGATCACCTCGACCAAGAACGGCTCGATCACCTCGTTCCAGGCGGTCTACGTGCCGGCGGACGACTTGACCGACCCCGCCCCGGCGAACACCTTCGCCCACCTCGACTCCACCATCGTGCTGGAGCGCTCCATCGCCGACCTCGGCATCTACCCGGCGGTCGACCCGCTGGCGTCGACCTCGAAGGCGCTCTCCGCCGACATCATCGGCGAGGAGCACTACAACGTCGCGCGCGGCGTGCAGAAGGTGCTCCAGCGGTACAAGGAGCTCCAGGACATCATCGCCATCCTGGGCATGGACGAGCTTTCCCCCGAGGACAAGCAGACCGTCTACCGCGCCCGCAAGATCCAGCGCTTCCTCAGCCAGCCGTTCCACGTCGCCGAGGTCTTCACCGGCACCAAGGGCGAGTACGTCTCCATCAAGGAGACCGTGCGCGGCTTCAAGGAGATCCTGGAAGGCAAGCACGACGACGTGCCCGAGTCGAACTTCTACATGAAGGGCGGCATCGACGCCATCCGGGCTTAAAGCCGGCGCACGCACAGGCTCATGGCAACTCTTCACCTGGACATCGTCACCCCCGAGGGCCGGATCTTCTCCGGCGACGTGGAGAGCGTCCTGCTCCCCGGCGCCGAGGGCGAGCTGGGCATCCTCCCGGAGCACGCCCCCCTCCTGGCCCAGATCCAGGCCGGGGAGCTGCACTACGTCCAGGGCGGGAAGACCTTCGAGCTCGCGGTCGGCCCCGGCTTCGCCGAGGTCCGCCCCACCGACGTCTCGGTCCTGACCGACCTCGCGGTGCGCGAGGCCGACATCGACGAGCAGAAGGTCCAGGAAGCCCTGGCCCGCGCCGAGGAGGCCCTGCGCAGCCGCACCCTGATCGGCGAGGAACTGGAGGCGACCGAGGCCGCGCTGGCCCGCGCCGCCGCCCAGCTCCGCCTCAAGCGCCGCCGCACCCTCTCGGGTCCCTAGGCGGGCCCGATTCAAAAAAGGCGCCGGAGCGATCCGGCGCCTTTTTTGCGTCCGGGGCTGAAGAGGCCGCTACCGCGTCGGGGCGGGGGTCCAGGGGGAAGACCAGCGGTCCTCCTCCTGCGTCGTTAAAACTCCGCGCGGCGCACAGGTCGCCACGACAGATGACGTAGCGCATGCTTCGGAACCGGCAAGGCCGCTGACTCTTCCTCTAGTCGCCAAATACTGCCCAGCGGCGAAAATGACTCCGAAGCGTACGCGGCCCGTAATTCACGAAGCGGCCCCTGAGCCGCACGGGGAGTCTAGCGACGCAAGAGGAAGGACCGCTGGTCCTTCCTCCTGGACTTGCCTCCCGGCCATGCAAGCTAGTTTCCCCTGACGAAGACTTTGCGCTTCGCGCAGGCATTCCTTTCCCCACGCGGCGGCAATGTTTTTGGACGTGCTCCCTACGGCTCCAAGAACTCCGGCGCCCGCTTCGGCAGCCGCAGCGGCACGCCGTTGCCCGCGGCGGTGCACGCCTGGCCGTACTTGAGGAGCACCAGGTAATGCGCGGGCAGGGGGCGGTGGTCCCGCCACGCGTCGTAATAGCTGCGGGAGACCAGGAACGCCGTCTCGGCCGGATCGGAGACCGAGACGTTGGCGATCACGAAGTCGTCGAGCCGCCTCCGGTCGCGCGCCGTCACGTAGCCGTGGGCGGCCAGGAGGTCGAAATAGGCGTGGCTGCTGGCCGCCCCCGCCTCCACGGGGAATCCGATCGGCTTCTTCCCGTCGCGGATGTCGAGGGCCGCGACCGCCCCGGCCGCCTTGTAGAGCTCGTCCAATTCGGCCGGATCGGCGAAGGCGTCGCGGACGACGGTATGGAGGAACGCGTAGCCCAGGAACGCCAGGAGCAGGCACGCCAGCAGCGCGGACAGACCCCACCAACGGCGGTATCCCGTGCGTTCCATCGCAAGGCCCAGGCTAGCCGTCCTGGCGGACGAGTTCAAGCTGCTCGCGCAGGTCGGCCAGCTGCTCCGCCCAGTACCGCTCGGTGCCGAAGTGGTCGAAGCGGCGCGGGAACGCCGGGTCGCTCCACCGCTTCGCGATCCAGGCGCTGAAGTGGACGAAGCGCAGCGCCCGCAGCGGCTCCACCAGCCGCAGCGTCCGCCGGTCGAAGTCGCGCATCTCCTCGTAGCCCTCCAGCAGGAAATCGCGCCGCTCCAGCGCCTCCTCGTCGCGCCCCGGCACCACCAGCCAGAGGTCCTGCACGGCGGGCCCCGTCACCATGTCGTCGAAGTCGACCCAGAACGGCCCCTCGTGGCTCGGATTTTCCGCCCAGATGAGGTTCCCCAAATGGCAGTCCCCGTGGATGCGCTGGAACGCCGGCGCGGCTTCCGCGAACAACGGTTCCGCCAATTCGCACAGCTCCTCCACCACCTCGGCATAGGCCTCCTCGATCCGCTCCGGGAGCGCCTCGCTCTCCAGGAGGAAGTCCAGGTTCTTGTAGCCGTACGTCTCCACGTCCAGGCGCAGGCGGTGCGGCGCCTTCCGCTCCGCCCCCACGTTGTGCATCCGGCCCAGGAGCCGCCCCACGCGGCGCAGCTGGCCGGCGTCCATCTCGTCGGGATGGCGCCCGCCCACCTTCGGGAAGACCGCGAACCACAGCCCGATCCGGGGCACCCGCCGCAGCGTCGCCCCGTCGGCGAACGGGATCGGGGCGATCCCCGGCACCTCCGCCTCCCGCAGGTCCAGCAGGAAGCGGTGCTCCTCCAGGATCTGCGCCTCGCTCCAGCGGCCCGGGCGGTAGAACTTCACGATCCGGGACCGCTCGCTCGGGCTGCGCAGCGCGGCGGGGTCGGGGACGTCGACCTCCACCTCATAGACCCGGTTCTCCATGCTGTTGAGCGGCTGGCACCGCCCCGTGCAGCGCACCCCGGCCTCCTCGGCGGCGGTGAGGATGTGGTCGGGGGTCAGCTCGTGGAAATATTCGGTCTCCCGGTCCCCCCAGGCGGAGGCGGCGTGGGTGTCTGTCACCCCCCCAGGGTAGGGGTACCTCCTCCTTGACACCAGCCCGCCGAGGAGCAACGTACGCTCATGGCCCTTCATGGCGTCCAAAACCCGTCGGCGGTCTCGGCCTACGTGCCCCGCGCCACCCAGACCGTCCGCGCGGCGGCCGGCGATTCCGCGATCCCCCAGCCCTCGGCCGCCCGGAAAGAGGAGGCGCAGCAGAATTCCTACGCCCTGACCGGCGACGGCGGCCCCTTCGCGGGCGACGGCTCCTCCAATCCCGCCCTCACGGCGGCCCAGGGCTCCTCCTCCCCGCTCCACGGGGGACTGCCCCCGGCGGTGACCGATGCCCCCGCCTCGACCCAGCAGGCGCCCGACGCCAGCTCCATCGCCGGCGTCCCCACCTACAATTACCACGGCCAGCTCAACGCCGTGCACCCCGACGCGGGCCGCGCCCTCCGGGTCAGCGCCTAAGCGGCAATCCGGGCAACCCACGCCGATTCCTCCGGCGGTCCCGTCGCTCCCGCGGCTTCGATTAGTCCCGCTCGCGGCGCCGTCCCGCCGCTTATAGCCGCCGGTCCCGCCCGCCCGCCGTTTGACAACGGCGCGGCCATCCCCGAGAATCCCGGCTCCGTCCATGGACGCCGCCCCTTCCACCGCCATTCCCGCCGCCGTCCGCTGCGAAGGCGTCTCCTACTCCTACAAGGAGCGCCGCGCCCTCGACGGCGTCACCTTCTCGGTCGCGCCCGGCGAGATCTTCGGCGTCCTCGGGCCGAACGGCAGCGGCAAGTCGACCCTCTTCCGCCTCCTCTCCACCCTCGTCCCGCTGGGCGAGGGAGCCGTCGAGGTCGCCGGCTGCGCCTATCCCGCCCAGGTCGCGGCGGCGCGCGCCCGCCTCGGCGTCGTCTTCCAGTCGCCCAGCCTCGACAAGAAGCTCCGCGTCGAGGAGAACCTCGCCGCCCACGGCAACCTCTACGGCCTGCGCGGCGCCGCGCTCGAGGCCCGGATCGCCGAGCTGCTGGAGCGGTTCTCCCTCACCCACCGCCGCCGCGACCTGGTGGAGACCCTCTCCGGTGGCCTGCAGCGCCGCGTCGAGGTCGCGAAGAGCCTCGTCCCCCGCCCCTCCGTCCTCCTCCTCGACGAGCCCAGCACCGGCCTCGACCCCTCGGCGCGGCGCGAGCTCTGGGACTACCTGCGCGGCCTGCGCCGGAGCGAGAGCCTCACCATCCTGATGACCACCCACTTCCTCGACGAGGCCGAATGGTGCGACCGCCTCCTCCTCCTCGACGAGGGGAAGACCGTCGCCCTCGACACCCCCGACGCGCTGAAGCGCCAGGTGGGCGGCGCCGTCCTCACGATCCAGAGCCCGCGCTGGAGCGAGCTGGCCGCCGAGATCGAGCGCGAGCTGGGCGTCCGCCCCACCGTCCGCGACCACCTGCTTGACCTCGCCGTGCCGGACGGGCAGGAGGCGGAGCGCGACCTCCTCAACCGCCTCCTGCGCCGCTTCCGCGCCGACATCGGCGGGCTGACCCTCTCCCCGCCGTCGCTGGAAAACGTCTTCGTCCGCCTCACCGGCCGGGCCTTCGCCAAGGGAGGCGCCGATGAATGACTTCTGGACCGCCGTCCTCGCCCTGACCCGGCGCGAGATCGTCCGCTTCCTGCGCCAGCGCAACCGCGTCATCGGCGCGCTGGCCACGCCGCTCTTCTTCTGGTTTTTCATCGGTTCCGGGGTGGGTCGCTCCTTCAACGGCGGCGGGGCTGCTGCCGCGCAAAGCGGCGACGTGAACTCCTACCTCCACTACTTCTTCCCCGGCACCCTTCTCCTCATCGTCCTCTTCACCGCCATCTTCTCCACCATCTCCATCATCGAGGACCGCCGCGAGGGGTTCCTCCAGGGCGTCCTCGTCTCGCCGATCCCCCGCTCCGCCTTCGTCCTCGCCAAGCTCCTCGGCGGCACCTTCCTCTCCCTCGTCCAGTGCCTCCTCATCTACGGCGCGGCGGTCGCGGTCGGGCTGCCGTTCACCGTCCCCTCGTTCCTCCTCTTCCTCGGCACCGTGCTCGCGCTGGGGATGAGCCTCACCGCGCTCGGCTACCTCATCGCCTGGCCGCTCGACTCCACCCAGGGCTTCCACGCCCTGATGAACCTCTTCCTCATGCCCCTCTGGTTCCTCTCCGGCGCCCTCTTCCCTATCTCCGGCTCGGCCGGCTGGCTCCAGGAAGTCGCGGCGGTCGACCCGCTCACCTACGGCCTGGCCCTGCTGCGCGCCGCCCTCAACCCCGGCGTTCCCCTCCCGGCGGGCGTCCCCGGCGCGGCGCTCTCCGCCGCCGTCACCGTCCTCTTCGCCCTCGGCCTCTCCTGGCTCTGCGTCGTCCTGACGAAGAAGCTCCATGTCCGCCATCCCTAGCGCCATGAAGGTCACCCCGTTCCAGCGGCTGCTCTGGGCCTTCCTCGTCATCGTCATCGTGGTCCTCTGCGCCGCGTTCGCGGTCCGCTCCTTCGAGCGCTCCGAGGGCCAGGGCCAGGCCGAGGCGGCGCCGCTGCCGCAGCTCGTCGTCCTGCCGCCGTTCTCCCTCACCGACCAGGACGGGAAGACCGTCGCCTCGAAGGACCTCGCCGGGAAGATCTGGGTCGCCCAGTTCTTCTTCACCGAGTGCCCCGGCCCCTGCCCCGCGGTGAGCCGCCAGCTCGCGGCGGTCCAGGGCATGATCGACCAGATCCCCTTCGGCGCGGTCAAGCTCGTCTCCATCTCGATCGATCCCGCCGACGACACCCCCGCCAAGCTCCGCGCCTACGCCGCCCGGGTCGGCGCCGACCCCCGGCGCTGGCGCTTCCTCACCGGGAGCGAGGCCGCGATCCAGGACCTCGTCCGCAAGGGGTTCCTCATCGCCTTCCAGAAGAACGCGCCCGACCTCCAGGCCTCCCAGGGGATCTTCGTCCACAGCACCAAGGTCGCCCTGGTCGACCGGACCGGCGCCGTCCGCGCCTACTACGAGGGGACCGACGTCGAGACCCCGCAGAAAATCGTCGCCGACATCGGCAGCCTCCTCCGCGAACCCCGCCCCGAGCCCGCCCCCTGACCATGACCATGACCACGCCCAATCCCGCCAAGACGCCCCTGGGCGTCATCGTCTTCATCCTCGCCCTGAGCGCCGTCGCCAGTCTCTTCCTCGCCTGGCTCGTCTACTACCACCCGCCGGTCGACGCGGCGGGCACCCGCCTCGCCTTCCTCCCCGCGCTCAACGCCGTCCTCAACGGCTGCTCCGCGGTCGCCCTCGTCGTCGGCTTCCGCTTCATCCTGAAGGGGAGGGTCGACGCCCACCGCAACGCGATGTGCACCGCCTTCGTCTTCTCCTCCGCCTTCCTCGTCACCTACATCGTCAACCACGCCCTGCACGGCGACATGAAATTCGCGGGCCAGGGCTGGGTTCGGAGCGTCTACTTTCCCCTGCTCGTCTCCCACATCTTCCTCTCCGTCGTCGCCCTGCCGATGATCCTCGCCACCTTCTTCCTCTCGTTGACGGGCCGCTTCCCCGCCCACAAGCGGCTCGCCCGCTGGACCTTCCCCGTCTGGCTCTACGTCTCCGTGACCGGCGTCGTCGTCTACGCGATGCTCGCCGCCTGCCGCTAAGGTCGGAGGACCTTGCGGAAATACGTCGCCGATTCGGCGTAGCCTATCCCTTGGTAAAACCCGGCCGCGCGTCGCGTGGCCAGGGCGACCAGGCGGCACTCCCGCCCCGCCGCCCAGCCCTCGAACGCCTCCATCAGCCGCCGCCCCAGGCCCTGCCGCCGGAAATCCTCCCGCACCATGATCTCCTCCACCCAGGCGACCGGGCCGCTCGCGTAGAAGGCCGGGTGCGAGGTGCCCAGCACGTAGCCGACCAGGGCGCCGGACGACTCGGCCACCGCCAGATGCATCCCCGGCGCCGCCAGCACCTGCGCGAACGCCGCGGCGAATCCGGCCCGGTCCACCTGAAAGGAAGTCGCGAAATCGCGGGCCAGCGCGAAC
>FSUQ01000052.1_pt1 | contig 16412 bp, 17 predicted proteins | sample 1637471 | NCBI WGS metagenome assembly FSUQ01 (sample SAMEA3914816, study PRJEB12502) | metagenome | biome: forest; material: soil | place: USA | collected 2011-09-16 | depth 0.3 m | reverse complement strand
GCGGCCACTTCCTTGGTCTGCTCGCCCCCCGCCTTCTTGAACGCGTCGAGCTGGGAGTTGACGCTGTCCTGGAGTTGGGAAAGCGAGTCCTTCTCGCTGCTGAGGGTCCGCTCCATGGTGACGAGGCGGCCCTGCTGGAGGGCGAGGTCCTCGGCCAGCTTGAGGAGCTGGAGGTAGCGCTTGTTCAGCTCGTCGGCGATGGTCTCGATGCTGGCCTTGCCGCGCGCCTCGCTCTGCTTGATCTCGTCATGGACGCCGTCCAGGTCCTTGCCGCTCTTGATGTAGGCCATCACCTCGAAGATGGCGCACAACAGAATAGCGATCAGCAGCAGGATTTCGGGGCTGATGCGGCCGGAGCGGGCATGATCGTAACGGACCATAGGGGCCACCAGATTAGGTATTTTTTCCCCGCTCGGCAACAGATAAGGAGGGCGATACGAAAGTTTTTCCGAAAAAATCCGAAAAAGTACCCATAGGCCCTCTTCTTTCTCGCGCCTACGGGGAGGTCGTCCCCGGGCTCGGGCCCGGACCCGCGTCGCCGCCCTTGCGGCCGCGGGCGGCGGCGGCCCGGCGCAGGAGCTCCGGATCGACGGTGTCGACCTTGAGGGCGGCCTGCTGGTTGACCTGGCCGATCTGGGCGTCGATCTCGGTGCGCATGATGCGGACCTCGCGCGGCGCCTTGATGCCGATGCGGACGCGCTGTCCCTCGACGGCGACGATGATGATCTCGATCTGATCGCCCAGCTTGATCGATTCGCCGGGCTTGCGGGAGAGGACGAGCATGGATCCTTTCCTAGAATTCGAACAGTTCCCGCTCCGAGTAGGGGCTGTCGGGGAGAACGATCTGGCGGCCCAGCTTCTTGTCCTTGTGCAGGATCAGGGGCGCCTTGAGGTTGGCGTAGATGCGGAACGGCTTTCCACCCTCGATCTTGAGGATGAAGAAGATGAGGCAGTCCATGGGGCTGGGGCCGCCGATGGGGTCGAGGTCATCGTCGTCGACGTCCATGACGTAGTCGGGCTTGAGGTAGAACGCCTCGATGACGGCGAAGGAGAGGTTGGAGTTGTCCAGCGACCGCATCAGGGCGAAGGGATGCTCCCCCTCTCCCTGGCTGAAGACGAAGCGCTGCGTTCCCGGGAACCCGGGAAGGCCCATGGGAAAGGTGAACGACTTATCGAGAATTTCCTTCTCGATGGGCCCGTAGTCCTGCATTCCAAACGGTCCTAGCCTATGACAGGTAGTTCAGCAAGCTCAGGTTGAGAATCTTGGAGCCGGACTGCAGGGCGGCCTGGTAGGCGGTCTGGATCTGGGAAAGCTCGGTGGCGGCGTTGGCGGTGTTGACCTGGGTGAGGCCGGCCAGCGCCTGCTTCTGGTTGAGGACGTCGGTGCTCAGCTCGGTCTGGTTCGAGTCGATCAGGGCGAGCTGCGCCGAGGCGCGCCCGACGTAGACCGAGACGTTCCCGGTCGCGCTGTCGATCGCCTGGACCGCCGCGCTGTAGCTGCCGCCCAGGACCGTGTCGCTCGCGAAGGCGTCGGTCCCGTTGCCGGTGCCCGCGAGCATGTCGTTGGCGGCGCTGACCACCATGTTGTAGAGGTCGGTGGAGCCCGCCACGCCGGTGGTGAGGAAGCCGGCGAAGTTGGAACCGCCGCTGGTGTCGCTGCCGGCGGTGAGGCCGAGGCTGACGGTCAGGTTGGTGTTGATGGTGGCGGTGGCGACCTGGGGACCGTAGCCGGACGAGGTGTCGTTGAGCACCATGTTGGGGTTGGAGGCCAGCCCCTGGCCGGAGAGGAAGGTGCCGCCGGTCTCGGAGAGGGTGAGCGGCTGCGTCGCCGAGGTGATCACCATCTGGCTGGAGGAATTCTGCGTGACGGTGACGCCGGGGGCGGCCTTCTCGATCTCCTGCTTCATGGTCGCGAACGAGTCGCCCGCGTTGATCGAGACGTTGAAGCCGTTGACGTTGAGCGTCTCGGCGGCGGCGGGGGCGGCGTAGGCCGAGGTGGCGGTCGAGCTGGAGACGAGCGGCGGCTGGTTGTTGACCGACCCGTAGGTGTAGACCCCGTCCTTGTTCTGGTTGACGATCTGCAGGATCTGCTTGGCGTAGCCCTGCATCTGGTTGCCGTAGATCTGCATCTGCGTCTGGCTGGAACTGTTGTTCGCCTCGGTCATCAGCTCGGAGACGGAGCTGAGGATCGACTGCAGGTTGCTCATCCCCTGGTAGGTGTTCTGGGCGTTGAGCGTGAGGCTGTTGGTGACGCTCAGGTAGGTGTTGCTCTCCGAGTTCTGGCCGCGCAGCAGGCTGACCTGGGCGAAGGTGGCCGGATCGTCCGAGGCGTTGATGATGCTCATCCCGGTGGAGATCTGGTTCTGCACCGTGAACTCCCGCTGGAGCAGCGTGTTGCTCTGCTGCATGAGGGCGTCGGGGAACATGTTCGAGGTGATGCGCATGGGGGGTCTCCGGGGAAAAAGGGTCGTCTCTATCTATCAGTTGCCGAGGTTCTGGGTCAGAAGCTGGTACATCTGGTTGATGGTGTTGATGAAGCGGGAATTGGCCTCGAAGGCCCGCTGGTAGGAGACCAGGTTGGTCATTTCCTCGTCGGTGGAGATGCCGGAGTAGGACTGCTGCGAGGTGTTGGCCTGGGTGCTGACGAGCTGCTGGGCCGAGAGGTTGGTCGTGGCCGCCTGGGACATCGCGCCGACGTCGCTCACCAGGGTGGTGTAGAACGGGTAGATGTCCGAGTTGGAGACCTGGTTGCCGATCTGGTCGGCGAGGCTGCCGTCGTTGGACTGGCCGCTGGAGACCTGGGTGGTGGCGGCCGGGATGTAGTTCGAGTTGTAGTCGGTGTTGGTGTAATCGTACACCTGGTTCACCCCGAGGTCCCAGGCGCCGGTGCTCGCGGCGCCGGTGGCGCTGTCGTAGAAGAAGTCGCCGCCGTGGGTGGACGCCACGCCGCCCGTCAGCGCGGCCGACAGGGTGCTGGTGCCGCTGACGCTGAGCGCCGAGGCCGAGTTGATGGAGAGGTTCCCGTTGGTGACGGCGGCCGTGACGTTGCTCCCCGACGCGTTGATCTTCGCGGCGATGTCGTTCAGGTCGTCGCCCGCGGCGATGTTGTAGGTGGTGCCGTTGATCACCAGCGTGCCGGTGGCCGGGAGGGTCGGGGCGGAGGCGGTGCTGAGCTCGTTGGGCGGATTGCCCGTCGCCGCGTTGCCGTTGAGGTCGTAGCCGGTGGAGACCAGGTTGTTGACCGTGGTGACGACGTTGTTGAGGTAGGTGTTGAACCGGTCGAGGATGCTGCGCCCGGTGGTGAAGGTGGCGCTGTTCTCGTCCTGGTAGCCCAGGGTCTGGTTGTCGAAGGTGACCAGGCCGCCCAGCGAGCCGCCGGTGGGGCCCGCCGAGATGGTGCCGGTGGTGCCGTTCTGGGCGAGGATGAAGAGGCTCTTGTCGGCGCCGTAGCCGCTGACGCCCTGGCTGGAGCCGGCCACGGTGAGCGAGTAGGTGCCGGGGTCGGCCGCCCCGCTGTAGGTGACGCCGCCGCCGTTGCTCCCCTGGACCAGGGTGATCGGGGCGGAGGTGTTCGGTCCCTGGGCCAGGCTCAGCGCGGTCGCCAGGCTGCTGGTGCCGGCGGTGGTGATCGAGGAGAGCGAGTTCAGCACCAGGTTGCCGTTGGAGACGGTGGCGGTGACGTTGGGGACCGAGGCGTTGATGTTCGCCGCGATGGTGGAGAGGTCGTCCCCGGAGGCGATGTTGACGGTGGTGCCGTTGAGGGTGAGCGTCCCGGTGGCGGGCAGGGCCGGGGGGGTGGCGGTGGCCAGCTGGTTGGTGCCGGAGGTGGCGTCGGCCAGCTGGATGTCGATCATGCTGGCGTTCTTCGCGTCCGGGGTGACCTTGATGTTGACGATCGAGCTGAGCTGCTCGACGAGCGCCTCCCGCTGGTCGCGCATGTCGTTCGCCTGGTTGATCGGGATGCCGTTGACGGCCTGGGAGCCGACCTCGGCCGAGGCGATCTGCTGGTTCAGGTCGGCGATCTGGGTGATCAGGCTGTTGGCGGTCTTGGTCTCGGTGCCCGCCTCGGTGAAGGCGCTCTGCTTGGTGTCGAGCATCTGTCCGTAGATCGCCTTCGCGGTGGTCGAGAACGAGACGGCCGCGCTGGAGACGGCGTCGCGCAGGCTGGAGTCGGTCGGGTCGGCCGCGAGCTTGCTCCAGGCGTTGAAGAGGTTGGTGCTGGCCGCCTCCAGGCCGGTCTGGCTGGCGGTCTGGGTGCCGTCGGTCTGCGTGGAGCTGAGCGCCTCCTGGAGGGCGTTCTGCACCAGGGTCAACAGGTTGTCGGTGGCGGTGGCGGAGCCCAGGTTCGAGTTCTCGGTCTGGACCAGGGAGTCGAGATACGGGCTGCGGGTCCCGGTGATGCCGAGGGCGTAGACGCCGATGCTCAGGTTCTGACCACCGATCTGGACGGTGGTGTCCTCGGAGACGGCGACGCGCTGGCGGGAGGCGCCGGGGGTGCTGGAGTTCGCCAGGTTGCGCCCGGCGGTGTTGATCTCCTGCTGGGCCACCTGCAAGCCGCTGTAGCCGAGCCACAGCGCGCCGTTGAGTCCGATTCCCGCCATAATGTTTTCGCCGTTCCTTGGGACGTCTTGTCCTAGGTCAGGCCTTGATGTCCACGAGCAGGCCGCCGCCGACACCGATGTCGGCCGCCCCGTGGGGGGTGTAGGTTCCGCTCCGCCGCTTGGAGCCGAGGAATTCGCTCATCACCTGCTGGAGGAAGCGCAGGCTGTTCTCCAGGAGGAGGTGGTTCTGGCGGGCCAGCTCCTGCATGCGCCGGAACTTGCGCACGCACTCGACGCGGAGCTTCTCCTGGGCGTCGGGGAGCGGGCGGGCCATGAGGAACGTCTTCAGGTTGAGCTGGTGGCGCTCCAGCTGAAGGGAGAGGGCGGAAATCTTCTCGCAGACGACGGGCAGGCGGGCCATGTCGCGGTTGAGGATGCATTCCTGCTCCTCGCGCTGGCAGCCGATGAGTTCGTCGAGCATCTTCTCGAGGTGCGCGAGGACGGCGTCGTACTGCTGGTTGTTTTCGGCGAGCGGGGCGATCTGGTGCATAGGGGAAGCGCGTTAGGTGTTGTTGTGGGCAACGCTTTCCGTAGCGAAGGGGGCCGGTTGGATATGAAGGTCGGACGTCGTCTTGACGCCCGCGATGCGGAGAGTGTTCTGGTAGATCTGGTTCGCGAGGCCCTTGCCGGAGTCGCTCTCGGCGACCTTTTCGGCGATGGCCTGCTTGAACATGTCGGAGTAGACCTGGGAGGAGAAGCTGTTGCCGGCGCCGGGGAGGCCCTTGTTGAACTCCTCCATCAGGTAGCCGGTGAAGACCGCCTCGAGCTGGGTGGCGGCGGTCTTGAGCTTCTGCTTGTCGGAGTCCCCCATGCCCGCGGCGGTCGCGCTGGGACCCTGAAGGTCCCGCAGCTTCAGCGAGAGCGCGGAGCTCTCGCTTCCGGCCATGGCGGCGGCGGTGATGGAGGAGATGGGATTCATGGGCCTAGTGGACGATGAGCTCCGCCTGGAGGGCGCCCGCCTCCTTCATTTCCTGGAAGATCGCCATCATGTCGCGCGGGGTGACGCCGAGGGCGTTGAGGGCGGCGGCGACGTCCTGGACGGTCGGAAGGTCATTGAAGACGACCAGGTTGCTGGGCTGCTCGTTGACGCCGACGGTGCTGGTGGGGGTGACGGCGGTGCTGGGGCCGTTGCCCAGGGCCACTCCGTTGCCGCCGGCGCCGCCGGCCGCGGCGTCGGCGGCGGGCGGGACGGCCTGCTGCATCGCCACCTGGTAGCCGGCGGGGGGCTGCTGCCCCTGGGGAACCACGATGCGGTTGCCGGTGGCGGGATCGTAGTAGACCGGGTTGCCGCCCTGGAGGAGCGGGATCTGGGCGACGGGAAGGACGCCGGGGATGATGGAGGTGTTGCCGGTGAGCGGGTTGGGCTGGGAGACGTCGAACCCGTTGACGACCGAGACGGTGAGGTTGCCGTGGGCGACCGCGACCGAGTCGATCTTGATCCGGGAGTTGGCGACGATGGTGCCGGTCTTCTCGTTCATGACGATGCGGGCGGCCAGGTCGGGGCGGAAGATGACGTTCTCGACGCGGGCGATGAACTCGAGCTGCTTCTCCGGGACGCGCGACTCCTGGGGGACGAAGATGCGGACGGTGCTGGCGCTGACCGCCTCGGCGATGGGGGCGATCTGCTCGTTGATGGCGTTGGCCATGCGGACGGCCGAGGTGAAGTCCCCTTCCCGCAGGGAGACCTCCAGGACGCCGCCGTTGAAGTAGTCGGTGGGGATCTCCCGCTCGACGATGGCGCCGTCGGGGATCTCGCCGACGGTGGGGTGGTTCTTCTGGATGCTGGAGCTGGCGCCGCCGTTCGAGCCGGAGGCGAGGAAGCCGCCGATGGAAAGGGGGCCCTGGGCGACCGCGTAGACGACCTTGTTGAGGCCGAAGAGCTGGGTGGGCATCAGGGTGCCGCCCTGGAGCGACTTCGAGTCGCTCATCGAGGAGACCACGACATCGAACTTGGAGCCGTTGCGCTGCCCGCCGCGGATCAGGCCGGTGACGGAGACGACGGCGGTGTTCTTCGCCTTGATGTTCTGCGGCAGGACGTTGATCCCGAAGTTCCGCATGAAGTTCGAGACGATCTGCTGCGTGCTCAGGGGGTCGGAGTCGCCCTGGCCGGCCAGGCCGTCGACGATCCCCATGCCCACGAGCTGGTTGTCGCGGCGCCCCTGGACGACCGCCACGTCCTTGATCCGGGTCGCCTGCGCGAAGGCGGGCAGCGCCGGGGCCAGCAGGACCAGGCCGAGCGCGAGGAACAGCGGCAGGCGGCTAAAAAGGATTGAGGAATTCATAGATCGTGGTCATCCAGCCCTTGCGGGTGTTCCGGGTCAGGTCGCCGCTCCCGTTCTGGGTGATGCGGAGGTCGGAGACGAGGTTCGAGCTGACCGAGTTGCTGGAATCGAGGTCGGCGCGGCGCACCAGGCCGGTCAGGACCATGGTGGTCCGCTCCTTGCCGACCGCCATGTCGCGGCGGGCCTCGACGCGGAAGGTGTTGTTCGGCAGGGATTCGATGATCTGGGCCTGGATCGTGGTGGTCAGGCCGTCGGTGTTGGCCTGGGTGCCGCTGCCGGCGAACGCCTGGTTGCCCGCCCAGTTCATCGCCAGGTTGGCGTTGTTGGGGTTGATGACCGAGGTGATGGTGTCGGCGACCGAGGTCTTCTTCGCGGTGGTGACGGCGCGGCTCTGGTTCGCGGTGTTGCTCAGGTTGACGACGATGGTGATCGAGTCGCCGACCGAGTAGGCGGTGGGGTCGGAGACGAGGGAGTTCATCCGCCCGTCGCCCGGCTCGCTGGGGAAGATGGAGCCCGGCGCGCTGTAGGGGCAGTTGCGGCTCGGGACGGAGACCTGGGCGCTGGCCGCGACGGCCAGCACGATCCCGATCAGGACGATGAGGACGAGCTTTTTCATTATTGGACGATCTCCAGGGTCGCGTCGTCGACCACCTTGGCCAGGAGCGACTTCTTCGAGAGGGTGTTCTGGACCGAGATGACCTGCCCCTTGACTCCGTCCTGGAGGGCGAGGGCCTTCATGCTGATCTTGAAGCTGGACTTGACGTAGTTGACGGTGACCTGCTCCCCCTTCTGGATGATCCGCTTCGGCGCCAGGTCGGCGGGGGCGAGCAGGGCGCCGGACGGCATCATGTGGGAGACGACCTGCCCCTCGACCGCGGGGAGGTCGGCGAAGAAGTTCCCGCCCGCCTTGATGGCGTCGATGCTGGTGAGGCGGAAGTCCTCGGCGTGGAAGTCCTCCCCCGCCTGGATGGTGCGGGAGGCCTGCCAGGCCTGGCGCTGCCAGCTCCAGCGGAAGCGGACGGAGGAGGTGGCGACCTTCTCGCCGTCGACGTAGTAGTCGATGGTGGCGTCGGCCCAGGGATGGAAGAGGGCGGTGGGATCGAGCTGCGCCTGGGCGCCGACGCCCCCCTTCCCTTCCGGCAGAAGGACCGGGGCGGCGGGGGCGAACTCGACGATCTTCACCTGGCCCAGGCCGTTGGTGGCGTGCTGGAGCTCGGTGAGGATGACGGAGGAGAGGTTCTCGACGGCGACGGAGCGGGCCGGCTTGCGGACGAGGCACTGGTCGGCGCCGGTCCAGGCGGAGTTGGCGGCGTCGCCCAGCTCGGAGTGGGCCGCGAGGGTCGCGGAGACCGCGGCGCGGGAGTAGGTCTTGCTGTCGTTGAGGGCGGGGGCCAGCCCCAGGGGGACCTGAAGGACGGCGGGGGGGATCGCCGCATCGGGCATGACGACGTCGCCCACGGTGACGTTGGCGCCGCCGACCTTCGTCTGGGAGAGGAGGCTGAGGGTCAGCGCCGGGGCGGGGACCAGTCCGAGGACCAGGAGGGAGACCTGGACGGGGAGGAGGAAGAGGGGCTTCATGCCGGGTTTCCTTTAGGGTTGCCGCGCTCTTACTGGCGGAGGTTGTCGGCCTGCTGGAGCATGGTGTCGGCCGCCTGGATCGACTTGGAGTTCACTTCGTAGGCGCGCTGGGCCTGGATCATCTGGACCATTTCGGTGACGACCTGGACGTTCGAGCCTTCCAGGTAGCCCTGCTGGATGCTGCCGAGGCCGTTCTGGAGGGGAGTACCGTCCTGGGGGGCGCCGGAGGCCTGGGTCTCGGTGAAGAGGCCGTTGCCGTAGTTGGTCAGGCCGCCCGGGTTGATGAACTGGGTCAGCTGGATTTGGCCGGCGTTCTGGGTGGCGCCGTTGACCTGGATGGTGATGGTGCCGTCGTTGCTGATGCCGATGTTGGTGGCGCCGGTGGGGATCTGGGGGGCACCGACCAGCTTGAGGCCGTCGTTGGTCACGATTTCGCCGTTCTGGTTGACCGTGAACGAGCCGTTGCGGGTGTAGGCGTTGTTGCCGGAGCCGTCGGCCAGCTCGACCTTGAAGAAGCCGGTGCCGCTGACCGCCATCGCGAGCGGGGAGCCGGTCTGCTGGACCAGGGGGCCCTGGGTCAGGTCGGGGACGGTGGAGACCGCCTTGGTGCCGTAGCCGATCGTCAGGCTGCCCGGGGTGTTGCTGCCGTTGCCGAGGACGGCGCCGGGCTGCTTCTGGGTATCGTACATCAGGTCCTCGAACTGGACCGTGGAGCCCTTGAAGCCGGGGGTGTTGACGTTCGCCAGGTTGTTGGAGATGACGTCGATGTTGGTCTGCTGCGCCTGCATGCCACTGGCAGCGGAGTAGAGTGAGCGGATCATAGGGCGTGTTCTCGGTTAAGGGGCTTAGGTCACGGTCGGGTCGGCGGCGGCGATCATCTTGCTGGTGACGTCGTCCTGGGACATGACCGACTTCTGGTTGGCCTCGTAGGCGCGGACGACCTGGACGAGGTCGACCATCGACTTGATGGAATCGGTGTTGCTGTCTTCCAGGTAGCCCTGGCGAAGCACGCTGTTCTGGTCGAGGCCGGGCTGGAGCTTCACCGCGTCCTTGTCGTCGCCGAGGCGGAAGCGGCCCGACTCCCCCTGGACGAAGAGGGTGCGGGGGTCGGCGCTGTGGACCAGGGCCAGGCTGCCGCGCTGGTTGTTGGCGCCGTCGCCCATGCGGACAGTGCCGTCCTTCTCGATCGTGAGGTGGCCCCGGTCGCTGAGGCGCAGGTTGACGGGGGTATCGTTCTGCATCATCACCTCGGCGCCGTCGGCGGTGGTGAGCTTGCCGTTGCGGTCGAGGTGGAACTGGCCGTCGCGGGTGTAGGAGAAGGTGCCGTCGGCCTCGCGGATCTTGAAGAGGGTGTTGCCGCCGTCGATGGCGAAGTCGGTGGAGTTGCCGGTGGCCTTGGTCTCGCCGGGGCTGAAGTCGATCACGGTCCGGGACTGGAGCGGGCTGGCCTTCATGCCCATGCTCTGGACGGTCCCGCCGAGCTGGGCGTCGCTGGCCTTCTGGAGGGCCGACTCGGGGGGAAGCTCGAAGGCGGTGAGAATGCGCTTGTGGCCCGGGACGCTCATCCGGCCCAGGTTCTCGGAAAGGGTGTCCTGATAGGCGGCCTGCGCCTTCATTCCACTGACCGCTTCGTAGAGACCGATTTGCATTCGGGCTCTATTTCGCACCCCCTGTGCCAAGTGCCCCCAGGGGGGCAATTTCCTCCCTTTTCAGAGAGGCTACAGAGAGGAAACCCCGAAAATGCCGGGGAGCGAAGAGAGGAAAATGTCCCCGGAAGGGACTATTTTTCCTTACTGGGGAGAAACAGGTGCGGAAGAATTTTCCGCGCCCGGAGCGGGCGGCGGGGTGGCCGAATCGCACCGAATGACGTACTGTTCGCCGCAGGAGCAGGTGAAATGGACCTCGAAGATGCCGGGCTCGACCTGGTTGACCTGGACCTTGGGGGGCTGCTTCGCCTTGACGACGGCGGCGACAGGAACGGGGGCCTGGCCGGGAACGGCCGGCTTGGCGCCGGGCGCGCCGGGGGCCGGCCTCGCTCCGGGCACGCCGGGGCGGAGGGGCTGGCCGGGCTTGGCGCCCAGGGGGGGCTTGGCGGGGACGACGGGAACCGGCTTCGGCTGGTCGGCGAGCTTCTGGATCTTGATCCGGGACTGTTCTTCGGGGTTGAGGAAATCCATGGCGGGGGAAACGGCGCGCGGGGGCGCCCTATTGGGGCTGCATTTTCTGGCGGAAGATGGACGGATCCTCGCCCGCGGCGGGGCGGACGACAATCGCAATCCGCCGGTTGTCTTCGCCTTCGGGGCTGTTGGCGTCGAGGGGATCGGTGTCGCCCTTGCCGGCGACGCGGAAGAACTGCTCCGACTTGACGCCGCTGTCGCCCAGCGCCTTCTCGGACGAGATGGCGCGCTCGGTGGAGAGGGCCCAGGCCTGGATGCCGGGGACGTCGGCGTTCTTCTCGGTGTGGCCCTCGACCTCGACCTGGACGGGGAGGCGCTCCAGCTGCCAGCCGATGGTCTGGAGGACGAAGCTGCCGAACGGGGTGAGCGCGGCGGTGTTGGGATCGAAGAAGGGGTGCTTGGCCTTGTCGATCACGGTGATGCGCATGCCGTCGGCGGTGTAGTCGAACCGGATCTGGTCGTCCCCGACCTCGCTGCTGTTCTTGAGCTGCTCGCGGACCTGCTCCAGGGCCTGCTGCAGCTCGTTGATCGAGATCATGTCCTTGCTGGGCGTGTCCTGGGGGATGGTGTGGAAGATCTTGGTGTTCTCCTGGCGGGTGATGCCGCGCTCGCCGGGCTGGGTGTTGATCTTGCGGCCCTGGAAGTAGTCTTCCACGGCGCGGCGGGTCTCCTCGTCGGCGCCGACGATCCAGAGCACGAGGAAGAGGGCGAACATGGAGGTCATGAAGTCGGCATAGGCGACTTTCCAGCTCCCTCCGTGGTGGGCGTCCTTCTTCGACATCGGGACAAGCGGCGCCGGGGCCTAGGCGCCGCGCTTGATGGTCTTGAGCTCGCCCTCGAAGACGTCGCTGGCGGGCTGGCGGTCGGACGGGAAGGAGCGCCGCCCCGCCTCCGCGGCCATGATGGGGGGCGATCCGGTGGCGTAGCTCACGATCATGTTGCACATGACCTGGTAGTAGGAGAGCTCGTCCTCGTTGATGAATTCCAGCTTGAGGATGAGGGGCTGGAAGAAGCCGTAGCTCAGGAGCAGGCCGAGGAAGGTGCCGACCAGCGCCGCGGCGACCTTCTCGCCGATCTTGGCCTTTTCGCCCGCGATGAAGCCCATGGTGACGACGATGCCGAGCACCGCCGCGACGATGCCGACGCCGGGGAGCGCGTCGCTGACCTTGCTCAGGATCATGAGGGGGGCCGCGGCGTGGATCGACATGCGCTCCAGGTCCTCGTTGAGGGAGGAGCGGAGCTGCTCCGGCTTCATGCGGCCCTCGATGAGGGGGCGCAGCGCGTCCTGGAGGAACGCCACGGCGTGGTGGTCGTTGGCGAAGCTGGGATACTTGCTGAAGATGGCGCTGGACTGGGGATTGACGACGTGTTCCTCGATGCCGACCACGCCCTGCTCGCGCGCGATCATGAAGAGCTCGTAGAGGGCCTTGCAGAGGTCGAGGTAGCGCTGCTGCGGGTACGCGGGGGCGCCGACCGCCTGCTTGATCTTGTGGACCATCAGCTTGAGCACCGAGGCGGGGCTGGAGCCGAGGACGAAGCCGACCATGACGCCCGCGATGATCATCCACTCGCCCGGGTGCATCAGCGACTCGAGGTGGCCGCCGTTGTACATGAAGCCGCCGAGTACCGAGCAGGTCACCGTCAGCCAGCCAGCGAGGAGAAGCATACGCGTTTCCTAGCGCTTCCGTTCCCGCAGGAATGCGGCGCGCAGGCGGGTGATCGCCAGGGTGTGGACTTGGGAGACGCGCGACTCCGTGATGTCGAGAATCTCGGCGATTTCCTTCAGGCGCAGGCCTTCCATGTAGTACAGCGACAGAACATGAAGTTGTTGCGCTGGAAGTTTTTCCATGGTGCTGCGTAAAATGGCTTTGTCTTCCTCATTTAGCAAGCTTGCAAATGGGGTCAGCATGCCTTCGTCGGCCAAAACTTCCTCGTGGGACAGGGCCTCCCCCCCGTCCGATTCGAAAACCGGTTCCTGGAGGGAGAAATAGGTGGCGGGCCGGATGCGGTCGAGCAGGTCGGCGAACTCGGCGGGAGTGAGCTTGAGCTCGACGCGGAGTTCTTCCTCGTTGGGCTCCCGGCCGAGGTGCTGGGCCAGGGTGTCCTGGACCGCCTCCAGGGCGCGGGCCTCGCGGTGGACGGAGCGGGGGACCCAGTCGACGCGGCGCAGCTCGTCGAGGATCTCGCCCCGGATGCGGAACGAGCAGAAGGTCTTGATGCTGCTGCCCCGGGCGGGATCGTAGCGGTCGACGGCGTCGAGGAGGCCGATGACCCCGGCGCTGATCAGGTCGTCCTGGGAGATGTGGGGCGGCAGGAAGAGCCCCATCCGGTTGACGATGTGGTTGACCAGCGGAAGCATCGACCGGACCAGCTCCTCCTTTTCCGCCTCGGTACGGGGCACGATCGGCAGGGGGACGGCCACCAGGGCGGCTTTGGGCGGGAGCGGGGGCATGGTTGCGCTGCGGGAACGTTAGGGACGGGAAAGCGTTATCCGTGCCGGGCGGGGTCGTCCTTGTCTTCGCCCTTGACCGCTTCCGCCTTGAGCCGGGCTTCTTCGCGGTCCTTGGAGACCTGCTCCAGCTTGCCTTCCATCCAGGCACGCATGAACTTGACCACCAAGTACTTGGCCGAGGCGGAAAAGAAGAATCCGAGCAGGGCGGCGTAGAGGAGGGAGGTGGGCAGCTCGTACTGGTTTTTGTAGCAGATCAGCAGGCCGAGGAACATGCCGCAGAGGCCGATGACGATGACGACTTTGTTGATGACCGGCGGGAGCTTGGTCTTGGTGAGGACTTTGAACATGGATGTCTCCGGAAATATGGCCCTGGGACCGCGTTAGACCGCTGCCACGGCGCCGGGAGGCGGGACGTTGTAGACGGGCTCGATGTCGTATTTGGGCGAGATCTCGTTATACGCGATAACGAGGAGGTGGGGAAAGCTTTCGGCGTAGAACCGTTTCAGGCCCAGGCGGACGGCGGGGGAGATGAGGAGGAGCGGGGTCTTGCCGCGGCGGCTCATCTCGGCGGCGCCCCGCTGGAGATGCTCGTGGATGTGCCGGGCCATGACGGGGTCGAGGACGAGGGTGATCTCCTGGGGGGTCTGGCGGACGCCCTTGGCGACCTGCTGCTCCAGCTCGGGATGGAGGGTGATGCAGAGGAGCTTGTTGTTCTCCACCTCGCAGTGGCGGCTGATCTCGAGGATGAGGACCTTGCGGCACGCCTCGGCGAGCTCGTCCAGGTTCTTCGTGTAGGCGAACTGGTCGCAGAGCTTTTCCAGGATGAGGCCCAGCTCGCGGATCGAGACCCCTTCCCGCAGCAGGCTCTGCAGGACGCGGTGGACGGTGCCGACGTTGATCTGGAGGGCCTTCATCTCGGCGAGGACGGCGGCGTTGGCCTCCTTGACGGTGTCGAGGAGGTTCTGGGCGTCCTGGCGGGTGAACATGTCGGCGGCGCAGCGGCGCAGGGTCTCGCTGACGTGGGTGATGAGGACCGACATCGGGTCGACCACCGCCAGGCCGATCCGCTCCGCCTCGCGCCGCTCCGATTCGTTGATCCAGGTGGCGGGGAGGCCGAAGGCGGGCTCCTTGGTGACGCGGCCGCGCAGGGGGCGCTGGGCGTTGCCGACGCCCATCGCCAGGAGCTGGCCGGGATAGAGCTCTCCCTCGGCGACGTTGTGGCCGCGCAGGAGGACGGCGTAGTTGTGGGGCGGCAGCGCCGGGTTGTCCCGGACGGAGATCGACGGGATGGCGATGCCGAGCTCGCCGGAAAGGTTGCGCCGCAGGATGCCGATGCGGTCGAGGAGGTTCTTCATGTTCCCCTGGACCATGGGGAGGAGGTCGAGGCCGAGCTCGATCGCCAGGGGGTCGACCTTGACGGTGGCGTCGGCGCGCTGGTCGCGGGCGGCGATCTCCTTGTCGCGGTTTTCCTTGGCCAGGATCTCCTTCTGGAGCTTCTCCGCCTCGGCCTTGGAGTGGGGCAGGAACCAGGCGATCGCGAGCAGGATGCCGCCGATCGACATGAACGCCCACATGGGGAAGCCGGGGATGAACGCCATCGCGCAGAGGACGGTGCCGGTGACGGAGAGGACGCGGGAGCTGGTGAAGAGCTGCTTGGAGAAGTCGGCCCCCAGCTCGGAGGTGGAGCTGGACCGGGTGACGAGGATGCCGGCCGCGGTGGAGATGATGAGGGCGGGGATCTGGGTGACGAGGCCGTCCCCGATGCTGAGGAGGGTGTAGTGGTGGATCGAGTCGACCAGCGACATGTTCCGCTGGAGCATGCCGACCGCGAAGCCGCCAAGGAGGTTGACCAGGGTGATGAAGATGCCGGCCACCGCGTCGCCGCTGACGAACTTGCTGGCGCCGTCCATCGCTCCGTAGAAGCTGGCCTCCCGCTGGATGCTGAGGCGCCGTTCGCGGGCGTCCTTCTCCGAGATCATGCCGGCGTTGAGGTCGGCGTCGATCGCCATCTGCTTGCCGGGCATGGCGTCCAGGGTGAAGCGGGCGGAGACCTCGGCGACGCGGCCCGCGCCCTTGGTGATGACCATGAAGTTGATCGCGGTCAGGATGATGAAGACGATCAGGCCGACGATGGGGTTCCCCGCCACGCCGAACTGGCCGAAGGCGTCGATGAGGTGCCCGGCCTCGCCGTTGATGAGGATGGAGCGGGTGGTGGCGACGTTGAGGCCGAGCCGGAAGAGGGTGGTGAAGAGGAGGATCGTGGGGAAGACGAAGAACTCGGTGGCGTCCTTGAGGTAGGCGACGGTCAGGATGATGATGACGGCCAGCGTGATGCTCAGGGTGAGCAGGACGTCGATGACGGGCGTGGGCAGCGGCAGGACCAGGATGAGGACGATGCCGAGCAGCGCGAGGCTGAAGACGACGTCGCCGCGGCGCAGGAAGCTGCTGAGGAGGGTGTTTTTGGTGGTGGCCATGGGTCTTTAGCTCCGGGTCATTCCCGGATCATGCGGAAGCCGCGGCGGTAGAGGTCGGCGAGGACCTGCGCCACGGCCTGGTAGTAGAGGGGGGGGATCGGCTCGCCGATCTGGCCGTGCTTGTAGAGGCCGCGCGCCAGGGGGACGTTCTCCAGGGTGGGGATGCCCAGCTCGGCGGCCCGCTCCTTGATCTTCTGCGCGTTGAGGCGGATGCCCTTGGCCACGACCATGGGGGTGGGGGTCTCGTTGCGGACGTAGCGCAGGGCGACGGCGTAATGGGTGGGGTTGGTGATGACGATGGTGGAATCGGCCATGTTCTCCAGCTGGCGGCGCATGGAGCGCATCATCTTGAACATCCGCTTGCGCTGCTCTCCCTTGACCTCGGAGGAGCCTTCGGTCTGCTTGTGCTCCTCCTTGACGTCGTGGTGGCTCATCCGGTTGTCCTTCTCGTACTGCCACTTCTGGTAGAGGAAATCGACGGTAGCGATGAGGAGGAGGGCCAGCAGGACGCGCCATCCCACCTCCCAGGTGGCCTTCTGGAAGAAGGAACCCAGCTCGGAGACGTTGACGGGGCGGCTGAAGACGGGCGACTCCCACATCTCCTTCACCGCCGCGTAGCTGAAGCCGCCGATGATGAGGAGCTTGACCAGCGCCTGGGCCGAGGTGACGAGGCGGCGCAGGTTGAAGTAGTTCTTGATGCCCTTGAGCGGGTTGAGCTTGCTCAGGTCGGGGGCGAACTTGCTGGTGATGAAGAGGGGGCCGGTCTGAACCAGGTTGGTCATGATCGCCGCGAGGCAGAGCACGAAGAAGAAGATGATCATGACCACGACGATGCGGCTGCCGAGGAG
>FSUQ01000065.1_pt1 | contig 18185 bp, 19 predicted proteins | sample 1637471 | NCBI WGS metagenome assembly FSUQ01 (sample SAMEA3914816, study PRJEB12502) | metagenome | biome: forest; material: soil | place: USA | collected 2011-09-16 | depth 0.3 m | reverse complement strand
GGAGCGGGTGAAGGGGTTCGAACCCTCGACATCGACCTTGGCAAGGTCGCACTCTACCACTGAGTTACACCCGCGTTTTCCCGTTAAGGGATAGGCATTGAAGCGAATGGGGCGGGGGGAGACAAGCGGAAAATGCGTTGTTTTTGCGGTGCGGTGAGGCGGGGGGATGGGGCAGGATGCGGGGGTGAGTCCGGCGCCGACGATCTTGGATGAGAACGACGATTTCCTTGTCGTGGACAAACCGGCGAACCTGTTGTCGCACCCGACGCGCCTGGACGGGCAGCCGTCGCTGATCACGTGGCTGCGGGCGGAGCGGCCGGGGGCGTACCTGACGCTGCTGCACCGGCTGGACCGGGAGACGAGCGGGGTGATGCTGGTGGCGAAGGAGCCGTCGGCGACGAACGCGATCAGCCGCCTGATCGAGAAGCGGATGATCGAGAAGGAGTACGAGGCGGTCTGCTGGGGGGAGATGAAGGCGGAGCAACTGGGGATCGAGGCGCGCCTGGGGTTCCTGGGGATCTCGGAGTCGAATCCGGTGAAGATCAAGCAGGGGGTGGTGGCCGCCCCGGCGGGGGCGGAGGCGCAGTCGCAGGTGTGGCGGCTGGCGGCGGGGGGCGGGTTCTCGCATCTCCGGGTCGCGCCGCGCACGGGGCGGCTGCACCAGATCCGGGTGCACCTGGCGGCGATCGGGCTGCCGGTGGTGGGGGACAAGATTTACGGGCCGGACGCGGCCCATTTCCTGCAATTCATCGAGACGGGCTGGACGCCGGAGCTGGAGCGGGAGCTGCTGCTGCCGCGCCACGCGCTGCACGCCTGCCGGCTGCGGTTCTGGTGGCGGGGAACGCATTACGAGGCGCGGGCGCCGTTCCCGGCCGACCTGCGGGAGTTCGTTGCGGCGCGGATCGGGGCGCCTTCCTCCCTCTGACCGCTTAGCGCTTAGCCGCCGGGGGGCCTGGCGAAGTCGAAGAGGAGCTGGGGGACGGGCGGGCGCAGGTTGCTGACGCCGAGGCCGAGGAGGCGCAGGGGGCGGTTGACGAGCTTGTGGCGGGCGAGGATGAGGCAGCCCAGGCGGTAGATGTCGGAGGCCTCGGTGACGGGCATGGGGACGCTGAGCTGGCGGGTGAGGGTGGTGAAGTCGCCATAGCGGATCTTGATCTGGACGGTCTGGGCGGCCATCTCCTCGTTCTTCAATTTGGCGGCAATGTCGGCGGCGTGCTCGCGGAGGGTGGCGCGGAGGAGGGGGCGGTGGTCGCTGTCGCGCTCGAAGGTGGTCTCGCTGCTGATGCTGCGGGCGAAGCTGTCGCGGTCGAGGGGGCGGTCGTCGTTGCCGAGGGCGAAGGCGGCGAGGGTGGCCGCGAACGAGCCGACCAGGGCGCGCAGGTCGCCCGCGTAATCCTGGAGGTGGGCGACGGTCTGGATGCCCCAGCGGTCGAGGGCGGCGGCGGTGGCGGGGCCGACGCCGTGGAGGGCGGTGACGCGCAGGGGGCGGAGGAAGGCGGCCTTGTCGCGCTCGGGGATGAGGAGGAGGCCGTCGGGCTTGCCGTGGTCGCTGGCGAGCTTGGCGATGAGCTTGTTGCCGCCGATGCCGATGCTGGCGACGAGGTTGCGCTCCCGCTGGATGACGTCCTTGAGGTGGCGCCCCAGGGGGACGGCGGCCTGAAGGGCGGCGTCGGGATCGGCGATTTCCTCGAACCGGGCGGAGAAGTCGAGGTAGGCCTCGTCGACGGAGACCTGCTCGATCTGGGCTCCTTCGGCGGCGATCAGGGCCATGATCTGCCGGGATTCGTCGCGGTAGACGTCCATGCGCGGGCGGATGAAGATGCCCTGGGGGCAGAGCCGGGCGGCGGTGCGGGACGGCATGGCGGAGCGGACGCCGAAGGGGCGGGCCTCGTAGCTGGCGGCGCAGACCACGCCGCGCCGGTCGGGCGGGGCGCCGACGATGACCGGCTTGCCGCGCAGCTCGGGCTGGTCGCGCTGCTCGACGGAGGCGTAGAAGGCGTCCATGTCGAGGTGGAAGATGACGCGGGCGGGCATGGGGCTCCCTTATTTTGGCCCCGCGCTTTCCTCCGCGCAACCGTTGATAATTTCGCGGGGGAGACTATCGTTCCGGAGATGATCCAGGGGGTGAGCCATCTCAATTTCGCGGTGTCCGACCTGGACCGGTCGCTTCGCTTCTATGTGGAGTGGCTCGGTTTCGAGCCGCTGGTGCGCTGGGACGCGGGGGCCTACCTGAAGGCGGGCGACGTCTGGGTGAGCCTGACGCTGGACCCGGCGGCGCCGGAGGCGACCAACAACTCGTCCTACACCCATACCGCGTTCTCGGTGGCGCCGGAGCGGTTCGAGGAGTTGTACAAGCGGCTCCTCAGCCTCCAGGTGGAGGAGTGGCAGCCGAACGCCTCGCCGGGGGAATCGTTCTACTTCCTCGATCCGGACGGGCATAAGCTGGAGATCCACGCCTGGACGCTGGGGGAGCGGCTGGACTGGCTGCGGAAGCACCCGAAGAAGGGCCAGACGTGGCTGGGGCGCCAGGCATGAGCTCCGACGCCTGGGACCTGGATCGCCGCCATGCCTGGCATCCGTTCACGCCGTTCGACGAATGGCTGGCGCCCGGGCACGAGCCGGTCTTCGTCGAGTCGGGCCGGGGCGCGGTGCTGGTCGACCGGGAGGGGCGGGAGTACCTGGACGGCAACTCGTCGATCTGGACGAACCTCCACGGCCACGGCCATCCCCGGATCGCGGGGGCGATCAAGGCGCAGCTGGACCGGATCGCCCATTCGTCGTACCTCGGCCTGGCGCATGAGCCGGGGGCGCGGTTGGCGGCCGAATTGTGCCGCCGGATGGGGTTCGACCCGGGCCGGGCGTTCTTCAGCGACGACGGCTCGACCGCGGTCGAGGCGGCGCTGAAGCTGGCGATCCAGTATTTCCACCAGAACGGCGCTCCGGAGCGGACGCTCTTCCTGCGCGTCGGCGGCGGCTACCACGGCGACACCCTGGGCGCGGTCAGCGTGGGGCGGAGCGAGGTGTTCCACCGCGCCTACGCGCCGCTGCTGTTCCCCACCGAGGAGGTGTCGAGCCCGGCCTGCTACCGCTGCCCGCATAACCGGGCGCAGCCGGAGGCGGCCGACGCCCGAACCTACGCGCAATGCAACCGGGAATGCGTGGGCGAGGTCGCGGCGGCCCTGGAGCGGCGCGGCGCCGGGACGGCGGCGTTCGTGATCGAGCCCCGCGTCCAGGGGGCGGCGGGGATGACGATGCATCCCGAGGGTTACCTGGCCGGGGTGGCGCCCCTGGTCCGCGAGGCGGGGGCGTTCCTGATCGCCGACGAGGTGCTGACCGGCTTCGGCCGCACCGGGACGATGCTGGCCTCGGAGAAGGAGGGGGTGGCGCCCGATTTCGTGGCGCTGGCCAAGGGGCTGACCGGCGGCTACCTCCCCATGGGGGCGACGCTGGTGCGGGAGGCGGTGGCCGACGGGTTTCGCGGCGGCCTGGAGCGGACGTTCTTCCACGGCCACAGCTATACGGGGAACCCGCTGGGCTGCGCCGCAGCGCGGGCGAATCTGGAGACGTTCGAGGCCGAGAGGACGCTGGAGACGATCGCGGTCCGGGCGGAGACGCTGCGGAAGGCGAGCCAGGTCTTCTGGACGCTGCCGAACGCGGGCGACGTCCGGCAGGAGGGGATGATCCTGGCGGTGGAGTTGGTCCGGGACCGGGCGACCCGGGAGCCGTTCCCCGCCGCGGCGCGGCTGGCCCACCGGATCGGGGAGGAGGCGCGCCGCCACGGGCTGCTCACCCGGGGGCTGGGCGGAACCCTGTTCCTGCTCCCTCCCTATTGCTCCAGCGATGCCGAGGTGGAACGAATGGTCGACATCCTCTTCCGGGCGGCGCAAAAGGTCCTTGCCGAATGAACGCCTGGTCCCAGATCGCCCCCCAGCTCACGGAGGCGCTGCCCGTCATCGTCTCCCTGATCGTGATCGAGGCGCTCCTCTCGGTCGACAACGCCCTGGCGATCGCGGCGCTGGCTTCCCCGCTGCCCCCGGAGCAGCGGAAGAAGGCACTCTTCCTGGGCCTGGCGGGCGCCTATCTCTTCCGCGGGATCGCCCTGCTCGTCGCCGCCTGGATCATCCAGCACACCTGGATCAAGGTGGTGGGGGCCTCCTACCTGGTCTACCTCATGTGCGCCCACCTCACCGAGCCGCCGCACGCCGAGAAGCCGGGCGCGCCGCAGGGCAACCGCTTCTGGCCGATCTTCTGGTCGATCCAGCTCGTCGACCTCAGCCTGAGCCTGGACAACGTGGTCGCGGCAGTGGCGCTCAGCAATAAGCTCTGGGTCGTCTGCACCGGCGTCTTCCTGGGCATCCTGGCCCTGCGGTTCTGCGTGGGGATCTGCGTGCGGCTGCTGGCGAAGTACCCGGTCCTGGGGCCGACCGCCTTCCTCCTGGTCGGCTTCGTCGGCGTGCTGTTGCTGGCCGAGATCGGCTTCCACCTGGAGCTGCCGTCCTACGCCAAGTTCGCGGGAATCGCCCTCATCATCGCCGGGGCGCTCGCCTACGAGCGGTTTGCCGGCCTGCGGCGCGTCGCGGGGCCGCTCGTCCGCGCCGCCTGGTGGCCGATGAACCTGATCCGCCTCGCAGTCGGCTCCGTCTTCTGGCCGCTGGGCTGGGCGTGGGGAATGTTGCGGCGGAGGTAGAAATCCCCCAGGAGCAAAAGAGAAAGTCTCGCTGCCGCCCGGGGCCGGAGGCACGTCTCCATCGCTGAGAGCGTCAGGCGAGAAGTATTCGTAGAACGTCCCGATCCCATCGGGATGTCACAAAAGAGCGGGGGGAACGGGGGGACCGCAGGTCCCCCCGAAGCCATCACTGCTCCTGGTAATTCCAAAGCAGGCCGCCGTCGACGAAGAGGGTCGTGCCCGTGATGTAGTCGGCGTCGGGCGAGGCGAGGAACGCGGCCGCGCCGGCGACGTCGCGCGGCTTCCCCAGGCGGTTGAGCGGGATGTTCCCCAGGAGCGCCTTCAGCTTCTCCGGGTCGTTGAGGAGCTTGGTGTTGATCGGGGTCTCGATGGCGCCGGGGGCGATCGAGTTGATGGTGATGCCGAAGGGGGCGAGCTCCACCGCCAGGTTCCGCGTCATCATCTTCAGGCCGCCCTTGCTCGCGCAGTAGGCGGTGAAGTGGGGGAACGGCAGCTCCTCGTGGACCGAGCTGATGTTGACGATCCGGCCCGGGGTCCGGCGGGAGAGGAGATGCTTCACGAACGCCTGGGTGGCGAAGAACGCCCCCTTCAGGTTGACGTTCATCACCAGGTCGTAGTCGTGCTCGGTCACGTCCTGGAATGAGGCGTTCTTCTCCACCCCGGCGTTGTTCACCAGGATGTCGAGAGAGCCGAGCCCGGCCACCGCCTCGGCGACCAGGCGGGTCACCTCGGCGACCGAGCCGAGGTCGGCGCCGATGGAGACGGCGCGGCGGCCCAGGGCCTTGATCTCGGCCAGGACCGCGTCGGCCTCGGCGGGATGGCTGTGGTAGTTGACCGCCACGTCGGCCCCCTCGCGGGCGAGGCGCACCGCGATCTCCCGGCCGATCCCCTGGCTGCTCCCGGTCACCAGCGCGGTCTTTCCGGAAAGGGGCATGGGGAAGGAAGGTTAGGCCTGGGCGGCGGCGGCGGCCGCCTCGCGGTGGAGGAGCCCGGCGGGGATCTGGGCGGCGGCCGCCTCGTCCAGGTACCACTCGACCGTCCCGTCGCTGGGACGGACCCGCTGGACGGGGTAGGCGTCGGACTGGGCGTCGGGGCCGAAGATCGTGGCCAGCCGGTCGGCCTTGTCGGCGCCGGTGACGAGGAGGAGCACCCGCGCCGCGCGGTTCAGCAGCGGGTAGGTGAAGGTGATCCGGTCGGTGTTCAGCTCCGGGACGTGGTTCGCGGCGACCCAGCGGCCCGTCTCCTGGAGGGCGGCGGTGCCGGGGAAGAGGGAGGCGGTGTGGCCGTCGGCGCCCATCCCCAGGAAGATCAGGTCGAAGCGGGGGGGCTCGTCGCCCTTTCCGCCCTTCCAGCCGAACGAGGCGGCGATCCCGCTCTGGTAGCGGGCGGCGGCCTCGACCGCGGGGCTCTGCTCGGTCAGGACGCGGTGGATGTTCGCCGAGGGGACCTCGACCTTGGAGAAGAGGCCGCGCCGCGCCGCGCCGTAGTTGCTGTCGTCATGGTCGGGCGGGACGTTCCGTTCGTCGCTCACGAAGAAGTGGATCAGGGACCAGGGGATCTGGCTGCGGAACGGCTCCTCGGCCAGGATCGCGTAGAGCTTCTTGGGGGTGGAGCCGCCGGAAAGGGCGACCCGGAAGACCCGGTTCGCCTCCGCCGAGGCCCGGGTCAGCTCGAGGAAGGTCTGTGCGGCGGCCCGGGCGCAGGCCTCGCCGTCGGGGTAGACCCGGAGGAGGGGGAAAGAGGTGGTCGAAACCATAAAGGGACTATAGGGGGCGGAAGGGAATGCGCAACTCGGTCTCCCAAACAAAAAAGGCGCAGGGAAGAACCCTGCGCCTTTTTCGAAGGACGGACGCCTTAGAAACGGTAGCCGATGCCGACCTGCGGTCCGAGGTCGTCGATCGCGCGGTTCGGGTGGGCGGGCTCGGAGAGGCCGGCGTTCGAGTAGTGGGTGTACTCGATGCCGACGCGGGCGAACCACTCGTCGGTGATGTCGTAGCGGAAGCCGCCGCCGACGCCGAACGTGAAGTTGAAGTCCTGGCCCAGGCCGCGGGGCGCCGCGGGGGCGACCGACGGGCTGGAGTTGGCGAAGCCGAAGCCGACCAGGCCCTGGACGTAGGGAACGACCTTCCAGCCGGGCTGGACGAAGTTGTAGCGGGGGCCGAAGTTGGCGCCGAAGATGTGGTCCTCGGGGCCGTGGACGATGTCGTTGTAGTAGCCCTGGAAGAGGAACTCGGTGTAGCCGCGCAGGATGCCCCAGGCGACGTTGTCGAGGGAGACGTCGTCGATCTTGAGCGCCGCGGTCGCGGTCACGGGAACGATGGTGTAGCCGTCGAGGTGGCTCTCCCGGACGTTGGAGAAGGCGGCGCCGGTGGCGATTTCGATCGACCAATCCTTTTCGGAGGCGGTGCAGGCGGGGCAGGCCGCGATCTCTTTCGGATCGACGGGCTTCGAGGAATCGCCGGCGACGGCGAGGGAGGCGGCCGCCAGCAAGGCGGTCACGGTGGCACCAAAAGTGTAACGCATATTCACGGGGGTGAAGCTATCCGGATGCCAAACGTACGCAAATAGAAAAATAGCCGTTTGTGAATTATAAGAAACATTTAACCGCCATTACTATTTGGCTCGTCCAAGCGGACTCGGGCGGCGGCGAGGTCGAGCTGGCTGAGGACGCCGACCAGGCAGCCGTCCGGGGTGGTCACCAGGAGCTTGGGGGCGCCGCTGCGGGCAAATCGTTCCAGCAGAGTGGGTACCGGGGTGTCTTCCAGCACTGAGGGGCAGGGGAGAAGGGGGACGGCGTCGAGGGTGGCCCCTTCGTCCGGGTGGCGGGCGACGTCGGTGAGGTCGGCGTGCTCCACGATGCCGAGCGCCTTTCCGTTTCCGTCCAGGACCGGGTAGGAGGCGAAGTGCTTCTCCCGCGCGATCGCGAGCGCCTCCCGCAGCGGCATCCCCTGCCGCAGGGTGGTGACGGGGGAGGTCATCAAGGCGCGGGCCTGGGTGTCGAAGAGCTCCAGGGGGAGCGCGGCCATGCGCTGGCCCAGCTCGGCCCGCTGGGAGAAGCGGCGGGACGACTTCTCGAAGAACCGCTGGATCGACTGGCTCGCCCCGGCCAGGGCGTGGAAGCTGACCGCGTCGAGGGCGACCAGGGTGGTCGTCTCGGTCGCGGTGGCGGTGAAGATCCACGGCTTGTTGGCGAGGAGGGCCATCTCGCCGAAGTAGTCGCCCGCGCCGACGGAGCGGACCAGCCCCTGGCCGTCGGTGAGGTCGATCCGGCCCTCCTTGACGATGTAGAGGGAGCGGGCCGGGTCGCCGGGGTGGCCGACCGCGTCGCCCTTCTCCAGGTGCATCTCCCGGAGCGGCGCGGAAACGGCGCCGCGCAGCAGGCTGATCTCGCGGGGGAAGAAGAGGTCGAAGACCCAGTCGATCAGGACGTGGAGCTTCCGGTCGAGGCCGGGGAGCTTCCCCAGGTAGATCGCCCGCCACATCAGCCAGGCGGGGAGGCCGGAGAAGCGCATCCCCAGGATCTCGGCGACCGCGGTGTGGTGGCCGATCGCGGCCAGCTCGCCGAGCGACTGGAAGGTGAACGGCTGGAGCGGCTTCCCCGCGAGGGAGGCCGCGACGTTCCGGCCGATGAGCGACCCCTGGCGCAGCGCGAACTGGGCGGTGGCCGGGCAGGTCCCGCCCGCCTTCGCGGGGACGGCGGCGCAGTCGCCCGCGGCCCAGACGTTCTCCAGCCCCTTGACCCGGAGCTGGGCGTCGACCGCGATGCGCCCGTGATCGTTCTCCAGGCCGTGCTTCCGGATCAGGTCGAGGAGGAGGGGGTGCGGGGCGTTCCCGACCGTGGTGACCACGGTATGGCTTTCGATCGGGTCGCCGTGGTCGAGGAAGACCTTGGTGGCGGTGAGGGCGCGCACCCGGGTGTTGAGGAGGACGGTAAGGCCGCGCTCCCGCAGCTTGCGCTCCGCGTAGGCGCCGAGCTTCTCCCCGATCGTCGGCATGAGGTGGGCGCCGCTGTGGACGAGGACGACGCGGAAGTAGGACGGGTTCAGCGCGGGGAAGTAGCGCAGGCTTCCCTGGAGGAGGTCCATGAGCTGGCCGGCGGTCTCGACCCCGGAGTAGCCGCCGCCGATCACGACGAAGGTGAGGAGGCGCCGCAGCGCCGCCTCGTCCCGGACCAGGCTGGCCTCCTCCATGCGGTCGATCAGGGAGGTGCGGAGCCGCATGGCGTCGCCCACCGTCTTCATGAGGAACCCGTGCTCGGCCATCCCGGGGACGCGGCTGACGTCGACGATGCTGCCGACGGAGAGCACGAGGTGGTCGAAGGTGACGCGGGCGTTCCCGGCGTACAGCCCGGAGTTCAGGGTCAGGGTGCGCGAGGGCAGGTCGATCCCGGTGATCTCGGACCGCAGGACGTTGACGTCCCGGCAGAGGAGCCGGGTCGAGTTGACGACGTGGAGGGGGGAGATCGAGGAGCCGCAGACCTCGGCCAGCATCGGCTGGAAGAGGAGGAAGTTCTGGTCGGAGATCAGCGCCACCTTCCCGGCGCCCTCCCGGCCCAGCTTGCGGCGCAGGGTGCGCGCCGCGTAGACGCCGGTGAATCCGCTGCCGGCGATGGCGATGTCGTAATGGAAGGAGGGGATGGGGTCGCTCATGGGGGGGACCAGAAATTAGCACAAAAAAAGGCCGCTTTCTCGCGAAAGCGGCCCTTTTTCGAAAAGCGTCCGGCGTCTTACTGCTCGTCGATGCTGGAGAAGCCGCGGGAGACGGGGGGAAGGGTGGACGGCTTGGGGGCGACCACGCTGTCGCGCTTGGCGCGGATCTTCTCGTCGGTGACCTCCATCTCGACCTGGCCCTTGAGGAGGGCGCCGTCGTTGATGACGACGCGGGGGGCCTTGATGTCGCCCACCATGATGCCGTTGGGCATGATCTCGACCTTCTCGGTCGCGGTGATGTTGCCGGAGACCGCGCCTTCGATGGTGATGCTGTGCGACGTGATGTCGGCGTTGACCACTCCGCTCTCCTTGACGTGGATCGTGCTCTCGAGCTGGATCTTGCCCTCGACCTTTCCTTCGATCGTCAGCGCTTCATCGCCCTGGATGTCGCCTTTGATGGTGATGGTCTTGCCGATGACGGTCTGGGAGGTTTCTGCCATAAGATTAGGAGTGGTGAGGTGTTGGACGCCGATTCTGCCCGGGATGTTGAGGAAGGTGGTTATTCAAGTCAACGGGAAACTATTCCGGAATGGGGGAAGCAATGTTCGTACCAACCCGCTGCGCGATTTCCTCGCCCCACGCGGCGAGCGCGGCGGCCTGTTCGGGCGAGGCGGCGGCCTTGGTCCCGGCGGCGGCCAGGCGCTCGCCGATCTCGCGGTGGGCGGCGCGGGCCAGGCCGCCGGTCGAGAGGTCCTCGTGGAAGCCGATGCCGTCGAGGAAGGTGAGCGGCATGGCGTTCCCCTGCAGGATCGCCTGGGCGATCCGGCGCGGGCCCAGCTCGGGGGAGAAGAGCTCGTACTTGAAGTCGTTCTCCCGCCAGAATTCGAGGTCGGGGTAGATCTGCTGGAGGATCGTCTTGCGCAGGAGCTTCGCCGCCCAGTCGAGGCCCTCGCGCGCCGGGTCGAACTCGGAGAGGTAGGCGTAGATGAGCTGCTTGAACGGCTGGCCGGTGCGGGCGTCCTGGAGCCAGTGGCGGTAGTGGAGCTGGAAGCGGGACTGGCTCAGCAGGGGCGGCCCTTCCTCGGGCTGCGCGCGCCAGAGGATCTCCCAGGCGCCGTTCCAGTCGGCCTCCCCGATGTCGTCCCAGCGGTTGCGGGCGCAGGCGGCCTGGAAGCGGCGGGCCAGCGCGGAGAGGCGGGGGTCGGACACCGGCCGCCGCGCGCCGCGCGGGTGGACCGCGCTGAGGCGGCGCAGCAGCTCGCGGGTAGCCTCGACCGTCTTCGGCGTCCCCATGGGGGGCAGGGGCCGCTGCAGGGCCCGGGTGTGGGAGGAGATCGAGGCGCGCAGGCTCACGGCGCGGGCGGCGTGGTGGGCGCCGGGGTGGCGGCGGGGGAGGCCTGGATCGCGGGGGCGCCCCCGGCGGCCTCGGGCGCGGGCCCGGGCAGCGGCGAGGGGGTCGGGGTCAGGAGCGGGGGCGTGGAGAAGAACTTCGGCGCCGCCAGGACGAAGCGGATGTCGATGCGGCGGTTCAGGCTCCGGCCCGCGTCGTTGTTGTTGTCGCCGATGGGGCGGGTCTCCCCGTAGCCGCTGACGCCGATCAGGGGCTGGTCGTGGCCGTTGGAGAGCTTCTCCAGGTCGCCCTGGTCGCGGACCAGCGCCTTGTAGGTGTTGAGGGCGCGGGCGGTGGAGAGCGCCCAATTGTCGGGGAACTGCGAGGTCTGGATCGGCTGGTTGTCGGTGTGGCCCTCGATGTAGATCGCCTCCAGGCGGGGCGTGACCGCCGAGTTGCGCAGGATGTCCTGGAGGATGCCGGCCAGGAGGCGGATCACCTCCTCGCCGCGCGGCTTGAGCGCGGCCAGGCCGGGGTCGAAGAGGAGCTCGTTGGGGAGGCGCAGCACGCCCCGCTCGGGATCGGCCTGGATCGCGATGCCCTGCTTCTCCGCCGCCTCCTGGATGCGGTGCAGCAGCTCGGCGCGGAGGCGGTCGCTGTTGGTGAGGATGTCCTGGGTGGCCTGGAGCTTGCGGACCGCGTCCTCGGCGTTGCTGAGGCGGGTGCGCACCGCCAGGTTCTCCTTGGAAAGGGCGTCGCGCAGGGCGGCCTGCCGGTCCTCGACCGACTGGAGCGACTGGACCGAGCCCTTGAGCGCGTCGTTCTCCTCCTCGAAGAGGCTCATGCGCAGGGCGAAGAAGGTGAAGAGGATGAGGAAGATGAAGAGCAGGCCCACCATCAGGTCGCTGAGCGAGATGAAGTAGTTCTCCTCCCCCTCGTCGAGGTGGGAGGGCCGGATCGCCCGGCGGTGGACCTGGGGGAGCATAGGGAGGCGGGGCTGCTTCGGGTTACTTCCGGCCCTCCAGCCGCTCCAGGGTGGTGTTGAGCTCGACGATCGAGGCGCCGAGCGCCTGGGTCGACTTCGCCAGGCTCTGGTCGATCTGGCGGACGAAGACGTCCACCATCTCCTGGTGGCGGGTGAAGCCGTGGCCGAGCTGGTCGACCATCCCCTTCATGTCGTCGTCGACCTTCTCGAAGCGGTCGCGGTAGGCGTCCCAGGTGGCGCGGGTCTGCTGGGAGGTGTCGCTGAGCGACTGGCTGAACGAGGAGAGCTGCTTGAGGGCCAGCACGGTGGCCTCGTTGCTCTCCTGGAAGCGCTTCGACATCGCGAAGAGGTCCTGCGAGGCGGCGGTGAGGGGGGTGCTGGCCTCGCCCAGCTTCTCGGCGGTGCCGCGGAAGTCGGCGAGGACGCCGCGCAGCCCGGCCATCGACTCAGTGAAGAGGTCGAGGTGGTGCTTCATCTTCTCGTCCATGCGCAGGAAGCTGTCGTTGAGGCCCAGCACCTGGGAGGCGAGCGGCTGGAGGGAGGTCTCCAGCTGGCGCGCGGTGTTGCGGAAGCTCTCCTCGATGCGGCCCGCGCCGTCGGCCATCTGGGAGGCGATCTGCTGGTGGGTCTTCTCGATCGCCTCGCGGGTCGTCTCGATCCCCTTGACCAGGGAGGACATCTCGTCGGAGGCGGCGCCGACCAGCTGCTTGCGGAAGTCCTTCACCATCTCGCCGATCGCGGTCTGGGAGATGGTGGCGATGCGTTGGCTCATCGCCTCGATCTTGTCCGAGATCGGGTCGACCAGCTTGAGGAGGCTCTCGGAGAGGCGGCGGTCCAGGGTGGCGGAGAGCATGTCGGGCAGCCGCTCCAGGGCGGCGGTCTGGAGGCGGGTCCCCTCGGCGCTCTCGGCGAGGAGGATCTCCGGGGTGACGCAGGGGACGACCTCGTTGAGCCGGGCGCAGAAACCGTCGAGCTGCGCCTGGAAGCGGTGCACCTCGTCCCGGATCTGCCAGGAAAAGAGCATCGAGCAGCCCAGGCCCGCGATCGAGTTGATGAACTTGAACGAGGCGGCGGCGAGGAGATTCTGGAGGATGGCGACCAGCTTTTCCGGCGAGGCGTCCATCGCCAGGCTGGCGACGTAGAGCGCCGCGACCAGGCCGAAGAAGGTGCAGAGCAGGCCCAGGCCCAGGAGGTAGCCGGGGAAGGCGTTGTAGAAGCGCAGGTTGATCCCGGCTCGGTAGAGCAGGCTCTCGTTGAAGAAGTACTCGGCCTCGTGGGTCCGGCGCAGCGGGTTGTGGACGGTGTCGGGGACGAGCTGGCCGGCGAACGCCTTCCAGTCGGCGCCCAGGACAGGATTGGCCGACATCTCCCGGTTCACCGCGGCGATCTGCGCGGTGAATTCGTCGGCGGAGCCGATCCGGTTGAGCGTCCCCTTGGCGCGGGCCAGGGCGATGGAGGCCTCCCGCATCAGGCGGAAGCGGAAGTAGAACCAGGTGCTCGCCCCGAAGAGGACGATCAGGCTCGCCATCGACCAGGTCACGGTGGGCCGGAGGAAGAACGAGAGGAACGCCTCCAGGTAGGGGTGGGACGGTTCGGTGGTTTGGCCGAGGAAGAGGGCGACGATCCCAAGGGGAGACGACATTTCCAGGGACTTTATAGACAACCTCTTACGGGGGAAGCGAAAAATCCCCGAAACAAAAAGCTATAAATCTATTGACTAAGTATACTAGTATGTTATTCCGTCGTCCATGATTCACTCTTTCAAGAAGTTCGGCTTGGCCCTGGCCTTCGCCGCCGTCGGAATCTCCGGCGCCGCGGCCAAGGACATCTCGCTCCTCAACGTTTCCTACGACCCCACCCGGGAGCTCTACGTCGACATCAACGACGCCTTCGTCAAGCAGTGGGAGGCGGCCCACCCCGGCGACAAGCTGACGATCAACCAGTCCCACGGCGGCTCCGGCAAGCAGGCCCGCACCGTGATCGACGGCGCCCCCGCCGACGTGGTGACGCTGGGCCTGGCCGGCGACATCGACGCCATCGTGAGCAAGGCGCAGCTGATCTCCCCCGACTGGCAGAAGCGCCTTCCCGACAACAGCTCCCCCTACACCTCCACCATCGTCTTCCTGGTCCGCAAGGGGAACCCGAAGGGGATCAAGGATTGGGACGACCTCGTGAAGCCGGGCGTCCAGGTGATCACCCCGAACCCGAAGACGAGCGGCGGCGCCCGCTGGAACTTCCTCGCGGCCTGGGGCTGGGCGGCCCAGAAATACGGCAGCCAGGACAAGGCCCGCGACTTCGTGGCTTCCCTCTATAAGAACGTGCCGGTGCTCGACTCCGGCGCCCGCGGCTCCACGACGACGTTCGTCGAGCGCCAGATCGGCGACGTCCTGATCGCCTGGGAGAACGAGGCCTACCTCTCCCTCAAGGAGTTCGGTCCCGACAAGTTCGAGATCGTGAACCCGTCGGTCAGCATCCTGGCCGAGCCCCCCGTCGCGGTGGTCGACAAGATCGCGGCGAAGAACGGCACGACCGAGGTGGCGACCGCCTACCTGAAGTTCCTCTACACCCCGGCGGCCCAGGAGATCATCGCCAAGGACTTCTACCGTCCCCGCAGCGCCGAGGCCCTCAAGGCCCACGCCGCCCAGTTCCCGAACATCAAGCTCTTCACCATCGACGACACGTTCGGCGGCTGGAAGAAGGCCCAGCCCGCCTACTTCGACGACGGCGGCGTCTTCGACCAGATCTACAAGCCGACTGCCCCGGCTCCCGGCGCCGCGCCCGCGCCGGCGCCCAAGAGCTAGGGTCCATTCTGGGTTGCCGGCCTGTTCCGTCTCCCCTCGCGGGGACGGGGCGGGAACCGGCGGGGCCTTGCTCCTTCCCTTTCTTTTTCTATCCTCCCTTTCATGACCTCCCGCATCGTCCTCCTCCTTCTCGCCCTGGCGCTGCCGCTTTTCGCCAAGGACGTCTCCCTCCTCAACGTCTCCTACGACCCGACCCGGGAGCTCTACGCCGAGGTGAACCCGCTCTTCGCCGCGAAGTGGGAGGCGCAGCATCCCGGCGACAAGCTGACGGTCAACCAGTCCCACGGCGGCTCCGGCAAGCAGGCCCGCTCCGTGATCGACGGCGTCCCCGCCGACGTGGTGACGTTGGCCCTCGCGAACGACATCGACCAGATCTCGGCCAAGGGCGGCCTCCTGCCCGCCGACTGGCAGAAGAAGCTTCCCCAGAACAGCTCCCCCTACACCTCGACGATCGTCTTCCTGGTCCGCAAGGGGAACCCGAAGGGGATCAAGGACTGGGACGACGTGGCCCGGCCCGGCGTCCAGGTCGACACGCCGAACCCGAAGACGGGCGGCGCGCCCCGCTGGGTGTTCCTCGCCGCCTGGGGCTACGGCCTGAAGAAGTACGGGAGCGATGCGAAGGCCCGCGACCTCGTCGCCGCGATCTATCGCAACGTGGTGGTCCTCGACACGGCGGCCCGCGCCTCCATGACCACCTTCGCGGAACGCCAGATCGGCGACGTCCTCCTCACCTGGGAGAACGAGGCGCAGCTTTCCCTCAAGGAGTTCGGCCCCGACAAGTTCGAGATCGTCTACCCCTCGGTCAGCATCCTGGCCGAGCCGTCGGTCGCCGTGGTGGAGAAGAACGCCGCGAAGAACGGCACGACCGAGGTGGCGAGGGCCTACCTGGAGTTCCTCTACACCCCGGAGGCCCAGGACCTGATCGCGAAGCATTACTACCGCCCCCGCGACGCGGGGATCGCGAAGAAATACGCCGCCCAGTTCCCGGCCCTCCAGCTCTTCACGATCGACGACGTCTTCGGCGGCTGGGCCAAGGCGCAGAAGACCTACTTCGACGACGGCGCCGTCTTCGACCAGATCTACAAACCCACCGGCCTCGCCCCGGTCGCCCCCTGACCGCTCCCGTGACCGACATGCACGCCCCCAACCTCTCGCTCCTGCCGAATCCGGTCCCGGCCCCGTCCCACGATCCGGTCGAGGCGCTGCTCCGCCCCTTCCACCTGGCGGCCTCCCGCTCCGACGCGGTGATCGCGGGCGTGGCGGGGCGCTTCCGGGCGAACGGCCGGGAGTACGACCTGCCCCGTTTCATCTTCACCGGGCCGCGCAGCGCCGACGAGCCGATCCGGATCGGCCTCTTCGGCGGCATCCACGGCGACGAGCCGGAGAGCGCGCTCGGGCTCCTGCCGTTCCTGCGCGAGCTGATCGCCGACCCGGAGCGGGCGCGCGGCTACATCCTCTATATCTACCCGCTGGTGAACCCGACCGGGTTCGAGCGGGGGACGCGCGAGTCGGCCTCGGGAAAGGATCTCAACCGCGAGTTCTGGCGGGATTCCCGCGAGCCGGAGATCTACCTCCTGGAGCAGGAGCTGGTCGAGCACCGCTTCCACGGCCTGATCTCCCTCCACGCCGACAGCGACAGCCCCGGCACCTACGGCTTCGTCCAGGGCCCGACCCTGAGCGCCGAGATCCTCGAGCCGGCGCTCGCCGCCGCCGAGGCGGCCCTCCCCCGCAACCGGGAGCCGGTGATCGACAATTGGCAGGCCCGCGACGGGATCATCCACAAGGGGTACCAGGGCATCCTTTCCGCCCCCGAGTCGCTGCCGCTCCCCAGCCGCCCGTTCGAGATCGTCTTCGAGACCCCGCAGCAGGCCCCCCTCGCGGCCCAGGTGGAGGCGTTCCGCCTGGCGCTCTTCTCGATCCTGGACAGTTACCGCAGCTTCATCTCGTTCTCGCAAAATATCTGAGTTTGCCCTGGAATCGGGGGCGATGCGGACCTTCCTCGCCCTCTGCGCCCTGCTCGCGGCCCTCGCCCCCTCCTTCGCGGCCGACAAGGAACCGGTCTACGACCGGGTGATGCGGACCGGGACGATCCGGGTCGGCTACCTCTCCTCTCCCCCGGGCGTGATCCGGGACCCGAACACCGGGAAGATGTCGGGCATCGCGGTCGAGGCACTGGAGCGCGCCGCCGCCAACCTCCAGCTCAAGGTCGAGTACGTCGAGGAGGTGCAGTGGGGCACCATGATCGAGGGCCTGCAGACCGGCCGCTACGAGGTGGCGATGATGTGCTGGGCCGACGCGGCGCGCGCCCGCCAGGCCGACTTCAGCGTCCCCCTCTTCTACAGCGCGGTGAACGCCTACGCCCGGCCCGACGACAAGCGGTTCGCGAACGGCCTGGAGGCGGCGATGAAGGACCCCTCGGTCCGGATCGCGACCGTCGACGGCGACGTCACCGAGACGATCGCGAAGAGCCGGTTCCCCGGCGCCAGGACCGTTTCCCTGCCGCAGAACGCCGACATCGCCCAGCTCATGCTCTCAGTGACGACGAAGAAGGCCGACGTCGACTTCGAGGAGGCCGCCTCGGCCCAGTACTTCCTCCAGCACAATCCCGGCTCGATCCGGAACGTCACGCCCGACAAGCCGGTCGGGATCTGCCCGAACGTCCTGGTCTATCCCCGCGACCAGTACGCCTTCAAGGCGATGCTGGACCACGCGTTCGAGGAGCTGATCGACCTGGGCTACATCGACCGGCTGATCCGCCAATACGAGCCGTTCCCCGGCGCCCTCCTCCCGCCCGCGCCGCCCTACCAGCCGGTTCCCGTGAAGACCTCCAAGTGACCGTCCTCGACATCCTCTCCCGGTACCACGAGGGGCTCCTCGCGGGGCTGAAGGTCACCCTCCGGCTTTGCCTGATCGTCTGGGGCGCCGGTCTCGCGGGCGGCGCGGCGCTGGGCGTCCTCGCGGCGCGGTTCCGGCGGGCGGTGGGCTGGCCGGTCTGGGGGTTCTCGTTCTTCCTCGGCGGCATCCCGCTGCTGGTACTGCTCTTCTGGCTGCACTATCCGCTGCAGAGCCTGCTCGGGATCGTGATCGACCCGTTCTGGACCGCCTCGTTCGCGCTCTCCCTGGTCAACGTCTTCCTGGTCTGCGACATCGTCCGCCACGCCGTCGCCGACTTCCCCCGGCAGTACGTCACCGCCGCCCTGGTCTGCGGGATGTCGCGCGGCGACGCCCTGCGGCACGTCGAGGCGCCGCTGGTCTTCCGCCGTGTCCTGCCCTCGCTGCTGGCGGCGCAGGTCACGATGCTGCAGTGCTCCCTCTTCGCCAGCCTGATCTCGGTCGACGAGATCTTCCGCGTCGCCCAGCGGATCAACGCCACGATCTACCGGCCGGTCGAGATTTACACCGCCTTGGCCCTCCTCTTCCTGGCGGTCTGCCTGCCGCTCAACGGCCTCGCCCTCTGGCTGCGGCACCGGTTCACCCGCGACCTCTCGGAGAAATAGATGCTCGCCGCCTATGACATCTCCAAGAGCCAGGGCGGGCGCCCGATCCTCTCCGGCGTCGATGCCGCGGTGGGGCCGGGCGGGCTGACCGCGATCGTCGGCCCGAGCGGCGGCGGAAAATCGACCCTGCTCCGCGCCCTGGCGCTGACCGATCCGCCCGACGCGGGCCGGATCGAGGTCGATGGGCGGGCCTACTCCTTCCCGGCTCCGGGGGAGATCGCCCCGCCGTGGCCGCT
>FSUQ01000335.1_pt1 | contig 18689 bp, 11 predicted proteins | sample 1637471 | NCBI WGS metagenome assembly FSUQ01 (sample SAMEA3914816, study PRJEB12502) | metagenome | biome: forest; material: soil | place: USA | collected 2011-09-16 | depth 0.3 m | reverse complement strand
GGAGCGGTGACGCTCAACGACAACGTGACCACCGCCAGCCGCTTCATTCAGGAAACCGGCTCTCAGACCTACGGAGGACCGGTCACGCTGGCGACGGACATCACATTGACCAGCACGTCCTTGAATGGAGAGGTTATCTCGCTGAGCAGCGTCATCGGCGGGTCTCACTCGTTGGCGATCGACGGGGGGGCGACGGTGAGGTTCACCGGCGGCACCGTAGCGGCGGCTTCCCTCGACATCGGCTCCAGCTCGGTGGTTCTGACTGGCGACACCACGATCGACACCCCCGCACTCACGCTGAACGACGTGAGCGGCGCCTCGCACGCCCTGACGGTGATTGGCGCGCTGACATTGGGGGGTTCCACGACGTTAGGCAGCCTGACGGACCTCGGCGGGGCGGTGACGCTCACCTCCTTCGCCTATGGGATAACGACTGTCGATCTGACCGGCACGGTGAATCTGGGTGACGATGTCACCATCAACGGCGCCTCGGCCACACTGGGCACCGTGAATGGGGGTGGGCATGATTTGGCGCTCGCCGATACCGGCGCGACGGCGCTGGGGAATGTGTCGAATATGCGTACCCTGACGGACCTCAGCGGAACATTGACGCTCAATGGCGGCACCGTGACGGCGACCACCATCGACCTGGTCTCCGCAGTCACGCTGGGAACCGACGTCACGCTGACCGGCGCGACCACCCTGGGCAACACGACCGGAGCAGGGCACAACCTGACGATCGTCGGCGCCACCATATTGAATAGCCTTTCGGGCGTGGCCACCCTGACGGAAACCACCGGCGGAGTGACGCTCAACGCCGGCAACATCTCGGCAGGCACCATCAATTTCGGCAGTGACTCGGTGGTTCTGGGGGGCTCCACCACGCTCGCCACCACCTCCGGGCTCACCATGAATGGCACCGTGCTCGGCAACTTGAACGCCTTGACGCTCATTGGCAATGCGTCGTTGGGCAGCGTGTCGGGAGTGACCCTCCTGACCGACAACGGCGGGGCGGTGACGCTCAAAGGCAACAGCTATTCGGTTAGTCTCGGCATGATCCTCAGCGGCGCGGTGACCCTCGGAGCAGCCGGAACCACCACGATCACCGACTCCAGCGTGCTCATGCTGGGCGACATCACCGGTGGATCGCACGCGCTAACGATTAACGGCGGGGGGACGACGACGTTGGGAAGCGTGTCGGGGGTGACCACCCTGACGGACAACAGCGGGACGACGACGCTCAACGGCAACGTAACGACGACCGGAGCCCAGACCTACAATGACGCCGTGACGCTGGGGAGCGGCCTCCTCCTGTCCAGCACGGGCAACGGGACTATCGCCCTCAATTCTACGGTGGACGGCGCGCACGCCCTGACCGTTACCACCGGCGGGGCGGTGGCGCTCGGCACCGTGGGCGGGGCGACCGCCCCTTCCAGCCTGGCGGTCACCGGCGGAAGCATCGCTCTGGCCCATAACGTCACCGTCACCGGCCCGCTCTCCCTGACCACGACAGGGTCGGCCATCACCCAGAGCGGCGGAGTCCTCACCGTCGGCGGCACAGCTACCTTTAACGCCGGGACCGATAGCATCACCCTGAACAGCGCCGGCAACAGCTTCACCGGCGCCGTCTCCCTGACCGGCTCCAATGCCGCGATCACGGACGCCACCGGCCTTACTTTGGGCAACACCACGCTTTCGGGAACCCTGGCCCTCTCCGCCGCCTCGGGAACCACCGTCACCGGCCTCGTCTCCGCCTCCACGACCACCGTCAATTCGGGATCGCTCCAGATCGGCAATGGAGGGACTGCCGGCGGAATCTCAGGCAACCTGGCTAGCAATGGCGCGGTCACGTTCGACGAGAGCGGCGCCGTCTCCTACGGCGGCGTCTATTCGGGCAGCGGCAGCTTGACCCAGGCTGGCGCGGGAGTCCTGATTCTGAACGGCAACAACACGTACACGGGAACCACCACCGTCCAGCAAGGCACGCTCGAAATTGACGGCTCCATCACCTCCCCGGTTATGGTCAACTCCGGGGCGACCCTCATGGGCAAGGGAACCATCATCGGCAATCTCACCGCCAACGGCATCTTAAGCCCGGGCACCTCTTCCGCGATCGGCGCGTTGACGATCCAGGGCAACCTCAGCCTCGGCAATAGCAGCATCGTCAACATGCGCGTCAACGGCCCCGGAAATTCCGACCTCATCGCCGTCAGCGGCACCGCCCATCTGGCTGGCACCCTGCAACTGATGCCCGGGAACGGGGTTCTCGGCGGGCAAAGCTTTACCCTGATCAACGCCACCGCGATCAACGGCACTTTCTCCACGGTCAACGTCCTCGGCAACGGCATCACCTTCGTTTCGAACTACAGTTCTCACGATCTCACCGTCACCGATACCATTACGACCGTGCAGAATTCCTTCTCCACCTTCGCCGCGACGCCGAACCAATCGACCGTCGCCACGACCCTGAACAGCGTCGCCGCCGATCCCAGGGAGGCAGCGCTGATCTCCGCGCTGAACTCCCTCCCCGGCAGCGTCCAAGCAGCGGCCCTCGCCGAGATTTCCCCCCTCCAGCAGACCACGTTGAGCCAGACCTCCGTCTCTTCGAGCCGGGCGGCGTCCGGCACCCTGGAAAGCCGGATGAGTAACGTGCGGTCTGGCTCGACCGGCCTGTCGCTGAATCAGTTCAATTGGCTCGACCAGAACATCCCCGGCTCTGCTCTGATCGCCGGGACGGAAATCCCCACCGGAGTGAAGATATTCCAGCCCGTGCCCGAAAACCGCTGGGGCTTCTTTGCCGCCGCGAATGGCAACTTCGGCGATATCGACGGGGAGACCAGCCAGTCGAACTACTACGGAATGGGATTCACCGCCGGGGCCGACTATCGGATCGACAAGGCCTTCACCGTCGGCTTCGCGGTGGGCTACGACTACTCCAAGACCGACTTCGACCACAGCGGGTCCAACAGCACCGCCCACTCGATCCGCGTCGGCCCCTACGCCACTTGGAAAGACAAGACCGGAGACTGGGTCGATGGATCGGTGGGCGGCGCGTACCACTTCTACGATTCGAACCGCGAGGGCTTCGGCGGAACGGCGAGCAGCAGCAGCGGCGGCATCGAGTTCGACAGCAGCCTCAAATATGGCCACGACTTCCACCTCAGGCAGTGGACGTTGACGCCGACTGTCGGGCTGGATTACCTCCACCTCGACATCGGAAAGTACACGGAGACCGGCTCCCTGGCTCCGTTGACGATGCAGGCTCAGACCGTCGAGTCGCTGCAGAGCAACCTGGGTGGCACGGTGGCCTATGCGTTCCAGTGGAAGGGCGTCCAGTGGAATCCCTACGTCCAGGCTGGCTGGGCCCACGAGATGATGGACCCAGCCCAGTCGGTCAGCGCCCGCTTCGCCTCCGGCGCGGGCGATGTCTTCAGCACCACCGGCGACAACCTGGGCCGCGAGAGCGCCACCTTCGGCGCGGGCCTCCAAGCCGACCTCACGGAGCTGGTGACGGCCAATCTCTCCTACTCCGGCGACGCCAACGACCGTTACATGGACAACTCGTTCAACGCGGCGCTGCGCGTGCAGTTCTAGCCTGCGAATGCATTTCAGCTAGCGACCGTCGCGCTCCTCCGATGGGGATAATTGCGGTTGATTCTGGAAAGGTCTATTGCTGGAGAATATTCTAAGCCTTTCGTCCCGAACAAGTTTCAGATTCAATGTAACGGATTTTTCAGAATCACCGGCAAATCCCGTTTCAGGATCAACGCAAACCTACAGATAGGGCACTTACGGTGCTCAGGTGCCTTTCAGGCGACTTGCGAACTTTCCAGGCTAGATCCCCGGAAGTGACAGCGAGTTGAGAAACTATTCCTCGGATTCCGAAATGCTGAGGTAGCGGCCACCGAGGTGGGGCTTTTCTTCAATAGAGACGTGGACCTTGGTCATGTTCCCGTAGCCGCTGGAGGTGTCGATCCAGTCGATCTTGTCGTCATCCCGTGCACCGGATGCCTCGACCTGCTTCTTAAATTCGCCCCAGGTCATACAGAGGCGATGGCCCGCTTTCCCACCTCGCGGAGGACCAGCTTAACGTCGCTTCCGGTGACCGTGTGGTTCAACTTCCAGTCGTTACCGCCAAGATAGACGATAATCCCCCTATGCTCGCCCTCCCCAGCGGGGCTCGTGATCATAACAACGTGGTCGAGGTTGATGAACCAGCCGGTCGAAAGCCGAAGGAAGGGAGTAGCAGTCGCCATGACCACCAGATCGGAGTTCAGCTTCTTCAGTCGGGGCTTCATCGCCACGCCCATATCCATGAACTTGCCGGCGGTACCCGCCCGCCGTGTTTTTATCAGCGCCGGAAGCTATCCCTTCGGGACTTGGGGGATGTCGTTGTCGTCATTGGGGAGAGGCTCGATGCTCTTCTGAGGTCGTTCCCAGGAAACCGAATCGGGTGCCTTAATCTTGGCCTTAACCTCCGATTTGCTCATCCCCCTCTTGATCTTTTCAACAGAATGTCCCGGGGGGAATCGGCTTGGAATCCTGAAAATATGCCGGTCGGCGTATTGTCCGCTACAGCGTGATCCGTATATACAATGCCGAACTTGTCGGCCTCTTCGTAGCGAAGATCCCATCCATGAAGAAAACCTCCCTGCTTCGTCCCTTCCGCCACGCTGTGGTGCGGCCCATCCTGCCCTTGCTCTTCGCCGTCTTCGCGGTGGCGCCCGCCGGATTGTGGGCGAACCCCAATGGCGGGCAGGTGATCGCGGGGGGCGCGGCGATCGGCTCCGCCGGGAGCGTCCTCACCATCACCCAGACCACCGACCGCGCCGCCATCAACTGGAACGGCTTCTCCATCGGCGCCGGGGAGACCACCCGCTTCGTACAGCCCTCCTCCTCCAGTGCCGTCCTCAACCGCGTCGTCGGCGCCAACCTTTCCGCCATCAACGGCACCCTCCAGGCCAACGGCCAGGTCTACCTCATCAACCCGAATGGCATCCTCTTCGGTGCCGGCAGCGTCGTGAACGTCGCCGGGTTCGTCGCCAGCACCCTCGACGTTGACACCACGCAGTTCCTCGGCGGCGGCGACCTCCATTTTCTCGGTGCCTCCACCGCCAGGGTCACCAACCTCGGCGCCATCAGCGTCGGCGGCGGGAACCTCTTCCTCATCGCGAAGGAAGTCGAGAACGGCGGCACCCTCAGCGCCCCGGGCGGCCGCGTCGGCCTGGCGGGCGCCACCGACGTCGTCCTCCGCTCCGGCGACCACGCCCAGCTCCTCATCCAGGCCCCCTCTGGCCAGGGCAGCGTCACGAACGACGCGGCGGGCCGCATCGAGGCCGCCGCCATCGCGCTCAAGGCGGTCGGCGGGAACGAATACGCCCTCGCCATCAACAACGGCGGCATCGTCCGCGCCACCGGCACCGCCACCGTGAACGGCCGCGTCCTCCTCACCGCCGGCGACGGCATGGCGTACAACGGCGGCACCGTCTCCGCCCGGACCGCCTCCGGCGACGGCGGAAAGATCCAGGTCGCGGGCCGCAGTGCCTGGAACGTCGGCACCCTCGACGCCTCCGGCGCCAACGGCGGCCGGATCTCCTTCGCCGCCGCCGACATCGAGAACGACGGCGCCATCACCGTCCAGGGCACCGCCGGGACCGGCGGCTCCTTCGTGGCCGATTTCACCGGCAGCCTCCTCGGCAGCGTGTCCGGCATCGTCGACGCCCGCGGCCTTCTCGGCGGCGGCGCCATCGCCCTCGCGGGCGCCCCCGGCTCGTTCCTCTACTTCTCCGGCACCCTCGACGCGAGCAGCGCCGCCGGGACCGGCGGCACCGTCACCGCCACCGCCACCACCATGTACCTCCTGGGCGCCACCCTGCGCGCCGACGGCGCCACCGGCGGCGGCACCGTCCTGGTCGGCGGCGGCTCCGGCGGCACCGATCCCTCGATCCTCAACGCCCGGGACGTCACCATCGGCGCCGACACCCTCCTCTCCGCCGACGCCCTGGACGACGGCCACGGCGGGCAGGTCGTCGTCTGGAGCGACGGCACCAGCGAGGTCCTCGGCACCCTCCACGCCCGGGGCGGCGCGAACGGCGGCGACGGCGGCTCCATCGAGGCCTCCGGCCTCCAGGCCACCTACTTCGGCGGCCTCGCCGACGCCGGGGCGCCCCACGGGGCCCGCGGCACCTTCCTCCTCGACCCCCTTTCCATCATCGTCGATGCCTCGGGCGCCTCGACCAGCAACATCCTCTTCGAATTCGTCGACCCCGATCCGGCGGCCGGCAACGAGTTCGGCGACTCGATCCTCGCCCTGAGCACCGGCAATGTCGTCGTCACCAGCCCCTTTGACGGCTTTGCCGGCAGCCAGGCCGGGGCGGTCTATCTCTTCAACGGCGCCACTGGCGCCCTGATCAGCACCCTGCGCGGCGGGGCGGTGAACGACACCGTGGGCTACGACGGGGTGACGGCCTTGGGCAACGGGAACTACGTGGTGGGCAGCTCGCCCTGGTCCAACAACACGGGGGCGGTGACGTGGGGGAGCGGAACGAGGGGGGTGAGCGGGGTGGTGAGCGTGGCGAACAGCCTGGTGGGTAGCGCGACGACGGATAATGTGGGCGGCTACGGGGTGACGGTGCTGAGCAACGGGAACTACGTGGTGGACAGCGCGAGCTGGTCCGGCGGCCTGGGGGCGGTGACGTGGGGGAACGGTACGAGTGGGACAAGCGGGGTGGTCGGCGCGGGGAACAGCCTGGTGGGCGGCACGGCGGGGGACGCGGTGGGGCTGGGCGGCTCGTTTAACGGTCCCGGGGTGGTGGCCTTGAGCAACGGGAACTACGTGGTGGACAGCTCGAATTGGTCCAATAACACGGGGGCGGTGACGTGGGGGGACGGGACGACCGGGACGGCCGGAGTGGTCAGCGCGGCGAACAGCCTGGTGGGCAGCGCGTCGGGAGATTTTGTGGGCGGCAGCGGGGTGGCGGCATTGGCCGGCAACGGGAACTACGTGGTGGCCAGCCCGAATTGGTCCAACGGCCTGGGGGCGGTGACCTGGGGGAACGGGACGACCGGGACGAGTGGGACGATCGATGCGTCGAACAGCCTGGTGGGCGGCACCGCGGGGGACCGGGTGGGCTCCGAAGGCGTGCTGGCGCTGAGCCTCAACGGGAACTACGTGGCGTACAGCCCCAATTGGAACGGCTACCTGGGAGCGGTGACGTGGGGGAACGGACTGGGCGGGACGGTCGGGGCGGTCAGCGCGTCGAACAGCCTGGTGGGCAGCACGTCGGGGGACTACGTCGGCACCAACGCCTTCGCGCTGAGCAACGGGAATTACGTGGTGAGCAGCCCGGAGTGGTCGGGCGGCACGGGAGCGGTGACGTGGGGGAACGGGCTGGGCGGGACGGTTGGGACGATCAACGGGTCGAACAGCTTGGTGGGCGGCACGGCGGGAGACCAGGTGGGCTACGACGGGGTGACGGTGCTGAGCAACGGGAACTACGTGGTGGCCAGCTCGCAATGGTCCGGCGGCCTGGGGGCGGTGACGTGGGGAGACGGGACGCACGGGACGACCGGGACGGTCGGCGCGGGGAACAGTCTGGTGGGGGCCGCGCCGGGGGATCTCCTGACCAACGGAAATCAGTACATCACGGTGCTGAGCAACGGGAATTACGTGGTGGTCAGCCCGAATTGGAACAGCGGCACGGGAGCGGTGACGTGGGAGGACGGAACGGTCGTCGGGACGATCAACGCGTCGAACAGCCTGGTGGGCGGCGCGGCGGGGGACCAGGTGGGCAGCGACGGGGTGACGGTGCTGAGCAACGGGAACTACGTGGTGGCCAGCTCGCAGTGGAACGGCAGCACCGGAGCGGTGACCTGGGGGAGCGGGACGGCGGGAGTGCATGGGGCGGTCAGCGCGTCGAACAGCCTGGTGGGCAGCACGGGGGGGGACCTTGTGGGTGACGATGACGGCGGGTACACCGTGACCGCGCTAAGCAACGGGAACTACGTGGTGGCCAGCTCGTCTTGGTCCAACGGCTTGGGGGCGGCGACGTGGGGGGATGGGACGACCGGGACGGCCGGAACGATCAGTGCGTCGAACAGCATTGTCGGAGGCAGTTCCGCTTATGATCAGGTGAACGTCTCGGCCGATCCGGTCCACGGAACCTACGCGGTCTCGTTCTGGGGCGACACCTCGGCGGGCGGCGAGGGGCGCGTCTACGAGGCGTCCGCCGACGGCCCCGTGGCGATCAATCCCGGCCTCCTGACGTTCGGCGGCACCGCCTATGGGGCCGGGCCGGGCGCCTCGATCACGATCACCGCCGCGACCATCACGGCGATCACCGACACCGGCACCGACGTGGTCCTCCAGGCGAACGACGACATCGTCGTCAACCAGGCCATCGTCTCGAACAATCCGTCGGGCAACGGCGGGGCGCTCACCCTCGACGCGGGCCGCAGCATCTCCCTGAACGCCTCGATCACGACCGACGACGGCAACCTGACCCTGGTGGCGAACGACACCGCCGCCCACGGCGTCGTCGGCGCCCACCGCGATCCCGGCGTCGCCGCCATCACCATGGGCTCCGGCGCCGCCATCGACGCCGGGATCGGCGACGTCTCCATCACGATGGAGACCGGCGCCGGGAACGCCAACCACGACGCGGGCGACATCGCGCTCGGCTCGATCACGGCGGGGGCCGCCCCCCCCCTCCACCAGGGAGGCGGCGACGTCGTCCTGAACTCCGGCGCCACCGTGGCCGCCTCGGGGACCGGCGACGCCATCGTCCTCGCCGCCGCCGGGGGCGGGAACTTCGTCAATCTGTCCGGGGCCGGGGCCCTCTCCGCGGCGAACGGGCGCTGGCTGGTCTACTCGGCTAGTGCGGCGGGCGACACATTCGGCGGCCTCGCCAGCGGGAACGCGGACCTCTCCGCGACCTACGCCGGGATGCCCCCCGGCGCGGTGTCCGCCCTGGGAAACAGGTACCTCTTTTCCCCGCAGACGAACTCGGATTCGCAGCAGACGGGTTCGCCGCAGGCCGGGTCTCAAGCCCAGGCCCGGGCGTTGAACCAGCTCCAGACCGCACAGAACCTCGTGGCGGCGGCGGCCTGGCCCTGGTCCTCGTCTTCGTCTTCGCCGTCGTCTCCGGAATTCCGGGCGACGGCGCTCGGGGGAGGGGAGGCGCCGCAGGCGCTGGGATTCGGCGGGCTGCCGGGCGGGGGCTCCCATCCCGTGGTCGGCGGCGGTCCCAACGGGCCGGTGCTGCTGGAAATGTCGAGCGCCGACGTGGCGGGAGGCTCCCTGTGAAGCGGTTTTCGTTCGCAGCCCTCCTCTTCCTAACGCTCGCCGCCATTCCGGCGCCGGCGCAGGACTACCCGCGCACCCAGCCGAAGGTGCCCCCCACCGCCCCCCCGGCGCAGCTCCCGGGCGAGGCGCTCCCTGCGGGGAGCGACAACCGGAAACCGTTCGTCGACAGCCTCCGGGCCGTCGTCTTCGTCGATTCCGAGGACAAGGTCGCGACCCCGCCGCCCGACGCGGCCGGGCTCGTCGTAAACGGCATCCCGCTCCTGAGCCGCCCCGGCCTCGACGCCGTGGTGCGGCCGTACCTGGGCCAGCCGCTCTCCCTGGAGCAGCTGGGCGCCCTGGTCAAGGAGGTCATTCTCTGGTGCCGCGCCCAGGACCGGCCGGTCGTCGACGTGGCGGTGCCGCAGCAGGACGTCACCGGCGGCGTCCTCCAGCTCGTCTTCGTCGAGGGCCGGGTCGGCAAGGTCCAGGTCGAGGGGAACCGCTGGTTCTCCACCTCCTCGCTCCGCGACAGCGTCCGCCTCCGTCCCGGCGACGAGATCGGCGCCGAGCGCCTCGTCGCCGACGTGGACTGGATCAACCGGAATCCGTTCGAGCAGGCCAACGTCGTCTTCGCGCCGGGTCAGGAGATGGGCCGGACCGACGTCGTCCTCCAGGCGCGCGACCGCTTCCCGCTCCGCCCCTACGTCGCCTACGAGAATTCCGGCAACGCCATCACCGGCGAGGACCGCTACGAGGCCGGGTTCAACTGGGGCGACGCCTTCCTCCTGGGCCACCAGCTCAACTACCAGTTCACCACCTCGGGCGACCTCCGGGGCCTCGTGGCCCATTCCGGCTCCTACGTCGTCCCGCTGCCGTGGCGCCACACGCTGACCTTCTTCGGCGCGATCTCCAGCAGCGAGGCGGAGACCGGGCCGAGCTCCCTGAGCGGCTCGGGCTCCCAGCTCGGCCTCCGCTACGACATCCCGCTTCCCGGCGTCGACGGCGTCTACAGCCACGACGTCCAGCTGGGCTACGACTGGAAGCAGTCGGACAATTCGCTCGAATTCGGCGCCATTCCCGCGACCGCCTCCCTCACCGACACCGGCCAGTTCGTCCTCGGCTACGCCGCCCGGATCACCGACGCCTGGGGCGCCACCACGGTCAATCCCCAGGTGTTCTGGAGCCCGGGCTCCTGGTGGCAGAACCAGGACCTGGCGGCTTACGGCGGCACGCGGACGGGAGCCTCTCCCGACTACGCCTACGTCCGGCTCGATGTCGTCCGGACCACGCGGCTCCCCGAAGGATTCAGCCTCACCGACGAGTTCCTCTTCCAGGCCTCCGACGGAAACCTGCTCCCCAGCGAGCAATTCCAGATGGGCGGCTCCCAGTCGGTCCGCGGCTACCAGGAATGGGACCTCTCCGGCACCGACGAGGGCTGGATCCTGCGAAACGAGGTCCGCACTCCCGGCCTGAGCCCGGCGAAGTGGCTCGACCTCCACGCCGTCGACGACCAGCTCCAGTTCCTCGGCTTTCTGGACTACGGCTCCGCCCGCTCCTACTCGGGCCAGATCACCCTCAACAACGGCCGGGCCGTCGACGCCGCCGTGATGGCTTCGGCCGGTCCCGGCCTGCGCTACACGGTCGGGCCCTACTTCTCCCTCCGCGCCGACTACGGCTTCCAGCTCCACGACACCGGCGACCCCCACGCCGGCCGCTGGAGCCTCGGCGCCACGCTCAGCTACTGACAAATCTCTTTCCTGAGGGGTGGCTTCTAGAGGCGAGTCGGACTCGGGGGGATAGTGGGTCGACGTAAGGCAGGCTCTGTGGGGAGCGATGTTGGAGTCCTTGCTGAGGCTTGCGGCGATCTGAAAGCTCGCAAATCCGAAAGCCAGGCATCCGAAAGATTCTCTTCAGATTTTGCCGAGGCAAGGGAAGGCTGCGGGGAAGAACGTGCTTCTCCGGTCAGAGAGAAGAACTCCATCGACGGGACGCGAGCCGGAAGAGAGAATCGAATAGGCAGCCGACGAGGCCGATGACCAGCAGGACGGCCAGCAGCTCCGAATAGGCCAGCCGATCGCGGGTATCGAGGATGTAGTAGCCCAGGCCGGCGCGGACGCCGAGCATCTCGGCGGGAACCAGGACGATCCACGCCACGCCCATGGCCAGGCGCAACCCGGTGAGAAGATGGGGAATGATCGAGGGGAGGATCACCTTCAGCACGATCTCCCGCTGCGTCGCGCAGAGGCTGCGCGCGAGCAGGAGACTCTCCCGGTCGACGGCGTGGACCCCGGCCAGGGTTCCCAGGAGGATCGGCCAGACCGCCGCGACGACGAGGAGGAAGAGAACCGGCGCGTCTCCGATGCCGAGGACCATCACGGCGATCGGCATCCAGGCCAGGGGCGAGATCATCCTGACGAATTGGAAGGGCAGGGAGGTGAACCGATCGAGGCGGGGCGCGATCCCCAAAAGGATTCCCAGCGGAATGCCGAGGAGGGCGGCCAGGGCCAGCCCTTCGGCGATCCGGCGCAGGCTGGCGGCGAAGTGGGGCCAGATCGCCCCCGAGGCGAAGAGGGCGCCGAAAGCCCGGAACGTCTCGCCCGGGGAGAAGCTGGCGACGAGCATTCCGCCGCGCCGCGTGGCCAGCCACCAGACGAGGATTCCCGATGCGAGACCCGCGAAGGGCAGCAGCCGATCCACCCAGGTTCTTGGCACCGTCATCGGTTCAGACTCCAATCTCCTCCCGGCGCGAGAACGACGGGTCGATCCCGAAGGCGGCCGCGCCGCCCATGAGGCCCATGGCCGTCTTGACGAGGGAGTCGTCGACCAGGTCGCCCGCGGCGAAGGCCGGGTCCAGCGAGGCGAGGAAGGCGTTGTCTCCCTCGACATGCGTTTGGCGTAGGGCGCGCACCAGCTCCTCCGTGTAGGAGCCGAACGGATAGGGCTGGAACCCGATGCGCGGCTCGTGCCAGGACGGATGGCGGATCGCGCCGCTCTGGACGTAGCGATCGATGTCGCGGTCGGCGAAGACGCGCTCCAGGGCGGAGAGCGGATGGGGGGTATACAGGTTCGCGTTGTCCCGGCACAGGATCCGCGCGGTTTCCTCGCGGTGCGGCTCGATCCATTGCTGGGCCCGGACCACGGCGTTGACGACCCGCTGGGACCATTCCCAATTCTGGACGACGTCCTCCTCGCGCAACAGCACGACGCAGCAGGCATGGTCCCGCCAGACATCGCCGGTGAAGCGGAGGATCCGGCCGATGCCGAGCCCCTCGGCCACCGCGTTGAAGGGCTCGGCCACGATGTATCCCGCGATGCTCTTGTTCGCCAGCGCGGAAATCATGTCCGAAGGGGGAAGAACGACCAACCGCACCGCGTCGGGGGCGGTCTTGCCTTCGGCGCCGGTGTCGAGCTTGAGTCCCGCGTCGGCGATCAGCTTCTGGATCACGACGTTGTGGATCGAGTACCAGAGTGGGATTGCCACGGTTTTTCCCGCCAGATCCTGGACCGACCGGATTTCCGGCAGGACGGTGAGCGCCGAGCCGTTGGTGTGGTTCCACGCGACGACCTTGGCCGGAAAGAGCTTTCCGTATCGCAGCCAAATGGCGAGGGGGCTCAGGACGTGAACGACGTTGACCTGGCCGGCGACAAACGCTTCCGCGATCTGCGCCCAGGAACGAAAGAGAGTCGGCGCCTGGGAGACCAGGCCCTCGGCCTCGTAGAAGCGGTTGGCATGAGCCACCAGGAGAGGCGTGGCGTCGGTGATGGGGAGATAGCCGATCCGGACGGGCTGGTCCGGTCCCCGGGGGCCTTTCGTCTGGGCAAGAATGTGGAAGGGGGGCAGGGAGGCGGCGGCCGAAGCGCCCCATGCCAGACGGAGGAACCCGCGCCGGGAGGACGTCGTCATGGCAAAGGGGTGGCTTCGGATCGCCGAAGGATGCCGGAGACGCGGGACAGCGCGCCCAGGATCTCCCCCCGCAGCGAGGCCAGCTCCGCCGAGCCCGGGGAACGGGGCCGGCCTCCGGGAACATCCCACCGCGCCGCCAGGCGGCCGGGCCATCGGTCCATCAGCACGATCCGGTCGGCGACGAACAGCGCCTCGTCGATGTCATGGGTGGCCCAGAGGACGGCCATCCGGTGCCGCGCAGCCAATCCCAGGAGAAGCTGCTGCATCTCCAGCCGGGTGATCGCGTCGAGCGCGCCCAATGGCTCATCGAGCAGGAGGGCGGAAGGCCGTCGGGCCAATGCCCTAGCCAGCGACGCCCGCTGCGCCATGCCCCCCGAAAGTTGGGCAGGGCGCAACGCTCCCGCATCGTGCAGTCCCACCTCGTCGAGGGCCTGTTCGACGCGGACCCGCCGCTCGGACGAAGCCAACTTCGGCATGCACTCCAGATCGAGGCCGAAGGCGATGTTCCCCCGCAGGTCGAGCCACGGAAGCAATAGCGGCTTTTGAAAGACGAAACCGATTTCGGGGCGCGGGGCGTCGACCCGCAGGCCGGCCAGCAAGGTCTCCCCGGCGGAGCTGGGTTGGAGTCCGGCGATCGTCCGCAGGAGCGACGATTTCCCGCAGCCGCTGGCCCCCAGGAGGCAAACCACCTCGCCCCGCCCCACGTCGAGACCGACCTCCTCGAAGACGAGAGCGGAGCCGGGACCGTCCTGGCGGGCGGCCAAGCGGTTCATCCGAAGAAGCGGCTCTACCTCCATGAAGAAACCCATAAGCCTCCCGGCAAGTTCATCCATTCAACAAGCACACGCCGCGCCTTCCTATAGGAAACGTAGTCGTTAAGTGGAATTACTCATTCATTGCTGAAAAATAAAATTCATCGTTTTTATCAAAACAATGCGGAATTTTTGAGATTCGCCATGCCGAGGCAGCATCGGATGCGCTTTCCCAGGCTTATGGCTTTTCCCCTCGGCGCCCGAAAGCCGGCCCCCCGCCCCCGGGGCGGCTTACGCCTCCGGCTGAGGGAGGCGGTCCAGATTGGAGACGACGGCGCGGCAAATGCCGCAGAACGTCTCTTGGGCCAGCGAAAGAGAGCTGCCCGGACGGAAGAGCAGGCCCCACTTGCGGCGCAGCCGGCGGCGCCCCAGCGGAATCGCGACCAGGGAGCCCTCGGCCAGCTCCTTGCTCACCTCCCAGGGGGCCATGATCGTGATGCCGATGCCGAGCTTCACGAACTCCTTGATCGCCTGGGGATCGCCCATCTCCACCGAAGAGGGGAGGGAGAGCTTGTCGCGGCGGAAATGCTCGTCGACCATTTCGGCCAGGTAGCCGCTGCGGGAGTAAACGATGTAATGCTGCCGGACAATCTCGTCCTGGGGAGCCTTGCCCGACTCGGTCCAGGGATGAAGCGCGCCCACGATGAAGCAGAGCTCGTCCGAGAAGAGGGGCTGGAACTCGAGCGCGGACAGGCCCCGGGGCTCGATCGCCATGGCGAAATCGACGGTGCCGGCATCGACCAGGTTGACCAGCTCGGGAGTTTCGCCGGTCTCGATGTGCAGGACGCATTGGGGGAAGCTTTCCTTGAATTCCCGCAGAACGGCCGGAAGCACGTATTGGCAGGCCGAAAGGCTCGCGCCGAGCCGGATGCGGCCCTGGCCCCATTGGCTGAGCGACTCCAGGTGGGCGCGGGCCAGCTCCATCTCCCGCCCGATCCGATGGGCGTGCACCAGGAAGTTCTCGCCGGCTTGGGTCAGGTGGGCCGACTTTCCGATGCGGTCGAAAAGACGGCAGCGGACGTCGTCCTCCAGCGCGCGGATCGAATGGCTGACCGCCGATTGGGACAGGGAAAGCCGCCGGGCGGCGGCCGTGAATGACCGCGTCTCGGCAAGGGCGAGGAAGGCCCGAAGTCGGCGGGCGTCGAGGAAGTTGGACATGGATCAGGAGTGGTCATGGGTTTCATAAAAAATTTAATTCATCATTTCAAGAAAAACAATGAGCAGACTTAAGGCGATTTCTACTCGTAGATGGATGCCGAAGACGCTTCGCTCAGCGCCTATGTCCTCCCGCCGTTCCTCCCAGGGGCCGCTTCGGCTCGGCTTCGTTCCCGTCTTCGACGCGGCTCCGCTGCTCGTCGCGCGGGAGCTGGGGCTGTATGCCGGGCACGGACTGGACGTGGTGCTCAGCCGCGAGGCGGGATGGGCCACGATCCGCGACAAGATCGTCTACAGGGAGATCGACGCGGCGTATGCCCTGGCCCCGATGCCGATGGCCATCACCCTGGGACTGGGCACCCGCGCCGTGCCGTGCATCACCGGCTTGGTCCTGAGCACCCATGGGGATTCGATCACCTTCTCCCAGAAGCTCCTGGACGCCGGGGTTCGGGATCCCCGCTCCTTCGAGGAGTTCGTCCGGGAGCGGAAGGATCCGGTGATCTTCGGCATTCCGTTCCCTTATTCGTGCCACGCCTTCCTCGTGCGGGCCTGGTTGCAGTCCGGGGCCGTCCGGCGGAAGGACGTTCTGAGCCGATTGCGCTTCGTGGTCGTGCCGCCGCCCCAGATGGCCGTGAACTTGCGGGCCGGCCACCTGGACGGGTATTGCGCCAGCGAGCCCTGGAACATCATCTCCGCCATCGAGGGGGCGGGCAAGGTGGTGGCCCGCAGCGCCGACATCGCGCCGGGGCATCCCGAGAAAGTCCTCATGACCACCCGCCGCTTCGCCGAGGAGCGGGCCGGCGAGCACGAGACGCTCATCGCCGTCCTGGCCGAGGCCTGCGCGTTCTGTGAGGATCCGGCGAATCGCGGCCAGATCGTGGAGATCCTCTCCCAAGACCGGAACGTGGGCGTTCCCGCGAAAATCCTCCGCCACGCATTCGAGGGAACCTGCTTTCACGGCCCGGACATCCACGCGCCGGACGCGGCGAAGGCCCGCTGGGTGATCGACGGCCTCCGCGACTTGGTTCCCGGGGTTCCCCATCCGGACTGGAAGGGCGCGGCCGCGTCGTTCCGTCTCGATCTCTATGAGAAGGCCATGGCCCGGCACCTTTCCCCGGGCTGGACCGGAGCCGCAAAGAGATGAGAGTGGACGCCAGAAACGTTGGCTTCGTCTCGCGGGGCGGCTCCCCGGCGCAGCAGGTCTTCGCCTTGGAGGTATGGGAAAAGGCCGGTGTCGTCATGGCCGTGGTGGCCGACGGGGTCGGTGATTCGCCGCAGGCGGCGGAAAAGGCCCGCCGGACTGTCGCCACGTTCCTGGCCTGCTATGAAAAGCGGCCCCGCGGCCTCGCACCGGGCCGGGTCCTGAGGCAATGTGTCCTACAGACGCTGCATCGGCTCGCGCTGCTTTGCAACGGGGCGCGCTTTGCCGCGTCGCTGGCCGCGGTGGCGGTGGATGGGGACCGTATTCACGGCTTCAATTTGGGCAGTACGCGCATTTGTCTGGGCCGCCGGGGGAAAGTCACGCACCTTACTCGCCCCTCCTCCCCGGCGTCCGTTCCAAGCGGTGCCCCGGCATGGGAGACGCCATCGGGGGACGAGGCGCAGGCCTATTTCTTCGAGACGGGCATCGAGGACGGGGACCGGCTCCTGCTTTGCTCCTGCGGCGTGACCAAGCGGATCGGTGACGCGCTCCTGGCCCGGGAATTCGCGTGGAACGCCCCCGCGCAGGAGGGGGACGTCGCCCCCGAGCGGCCCCAGGACATGGGCGCCGTGGTGATCCATGTATATCAGAAGGTCTCCCGAGAGATTCCCGCCGTCCTGAAGCAGGGGGATGCGCTCGACGGTTTCCGGCTCCTGCGTCCGCTCCGCCAGGACGGTAGGACGTGGCTGGCAGAGAAGCAGGGGAACCGCCGGGTCCTCCGGTTTCCCGAGGCCGCGGCCCAGAACGATGCGGCGTTTCTCGACCGGTTCCTGGACGAAGCCGCCGACGCCGTGCGGCTGGGGGAGACCGGCTTCTTTCCCTGGGCCTGCATTCCGGAGGACTCTTCCCATCGGTATTACGCGACCGACTTCATCGAGGCCCCCACGCTGCGATCAGTCCTGGACGAGCGCTGCCTTTCCGTCGGGGAGACCTTGGAGCTGGGCCGGTTCCTCCTCGGCGCCGGCCAGAAGCTGCTGCGCTCCGATGCGGTTCACGAAAGAGTCCGTCCGCAGAACGTCCTCGTCGTCCCCGACGGCGGGGCGACCCGCTTCCAGCTCGCTCAGCCGGGATGCGTCGACGACGCCCTTCTTCCGTCGCCCCGCGACGGCGCGCCAATCCTCCTCGATGCGGAAGCCATCGGAACCCAGGCCATCGGTTTCACTCTCTTCGAGGCCCTGACCGGAATCCATCCTTATCGGAAGGCCGGCTCCGTCCGCGCCCGCTGGATGGAGCACCGGTCGGTGCCGCTTCCCAGCAGCTTCAACCCCGAGATCCCGTCCTGGCTCGACAGGCTCCTGCATCGGTCGATGGCGATCGAGCCGGCGTGCCGGTATCAAACCTACTGGGAGATGCTCTTCGACCTGGAATATCCCGACACGTGTGCCGAACGGGAACTGGGAAGCCCGCACCGTTTTTAAACCGATGCGCCCGTCCCCTTCCCCTCTGCCAAAACCCGTCGGATTGCTCCCCATGAAAGCTCCCTCTCCGCATTCCCCGTCGAACAGCAATATAAGCTTGGGCATCCGCGCATGGGCCATCATGCCCGTGGAAAATGGGGAAGGGTTTCGCTCAGGCGGAAGGGAAGGGCAAAGGAAAAGAACGTCGCCCGTCCCGCCCGTCGGCATCCCCCTCTCGGCCCGCGAATACGAGATCGGCCTTCTTGTCATCGAAGGCGGATCGAACTTCGAGATTTCCCGCCAGCTGGGAGTCAGCGTCCTGACGGTGAAGAAGCACATGGAGAACATCCTCCGCAAGCTCAAGGCGCGCAACCGAATCGTGGCAGCCATATGGCTGTATCAGGCCGCAGAGCGGATCAAGGAGCCGGTTTCCTGAGCCTGCCCTGAGCAATGCGTTGACCTCGGCGGTCCGCACCCGGCCGGCCGAGGCGCTTCGGCCCTCGGATCTTGGAATATCATGGCTGGAGAGACTCGGGTCACTGCGATTTGAGCCTCATTCATCCCCTTATTCCACTTATATATCCCCATATACCTCTGCGGGCCCGGCCGCTTTCCAGGATGGGATGGGCCCGATTGCCCATGCCGTTCAAAATCCGCCGGTCGGCGTATTTACAGAGTAATAGCGAGGTAGATACGTTAACGCCTCATGAAGAGGCGTTCCCCCTGTACCCCTGAGCGGAAGAGTTTCCGAGGGTTGTTTTCGGGGAGCATGCGCCATCCGTGGTTGCTCCGTCTTTTCGTTGCTTGGGCGCTGGGACCGGTCTGCCTGATGGCGAATCCGACCGGCGGAAGCGTGGCGGCAGGGAGCGCGAGCATGAGCTCGAGCGGAAACGTGCTGACCGTGGTCAACAGCAACGGAACCGTCATCAACTGGCAG
>FSUQ01000009.1_pt1 | contig 19946 bp, 34 predicted proteins | sample 1637471 | NCBI WGS metagenome assembly FSUQ01 (sample SAMEA3914816, study PRJEB12502) | metagenome | biome: forest; material: soil | place: USA | collected 2011-09-16 | depth 0.3 m | reverse complement strand
TCTGGACCGACTTCGAGAGCGCCTGCCGCGGGCCGGTGGAGTGGGATCTCTCCTGCTTGCCCGCCGCCGCCGTACGGGCTCGCGCCGACAAACCTCTGCTGCGCCTTTTACGAAACTGGAGAAGCTGGTGCGTTGCGGTTTGGTGCTGGAACGCCTACGATCTTTCCGAGGAGAAGAGAGAGGCCGCCGCCTTCCACCTCGCGCGGCTGCGCAAGACCCTTCACCGACCCAAGGCATGAGCGTTTCCCCTCCCCTCCTCCGCGCGCCCCGGCTGCTCCTGCGCCTCTGGCGCGAGGCCGACCTGGAGCCGTTCGCCGCCTTGAACGCCGACCCGGAGGTCCGGGCTTACTTCCCCAATCTCATGACGCGGGAGGAGAGCGACGCCTCGATTGCCCGCATCCGGGACCATTTTGACCGCCACGGCTTCGGCTTCTGGGCGATGGAGCTTCCGGGCGAGGCGCCGTTCGTCGGCTTCGTCGGCCTGGCCCAGACTCCGTTCGAGGCGCCCTTCCCCCCCGCGGTGGAGATGGGGTGGCGGCTGGCCCGGGCCTACTGGGGCCGGGGGCTGGCCACGGAAGGGGCCCATCTCGCGCTCCAGGACGGCTTTGGGCGCTTCGAATGGCCCGAGGCGGCGCTTTCACGGCTCAGGGCAACGAACGCTCCAGGAAGGTCATGGAGCGCCTGGGAATGACGTACGCCCCGGCCGACGATTTCGACCACCCCAGGCTCCCGGGGCATGCCCTGGAACGGCACGTCCTCTACCGGCTCGGCCGGGAAGCGTTCCTATCTGCGGGAGACCGATCATGAGCTGGAAGTGGAGCCCGGCGGCGCTGGCCGTCCTCTTCCTGGCCGGGTGCGCCTCGACGTCCGCCCCTTACAGGGAGATCGACGTCGTCACAGGCTCCCGGCTTCCGGCGAACTGCGCCGTCGTGGGCCAGGTGGAGGGATACGACACCTCCGACCTGAAGGCCCAGGCCCGGGCCCGGGGCGGCGACGCCATCACCACGCCGGTCTCGGTGGGGCTGCGCGGCCAGCTGCAGAGCGACGTGCTGAAGTATCGGTGACCGTCGCGCCCCTCCCCTCGAAAACAAAAAACCCCGGCCGAAGCCGGGGTTTTTCATGGGACGGGAAGCCTTATTCCGACTTCTCGGCGGTCTTTTCCGTCTTGGCGGCGGCCTTCTTGGGGGCCTTGGCCTTGGCGGGCTTCGCCTCAGAAGCGGGGGCGTCCGTGGCGACCGGCGCGGGGCCTTCGACGAACTCGATCAGAGCCATCTTGGCGGCGTCGGACGTCCGGTGGCCGAGCTTCAGGATGCGGGTGTAGCCGCCGACGCGGGCCTGGAAGCGGGGCGCGATCTCGGCGAAGAGCTTCGAGACCGCGGTGCGGCTCTTGATCTTCGAGACGGCCAGGCGGCGGTCGTGCAGCGTGCCGCCCTTGCCGAGGGTCACGAGCTTGTCCGCGAGGGGCGCGATCGCCTTGGCCTTGGCCAGGGTGGTCGTGATCCGGTTGTGCTGGATCAGGCTGGTGAGGAGGTTCGCGACGAGCGCCTCCTTGTGCTTGGACGTGCGTCCGAGTTTGACGACTTTGACTTTGTGGCGCATGGAATTACTCCGCGGGGACTTCGACGGGGGTGTCGAGCAGGTTGGGATCGAACTTCATGCCGAGCGAGAGGCCCAGCGAGGAGAGCTTGTCCTTGATTTCGTTGAGCGACTTCTTGCCGAAGTTGCGGTACTTGAGCATCTCGGCCTCCGTCTTCATGGCCAGCTGGCCGACGGTGGTGATGTTCGCGTTGTTGAGGCAGTTGGCGGCGCGGACGGAGAGCTCGATCTCGTTGACGCTCATGTTGAGGAGCTTCTTGAGCTTGCTGTCCTCCTCGCGGGCCTGCGGCTTGGTCTCCTCGAACTCGATCGGCTCCTCGCTGTAGTTGACGAAGATGTCGAGGTGGTGGCGCAGGATGGCGGACGACTGGAGCAGGGCCTCGTCGGGGGTGAGGCGGCCGTCCGTCCACATCTCGATGATGAGCTTGTCGTAGTCGGTGCGCTGGCCGACGCGGGTGTTCTCCACGGCGTACTTGACCTTGCGGACGGGGGAGAAGAGCGAGTCGATGGGGATGACCCCGATGGACTGCTCGGCCTTCTTGTTGAACTCGGCGGTGGCGAAGCCGCGGCCGACCTTGACCTCGATCTCGGCCTCGAAGCGCTGCTTCTTGTCGAGGGTGCAGATGATCGCGTCGGGATTGAGGACCTCGACGCCGGCGTCGAGCTTGATGTCGCCCGCGGTGACGGCGCCTTCCTTCGTGACGGAGAGGAAGAGGGTGCGGGTGTCGCGGTTCGGGAGCTTGAAGAGGATCTTCTTCAGGTTCAGGACGATGTCGGTGACGTCCTCGACCACGCCCGGGAGGGTGGCGAACTCGTGGAGCGCTCCCTCGATCTTGATCGAGGAGATGGAGGCGCCTTCCAGCGAGGAGAGGAGCACGCGGCGGAGGGAGTTGCCGAGGGTGGCTCCGTAACCGGCCTCGAAGGGCTCGGCGACGAACTTGGCGTACGTGGGCGTGGAGACCTCCTCGTCCTTGACGAGGCGGTTCGGCATTTCAAAACGGCCTAAGCGGATGGGCATATGATGTCTTCTTGTGTCTTTGGTTTTCTTGAAAACGATGCCCCGGCACCGAGCCGGGGCATCTCGAAAATCAATCTTGGGGTGAGACTGACTACACTAATTATCGCTACTAGCGGGAATAGAGCTCGACGACCAGCTGCTCGTTCGCCACGGGGGCGATCTCCTCGCGGGTCGGGATGCGCTTCACTTCGCCCTTGTACGCTTCCTTGTCGACGGCAAGCCAGTCGGGGGTGGGAGCGATCTGGGTCATCTCGACGAACTTGAGGGCGAGCTTGCGCGCCTGGGGCTTCTCCGAGATCTCGATGGTCTCGCCGGGGCGGGTGGCGTAGCTGGCGATGTCGACCTTCTTGCCGTTCACGCGGACGTGGCCGTGGTTGACCATCTGCCGGGCGGCGCGGCGGCTGTTGGCGAAGCCGAGGCGGTAGACAATGTTGTCGAGGCGGCCTTCGAGGGCCTGGAGGAGGAGCACGCCGGTGACGCCGCGCTTCTTCTGGGCGGCCTCGAAGTAGAGGCGGAACTGCTTTTCCAGCACGCCGTACATCAGCTTGAGCTTCTGCTTCTCGCCCAGGGCGACGGCGTATTCGGAGACCTTGCGGCGGCTTTTCTCGCCGTGCTGGCCGGGGGCGTAGGGGCGGCGCTCCATGGCCTTGGAGGGGCCGAAGAGGGCGGTGCCGTAACGACGGCTTTTCTTGCTGCGGGGACCGGTATAACGAGCCATGACAATGCTTTCTTTAAGAGATCAAAGGATCAAACGCGGCGCTGCTTGCGAGGGCGGCAACCGTTGTGGGGGATGGGGGTCACGTCGAGGATCGTCGAGACCTCGAGGCCGACCGCCTGGAGGGCGCGGATCGCCGACTCGCGGCCGGTGCCGGGGCCCTTGACGCGGACGGTGACTTCCTTGAGGCCATGGGACATGGCCTGACGGGAGGCGTCCTGGGCGACGACCTGGGCGACGTAGGCGGTCGACTTCTTCGAGCCGCGGAAGCCGCACTTGCCGGCGCTGGACCACCCGATCACGTTCCCGGAGAGGTCGGTGATCGAGACGATGGTGTTGTTGAAGGAGGCCTGGACGTGGGCGATGCCGCTGTGGATGTTCTTGCTGCCCTTGGCGCGGACGATCTTCGGCTGGACGACGATGTTCGGGTCGAGCGAGATGTCGGCCGCATTGGGGGTGGCGTCGACGCCGCCAGCGACGATCGGGGCAGCGGGCTTGGCTTCCTCGGCGGACTTGGCGGCGCCCTTCGGCGCCTTTTCGGCGGCGGGCTTCTTCTCAGCGGCGGGCTTCGCCGGTTTCTTGGCTTCCTCGGACATACTTTTTTCTTTTTAAGCTACTAGACTACTTGCCGGCCTTGGCGTCCTTATTCCGCTGGACGCCGACGGTCTTGCGCGGACCCTTGCGGGTACGGGCGTTGGTGCCGGTGCGCTGACCGCGCACGGGGAGACCGCGGCGATGACGGATGCCGCGGTAGGAATTGATCGCCTGGAGGCGCTTCAGGTTCTGCTGGAGCTCGCGGCGCAGGTCGCCTTCGATGATGTACTTGTTCTCCTGGATGACGCCGATGATGCGGTTGAGCTGCTGGTCGGTCAGCTCCTTGGCGCGGATGTTCGGATCGATCTCGGCCTGCTCGCAGATCTGCTTGGCGCGGGTCGGCCCGATTCCGTAGATGTAAGGCAGGGAGGCTTCGAGGCGCTTGTCGCCCGGGATGTCGACACCCAATAAACGAGGCATAGTAGTATCCTAAAGTGGTTCGAGATTAACCCTGGCGCTGCTTGAGGCGGGGATTCTTCTTGTTGATGATGTAGATGCGGCCTTTACGGCGGACGACCTGACAGTCCGACGTGCGGCGCTTAACGGAGGCTCTGACCTTCATAAATTTTCTCTTTTTTTCTTGACCTGAACCCGACTACAGCCCGAAAAATTATTTCTGGCGACGGATCACCCGTCCCCGACTCAAGTCGTAAGGTGAGATTTCTAGCAGTACTTTGTCGCCTGGCAACACTTTTTCGAAATTCATCCGCATTTCGCCCGAAACATGGGCCAGGAGGCGGTGTCCGTTGGCCAGCTCGGCCCTGAAGACGTTGTTCGGCAGCACCTCGAGGATGGTCCCCTCTACTTCGATGCTGTCGTTTTTTGACATGTCAGGATCTCCGGGTCGCCTTCGGTGATGAGCACGATGTGCTCGAAATGGGCCGACCCCTTGCCGTCGGTGGTGACGACGGTCCAGCCGTCGGCCAGGATGCGGACTTCCGGGCGGCCGATGTTGACCATCGGCTCGATCGCCAGGGTCATGCCGGCCTTGAGCTTGGGGCCGGTGTGGGCGCGGCCGTAGTTGGGGACCTGGGGCTCCTCGTGGAGGCGGGCGCCGACGCCGTGGCCGACGAACTCGCGGACGACGCTGAAGCCCTGCTTGACGACGTATTTCTCGACGGCGCTGGAGATGTCGCCGACGCGGTTCCCCTCGCGGGCCTGGGCGATCCCCTCGTAGAGGGACTGCTGGGTGACGTCGAGGAGCTTGGAGATCTCGCGGTCGACGACGCCGACGGGGACGGTGGTGGCGGTGTCGCCGATCCAGCCGTCCTTGATGACGCCGACGTCGAGCTTGATGATGTCGCCGATCTGGAGGCGGCGGGAGCCGCCGATGCCGTGGACGACCTCCTCGTTGACGGAGAGGCAGGCCTGGCCGGGGAAGCCGCGGTAGCCGAGGAAGGCGCTCTTCGCGCCCAGGGCGGCGATGGTGGCGCCGACGAACTGGTCGATCTCGCGGGTGGTGAGCCCGGGCTCGATGATGGCGCGGGTCTTTTCCAGGACCTCGGCGACGCAGGCGCCGGCGCGGCGCATCCCATCGATCTCGGAGGGCCGTTTGATGGGGATCACGCCGGGATGCGGGCGGGCGGGGCCGCCGGTTAGCGGTTGACGAGGCTCAGGGTGATGCCGAAGAGCGCCAGGACGGAGATGCTGGCGATGATCCAGACCAGGGCGCCGGAGGAGACGCCGGTGGTGGTGGCGGCGGCATCGTAGGCGGAGCGGCCCTTGATGCGGCCTTTCTTGAGAAACCCGTCGTAGTGGCGCTGGAGGAGGTAGGTCTCGGTCTGGCGCATGGTGTCGAGGACGACGCCGACCATGATGAGGAGGCTGGTGCCGCCGAAGAACTGAGCGGTGATCATCGGGATCTGGAGGGTGTTCGCGATCAGCATCGGCAGGACGGCGAGGACGGCCAGGAAGATGGCGCCGGCCAGGGTGAGCCGGGTCATGGTGTAGTCCAGGAAGTCGCTGGTGGCCTGGCCGGGGCGGACGCCGGGGATGAAGCCGCCGTGCTTCTTGAGGTCGTCGGCGATCTGGACCGGGTTGAACTGGGTGGCGACCCAGAAGTAGGAGAAGAAGAGGATCATCAGCGCCGAGAGGAGGTAGTGCATCCAGCCGGCGGAGAGGCTCTGCGCCAGGGAGCCGGCGAACTGGCTGTGGGGGAAGAGCAGGTTGATGAAGACGGAGGGGAAGAGCAGGATGGCCTGGGCGAAGATGATGGGCATGACGCCCGCGTAGTTCACCTTGAGCGGCAGGAACGACGACTGGCCGCCGTAGACCTTGTTGCCGCGGACCTGCTTGGCGTATTGGACGATGATCTTGCGCACGCCCTGGGTCATGGCCACGGTGGCGGCGATGACGCCGAAGAGGAAGGCGAGGAGGAGGACGACGAGGTAGATGCTGTTCGCGCCGGAGCCGACGAGCTTCTGCCAGCCCTGGAGCAGCGCGGCCGGGAGGCGGGCGACGATGCCGATCGTGATGATGAGGGAGACGCCGTTGCCGATGCCCTTGTCGGTAATCTGCTCGCCGAGCCACATCAGGATCATGGTGCCGGTGGTGAGGGAGAGGACCGCCATGATGCGGAAGGTCCAGCCGGGATCGGCGACGAGGGGGACGCCGAGCTGGGCGATGACCTTGCTGATGCCCTGGAGGAAGGGGATGCTCTCCGGCCTCTCGAAGCCTATGGCGAGGAGGTAACCCTGGATGAGGCAGAGGATGACGGTGAGGACGCGGGAGTACTGGGAGATCTTCTGGCGGCCGCCTTCCTCGCGGGCCATCTTGCTGATGCTGGGGACGACCGCGGTCAGCAGCTGCATCATGATGCTGGCGCTGATGTAGGGCATGACGCCGAGGGAGAAGATGGCGCAGTTCTCCAGCGCGCCGCCACTGAAGAGGTTGAACATGCCGATCACCGAGCCCTGGGCCTGCTGGTCGACGACGGAGGAGAAGAAATCGCCCAGGACCTTGGCATTGACGCCGGGGCAGGGAATCGCGGCGCCGATGCGGACGACGACGATGACGGCCAGCGTGAAGAGGATGCGCTGGCGGAGCTCGGGGATCTTGAAGCTGTTGGCGAAGGCGGAGAACATGGCGTCGTGATGGGCAGGTAGAAAAAAGGGGGGGGGAGAGAAAAAGGAACCTACGAGCTCCGGAGCCGCAGACCGGGAGCGAGGCGGACCGCCGGGCAAGGGCGGAGGGGGAGTCCAGGATGCGGGATCATGGACTCCCCTCCCCTTGCCTCGGGCCTTAGGCCTTGGCGGCCGGAACCTTGGCCTTCGGAGCCTTCTGGGCCTTGGCCACGATCTCGACCGTGCCGCCGGCGGCTTCGATCTTCTTCTTGGCTTCGGCGCTGATGGCGTGGGCCTTGACGGTGAGCTTCTTCTTGAGCTCGCCGCCGGCCAGGATCTTGACGCCGTCCCAGTTGCCGTTGACGATGCCGGCGGCGCGGAGCGCCTTCTCGTCGACCTCGGTGACGCTCAGGGCCTCGAGGGCGCCGACGTTCACGGGGGCGTAGATGGTGGCGAAGTCGATGTTGTTGAAGCCGCGCTTCGGGATACGGCGGATCAGGGGCATCTGGCCGCCTTCGAAGCCGAGGCGGATCGAGCCGCCGGAGCGGGCCTTCTGGCCCTTGTGGCCCTTGCCGGAGGTCTTGCCGTGGCCGGAGCTTTCGCCGCAGCCGAGGCGCTTGACGCGGTGCTTGGCGCCGGGGCGGGGCTTGAGTTCGTGGAGTCGCATGGGGATGTCTTGTGAGAGGTTATGCCGAGGCGTTTAGGCGGCGGCGACGGGCTCGGGAGCCGCGGGAGCCTCGACCTTCTTGGTCTTCACGGGCTTGCCGCGGAGCTGGAGGATGGTCTCCCGGGTGCGGAGCTGGCGCAGCGCGTCCAGGGTGGCCTTGACGACGTTGTAGGGGTTGTCGGAGCCGAGGGACTTGGTGAGGACGTCCTTGACGCCCGCGAGCTCGATGACGGCGCGGACCGCCGAGCCGGCGATCAGGCCGGTACCGGGGGAAGCGGGCTTGAGGAGGACCTTGCCGCCGTCGAAGGTGCCGAACACCTCGTGGGGGATGGTGCCTTCCTTGAGCGCGATGGGCTCGAGGTTGCGGCGCGCGTTCTCGGTGGACTTCTTCACGGCGTCGGCGACCTCGTTGGCCTTGCCGAAGCCGATGCCGACGCGGCCCTTCTTGTCGCCGACGACGACGAGGGCGCTGAAGCTGAAGCGGCGGCCGCCCTTGACGACCTTGGAGCAGCGGTTGATGTGGACGACCTTGTCGGAGAGGCCCTGGGAGTCCTCGGCGGGACGGTCCTGGTTCCGGGGACGACGGCCGCCGGGGCCGCCACGGCCGCCGGGACCGCGACCGCGACCGCCCGGGCCGCCGGGACCGCGGCCGAAGCTGCGGCCGGGGGCCTGAGCCTGCGCCGGAGCCGGAGCCTGGGGTGCTGCGGACTGTTCCTGGCCTTCCGCCTTGGCGGGGGCTTCGCTGGCCACCGCGGGAGCGGGGGCCTGATTCTTGACTTCGTCCGACATATTAGAATTCCAATCCGGCCGTGCGCGCTGCGTCGGCCAATGCTTTGACTTTGCCGTGATAGCGGAAACCGCCGCGGTCGAAGACGACCTTCGCGATCTTCTTCGCCTTGGCCCGCTCGGCGACGAGCTTGCCGACTTCTTCCGCGCCCTTGGCGTTGGGCTTGAGAGTCGCGTTCTTGGACTCCAGAGCCTTCTCCGTGGTCATGACGCTGACGAGGGTCTTGCCGCTCTCGTCGTCGATGATCTGGGCGTAGATGTGCTTTCCGCTGAAGTTGACGCTGAGGCGGGGCCGCTCTTCGCTGCCGGTCACCTTGCGGCGGAGACGGATGTGGAGACGCTTGCGCGTGTCCTTCTTGGATACAGTAGGCATGTGTTTCGTGCGGCGGAATTACTTGCTCTGCGCGGTCTTGCCCTGCTTGCGGCGGACGACCTCGCCCGCGTAGCGGACACCCTTGCCCTTATAGGGCTCGGGCGGGTAGTAGCGGCGGATGTCGGCGGCGACGGCCCCGACGATCTGCTTGTCGATCCCTTCGATCAGGATGTTGACGTTGTCGGTGACGGTGACCTTGATGCCCTCGGGGATGTTGTAGAGGATCGGGTGGGAGAAGCCGAGGGAGAGGTTCAGCACCTTGCCCTGGACGGACGACTTGAAGCCGACGCCCTGGATCTCCAGCTTCTTGGCGAAGCCGTTGGCGACGCCTTCGACGTGGTTGGCGAGCAGGCTGCGGAAGAGGCCGTGCAGGGCACGGTCCTGGCGCTCCTCGCTGCCGTTGACGACCGTGAGGACGTCGTTTTCCAGGCGGGCGCTCAGGGCCTTGGGCAGCTGGAGGGCGGCCTTGCCCTTGGGGCCTTCGACTTTGACTTCGGTACCGCTGACGGCGATCTTGACGCCTTTGGCAACGGGGATGGGCTTGTTTCCTACGCGAGACATGGTGTTTCTCTTTAGTAGACGGTGAGGAGGAGTTCCCCGCCGACGTTCAGTTTCTTGGCGCGGTGGCCGGCCATGACCCCCTGGGGGGTGGAGAGGACGGAGATGCCGAGGCCGCCGAGGACGCGGGGGATCTCCCCGGCGCCGACGTAGCGGCGCAGGCCGGGCTTGCTGATGCGCTTGATCTCGCGCAGCGCCTTGACCTTGCTGGTGCCACGCAGGGTGACCTTCAGCTTCGGCTTGAGCTTGTTCTCGCCGTCCTTGAGGACTTCGATGGTGTCGAGGTAGCCCTCGTCCTTCAGGACGGCGGCGACGTCGGCCTTGAGGCGGGAGTGGGTGACGACGACCTCCGCCTTGGAGGCGCGGGAGGCGTTACGGATGGCGGAAAGGAAATCGGCCAGGGGATCGGTCTGCATATCAAATGAGTTTCAAATTTATTTACAAACCGGGCCTACCAGCTCGACTTGGTGACGCCGGGGATCTCGGCGCCCAGGGCGAGCTCGCGGAACGTGAGGCGGCTGACGCCGAACTTGCGCATGTAGGCGCGGCGACGGCCGGTGATCTTGCAGCGGTTGTAGGCGCGCGAAGAGAACTTCGGCTTCTGCTGCTGCTTGTTAATCCAGGCTTTCTTTGCCATATATCTGTCCTTTTTCTATTACGCCGCGACCGGCTGGGCCGGGGTCGGGGCTTTCTTTTCGGTGAACGGCATGCCGAGGAGGGCGAGAAGCTCGCGGGCCTCGTCATTGGTCGGCGCGGAAGTGACAATGGTCACGTCCATGCCGATGGTGCGCTTCACCTTGTCGAGCTCGATTTCGGGGAAGATGGTGTGGTCCTTGACGCCGAGGGTGTAGCTGCCGCGGCCGTCGAAGGCGCGGTTGCTGACGCCGCGGAAGTCGCGGATGCGGGGCAGGGCCGCGACGATGAGGCGCTCGAGGAACTCCCACATGATCCGACCGCGCAGGGTGACCTTGGCGCCGATCTCCTGGTTCTCGCGCAGCTTGAAGTTGGCGATGCTGGTCTTGGAGACGGTCTTGATCGGCTTCTGGCCGGTGATGAGGGTGACGTCGCGGATGGCGTCTTCCAGGGCCAGCTTGATCTCGGGGGAGGAGCCGACGCAGGTGTTGACGACGATCTTCTCGATCCGGGGGATCTGGTGGACGTTGACGTAACCGCGGGACTTCTTCAGCGCGGGAGCGACCTGCTCGTTGTAGCGGGTGAGGAAGGAGGGGGGAGGAGTGTTCGACATGGCTTGTCCTTTTAGTCCTTCTTCGCGGCCTTGGCCTTGGCGGGCTTGGCGGCGGGGGTGGACGGGCTGCTCTTGCGCTGGGCGAAGTCGGCGGCGAGCATGAGGTTGGAGACGTGGATCGAGCCTTCGCGCTCGGTGATGCCGCCCTTGGGGTTTTCCTGGGTGGGGCGGTCGGCCTTCTTGATGAGGCGGACGCCTTCGACCAGGACGCGGTTGCTGCTGCGGTTGATCGAGAGGACCTTGCCGCGGCTGCCGCGCTGGGCGCCGGAAATGACGACGACTTCGTCACCCTTCTTCACGTGGAAGGTAGCCTGCTTAGGCTGGGTGTACGTTTTCATGAGGGGCTTAGCCATAATTAGACGACCTCCGGCGCGAGCGAGATGATCTTCATGAAATTCTTGTCGCGCAGTTCGCGCGCCACGGGGCCGAAGATGCGGGTGCCCCGGGGGTTGAGGTCCTTGTCGATGACGACGATGGCGTTGCTGTCGAAGCGGAGGTAGGAGCCGTCGTTGCGACGGATCGGCTGCTTGGTGCGGACGATGACGGCGCGGATGACTTCGCTCTTCTTGACGGTGCCGTCGGGGGCGGCTTCCTTGACGGCGGCGGTGATGACGTCGCCGATGCGGGCGTGGAGGGTCTTCTTGCCGATGACGCCGATCATCGTGGCGCGCTTGGCGCCCGAGTTGTCGGCGACGTCAAGCCAGGTGCGGATCTGAATCATATCGGTCTAACTTTCAGGTTGGGCTTGGACGGTTTAGGCGTGCTTGGCGACGACCTCGACGAGCTCCCAGCGCTTCAGGCGGGAGAGAGGGCGGGTTTCGCGGATGAGGACTTTGTCCCCTTCCTGGGCCGCGCCCTTGTCGTCGTGGGCGTAGAACTTTTTCGTCACGTTGACGATCTTCTTGTAGCGCGGGTGGGGCACGCGGCGATCGACCTTGACGACGATGGTCTTGGCCATCTTGGTCGAAACGACGGTGCCGGTGCGTTCCTTGCGATGCGGAACGGCGGCCGGCTGGGTAACAGTCTCACTCATATCAATAATTTACGAAGGGGGTGGGAGGGTACGGAAAAAAAGCGCGCTTGTTAAGCCTTTTTTTCGCCCTTTTTCGCGGCGGGGGCCGTTTTCGCCGCTTTGGCCTTGGAAACCACCTTCAGGCCGAGGCGGCGCTCGCTGGCGACGGTCTCGATCTTGGCGATTTCCTTCTTCAGCTCCTGGAGGCGGCTGGGCTTTTCGAGGCTGCCGGTCTGCTGCTGGAGGCGGAGGTTGAAGATTTCCTGGCGGGCATCCTTCTTCTTCGAGACGAGCTCGGTGTCGGAGAAGCCGCGGACATCGGTGATGGTGGACATGGTCTTGCGGGAATTAGGCGCCGATGCGGCCGGCGCGGGTGATGAAACGGGTGCGGATCGGCAGCTTGGTGGCGGCCAGGCGGAAGCATTCCTTCGCGATGGGTTCGGGCACGCCGTCGACCTCGAAGAGGATGTTGCCGGGCTTGACCACCGCGACCCAGTACTCGGGCTGGCCTTTGCCTTTGCCCATTCGGGTCTCGGGCGGGCGCGCGGTGACCGACTTGTCCGGGAAGATGCGGGTCCAGAGCTTGCCCTTGCGCTTCATGTTGCGCGTGATGGCGACGCGGCAGGCCTCGATCTGGACGTTGGTGATCCAGGCGCGCTCCAGGGTCTGGAGGGCGTAGTTGCCGAAGTCGATCGAAATGTTCCGGGTGGCGGTGCCTTTACGGCTGCCGCGCTGCGTCTTGCGGTATTTGACGCGCTTGGGGAGGAGAGGCATATGCGTTCCTTGGTGTCTTGTGTCGTTGGGTGGACCTTAGAGGGCCGCGAGGGCGTTCTCTTCCTTGCGGCAGATCCAGACCTTGATGCCGATCTTGCCGGCGATGGTGTTGGCCTCGGTGAAGCCGTAGTCGACGTCGGCGCGCAGGGTGTGGAGGGGGACTTTCCCTTCCAGGTAGCGCTCGGTGCGGGCGATCTCGGAGCCGCCGAGGCGGCCGGCGGCGCGGACGCGGATGCCGAGGGCGCCCATGTCCATGGTGGACTGGACGGCCTTCTTCATGGCGCGGCGGTGGCTGATGCGGCGCTCGAGCTGGACGGCGATGTTCTCGGCCACGAGCTGGGCGTCCAGCTCGGGGTTCTTGACTTCCTTGACGTCGATGAGGATCTCGCGGGTACCGTTGGTGAAGGCGCGGATCTCTTCCTTGAGCTTGTCGAGCTCGGCGGCCTTGCGGCCGATCACGAGGCCGGGGCGCGCGGTGTGGATGTTGACGCGGACGCGGTTGCCGGCGCGCTCGATGACGACCTTGGAGACGGCGGCCTGCTCCAGCTTCTTCTTCACGAAGCGGCGGATCTTGTAGTCCTCGACGACGTAAATCGGGAAATCTTTCTTGTTGGCGTACCACATCGACCGCCAGTTGCGGTTGACGGCGACGCGGAAGCCGATCGGATTAACTTTTTGACCCATATGCTTGCTCTGTTTTCTAAATTAGTCCTGCTTAGCCGCGGCGGCCTTCTTGCTCGCCTTTGGCTTCTTCTCGGCCTTCGCCTCCGCCTCGGTGAGGATGATGCGGACGTGGCTGGTGCGCTTGCGGATCGGGCCGGCGCTGCCGCGGGCCTTGGGCTGGAAACGCTTGAAGGTGGGGCCTTCGCCGATGGTGGCTTCCTTCACGACGAGGTTCTCGCGGCGCAGGTTGTTGTTGTTCTCGGCGTTCGCGACCGCGGAGTGGAGCGTCTTGTAGATGAGGCGGGCGGCCTTCTTGGGGTAGAATTCCAGCCGCTCCAGGGCGTCCGCCGCGGGCAGACCCTGGATCACACGCGTCACTTCCCGCGCCTTGAAGGCGGAGATGCGCGCAAACTTCGTCACTGCTTTCACTTCCATATCTTTTTTGCTTCGGCCCCTTTTTCGTGGGCCTGTGCGTTCATTTCTTCTTTTTCGGTCACTTCTCCGCCGCTACCGCGACGGGATCGCCAATCTTCAAATCTTTTCCTTTTTCCACCGACTCGACCAGGGCCGCGCACACCATCTCGCGGACCTGGAAGGCCCGCAACCGTGCGATCTCGCGCTCCTGGCCGCCCGGGCCGTCGGCCCGGAACACCCGGAAGGGCATCCCCGGCTTCACGCCGGCGGCCCCGCCCAGGTTCAACACCACCGCGTTGAGGCTTCCGTTCACGTGAACGATCTGCCCGTGCGAGGCGTCCTGCGGCGCCGGTACGTCGGCCCGGTCGCGCGTGTCCAGGAAATCCCTGGCGGCGCGGACCGCGATCTCGTAGTCGGCGAGCTTCTGGGGGTCGATTTTCGCGGCCCCCTTGAGAACGTTCTGTCCGGCGTCGATCAGCTGCTGCAGGCGGTTGACGGCGTTCCGTCGTTCCTGTTCCGATTGGTAGAGCTCCTTGACGGCCTCCACCACCCGGTTCTGCAAGCGCTTTTCGTCGTCGGTCAGCGCGTCGATCCCCAGCGCCTGATTCCTCAGGCGCAGGTCCTGCCATTGCTTCCGGAACGCCTCGGCGTCCGCGTCAGCCAGGGCCAGGCTTTCCCGGAGCTGGACGACCTGCTCGCGCAGATCGGCCACCTGCCGGGCCGGATCCGCCGGAGCGCTCCCCTGGGGGGCGTCCGCCGCATCCTGCCGGCCCTGCTTGGCCTCTTCAGTCAAAGAACCTGCGACCGGGGTCTGTGCCCCGGCCGTTTTCAAACCAACCAAAATCAATCCGAGGAACGCGACCGCCAACGCGATCGCCGCTCCCCTCCCCGCGAAACCCACCTTCATGGCTTCCGCGGGAGGCCGCTTACTTCGCGGCCGCCTTCTCGGTGTGGCTGCCGTGCCGCTTGAAGGTGCGGGTCGGCGAGAATTCGCCGAGGCGGTGGCCCACCATGTTTTCGGTCACGAAGACCGAGTTGAAAATCTTGCCGTTGTGGACGAGGAAGGTGTGCCCGACGAAATCGGGCGTCACCAGGGAGCGGCGCGACCAGGTCTTGATCGGCTTGCGTGCCCCCGCTTTTTCCATCTTGGTGATCTTCTCAATGAGATGATCGTCGACGAACGGACCTTTTTTAAGACTGCGTCCCATAACTCTATATCTGTTTCTTCGTTAGAGCAGCTGGTGGCTACTTCTTCTTCTTGCGGCGCTCGACGATGAACTTGCTGCTGGCCTTGTAGCGCGCGCGGGTCTTGAGACCCTTGGCGTACTGGCCCCACGGGGACTTCAGCTGCTGGCGGCCGCCGCCGCCCTTGCTCTTGCCCTGGCCGCCACCGTTCGGGTGGTCGACCGGGTTCATGACCATGCCGCGGACGGTGGGACGGACGCCCAGCCAGCGGTTGCGCCCGGCCTTGCCGAGGGACTGGTTGAAGTTCTCGAGGTTGCCGACCTGGCCGATGGTGGCGGTGCAGGTGGCGTGGATCTTCCGGATTTCGCCGGAAGGCAGGCGGACGTTGGCGTAGCCGGCGTCGATCGACATCACGGTGGCGCTGTTGCCGGCGGAGCGGGCGAGCTGGCCGCCGCGGCCGGGGATGATCTCGATGTTGTGGACGGGCAGGCCGAGGGGGATGTTGGCCAGCGGCAGGTGGTTGCCGACCACGGGCTCGGCGTCGGGGCCGTTCTGGAGCTTGGCGCCGACCTCGAGGCCGTTGGGGGCGATGATGTAGCGCTTCTCGCCGTCGGCGTACTGCAGGAGGGCGATGCGGGCGCTGCGGGTCGGATCGTACTCGATCCCGACCACGACGGCGACGATGCCGATCTTGTTCCGCTTGAAGTCGACGATGCGGTAGCGCTGCTTATGGCCGCCGCCGCGATGGCGCATGGTGAGACGGCCGTTGTTGTTGCGGCCGCCCTGCTTGCGCTTGGCTTCGGTGAGCGAGCGCTCCGGCTTGCTCTTGGTGACGTCGGCGAAATCGTCGAGCTGCGTGAAGCGCAGCGACGGCGTCAGGGGACGAAAGGATTTGATGGCCATGGTCTTGTTTCGGTAGGCGGTTCCGGCTTACACCAGTTCCAGCTTCTCCCCTTCCTTGAGGGTGACGACGGCCTTCTTCTTGGCCGAGGTGGTGGTGAGCTTGCCGAGGCGGGTCCGCTTCAGCTTGCCGCGCACGTTGAGGGTGTTCACCTTGGTGACGGTCTTGCTGAAGATCCGCTGCACGGCGTACTTGATCTCGATCTTGGTGGCGTCGCGGGCCACCTCGAAGACGTACTGGTTGCCGCGCTCGGTGAGGGCGGCGCCCTTCTCCGTGATGCGGGGGTTCTTGATGATGTCGTAGGGATCGCGCATGGGTCTTCCTTAGTTCTTGAGGCGGGCCGAGATCTTGTCGAGGGCGCCCTGGGTGAGGACGATCTTGTCGTAGCGGAGGAGGTCCTCGGCGTTGACGTCGTCGGCGGTGACGGCTTCGAGCGCCAGGTGGTTCCGGGCGGCGAGGTAGACGTTCTTGTCGGCCTTCTCGAGGACGATGAGGACGGAGCCCTCGACCTTGGAGCCGAGCAGGAGGTCGACGAGGGCCTTGGTCTTGGGCTGGGCCAGGACGAGGGTGTCGACCAGGACGAGGTCGGAGCCCTTGGCGCGCTCGGAGAGCGCCTTCTTCAGGGCGAGCTGCTTGACCTTGCGCGGGGTGATCTTGGAGAAGTCGCGGGGCTGCGGGCCGAAGACGACGCCGCCGCCGCGCCACAGGGGCGAGGAGGCGTAGCCGGCGCGGGCGCGGCCGGTGCCCTTCTGGCGCCAGGGCTTCTTGCCGGACTTGTTGACGGTGGCCTTGGTCTTGGTACCGCGGGTGCCGGAACGGCGGTTGGCGCGGTAGGCGACCACGGTGTCGTGGAGGGCCTGGGTGCCCTTGCCGTTGGGGATGAGCTCGACCTGGAGGGCCTTGCTCGCGGCTTCGAGATTGAGAGGGGTAGCTTTCATGTGCGTGCTTTCTTAAAGTCCCGAAGAAACTACTTCTTCTTCGACTCCTTCATCGGGTTGGTCGGCTTGGAGGCCTGGACCGCCTTCGGCTTCGGCTGGCCCTTGATCGCGGTGTGGACGACGACGAGGTCGCCGTTCGCGCCCGGGACGGAGCCGGTGATGAGCAGGGTGTTGTCGTCGGAACGGACCTGGAGGACCCGGAGGTTCTGCATGGTCTTGTTCTGGTTGCCCATGTGGCCGGCCATGCCCATGTTCTTGAAGATGCGGCCCGGGGTGGAGCGCTGGCCGACCGCGCCGTTGCGGCGGTGGGTCTTGGAGCCGTGCGCGGCGCCCTGACCGGCGAAGTGGTGCCGCTTGATGACGCCCTGGAAGCCCTTGCCCTTGGAGACGCCGAGGACGTCGACGATCTGGCCGACCTTGAAGATGTCGACCTTGATCTCGGTGCCGGGGGCGTACTCGCCCTCGGTGTAGGTGAATTCCTGGATAAAGCGCTTCGGCGTGACGCCGGCCTTCTTGAAGTGGCCCTGGAGGGGCTTGGAGAGGCGGCTCTCCTTCTGGTCGGAGAAGCCGACCTGGATGGCCTTGTACTTGTCCTTCTCCGGGGTCTTGACCTGGAGGACGACGTTCGGGGTCGCCTCGATGACGGTCACGGTGGTGGCGGTGCCCGCCTCGTCGTAGACGCGGGTCATGCCGATCTTCTTGCCTAAAATGCCAACGCTCATGGTGGTGTCGTGTTAAAAGTGGTCGAGGATCGTCAGATCTTGATGGTGATGTCGACGCCGGCCGGGAGGTTGAGCTTCTTCAGCTCGTCCACGGTCTTGGAGGTGGGCTCGACGATGTCGAGGAGGCGCTTGTGGGTGCGGATCTCGAACTGGTCCATGCTCTTCTTGTCGACGTGCGGCGAGCGGTTCACGGTGAACTTCTCGATCTTGGTCGGCAGGGGGATCGGGCCGGCGACGGCCGAGCCGGTGCGGCGGGCGGTGTCGGCGATCTCGACCGCGGCGCGGTCGAGGAGGCGGTAGTCGAAGCCCTTGAGGCGGATGCGAATCTTGGTGGCCATATGCTTTGCTCTTTCTAGACGATTACTTCGATTACTTCTTCTGTTCCTTGATCTGCGCCAGGACCTGCGCGGGGACCTGCTCGAAGCCCTGGGGCTCCATCGAGTAGGCGGCGCGGCCCTTGGACATGGAACGGATGTTGTTGACGTAGCCAAACATCTCCGCGAGGGGGACCTCGGCGTGGACCATCGAGCTGTTGCCCTTAGTGTCGACGTTCATGATCTTGCCGCGGCGGCGGTTGAGGTCGCCGAGGATGTCGCCCTGGAATTCGTCCGGGGTGGAGACCTCGACCTTCATGATCGGCTCGAGGAGGATGGAGTTCGCCTTCTCGAGGGCGTTCTTGGTGGCGAAGATCGCCGCCATCTTGAACGCGAGCTCGTTGGAGTCGACCTCGTGGTAGCTGCCGTCGAGCAGGTTGACCTTGATGTCGATGACCTGGCTCTGGTTGACGATGCCGTTGCGGAGGGCTTCCTCGACGCCCTTTTTCGCGGGCCCGATGTATTCCTTGGGGATGTTGCCGCCGACGACCTTGCTCTCGATCTCGATGCCCTTGCCCTTTTCGTTGGGGATGACCTCGAGGACGACGTGGCCGTATTGGCCGCGGCCGCCGGACTGCTTGACGAGCTTGCCCTCGCCGGTGGCCGACTTGAGGATGGTCTCGCGGTAGGCGATCTGGGGGGCGCCCGCGTTGGTCAGCACGTTGAACTCGCGCTTGAGGCGGTCGCAGATGATGTCGAGGTGCAGCTCGCCCATGCCGGCGATGATGGTCTGGCCGGTCTCCTCGTTGGTGGAGACGAAGAAGGTGGGGTCTTCCTCCATGAGGCGGCCGAGGCCGTCGCCCATCTTCTCGCGGTCGCCCTTGGTCTTGGGCTCGATCGCCATGGAGATGACGGGCTCGGGGAAGGAGGGCGGCTCGAGGGCGACGTCGTAGTCCTCGTCGGCGAGGGTGTCGCCGGTCTTGATGTTCTTGACGCCGACCAGCGCGGCGATGTCGCCGGCGTAGACGGTCTCGATATCCTCGCGCTTGTCGGCCTGGATCTGGACGATGCGGCTGATGCGCTCGGTCTTGTTGGTCCGCGGGTTGTAGACGGTGTCGCCCTTGTTGAGCTGGCCGGAGTAGACGCGGAAGAAGACGAGCTTGCCGACGAACGGGTCGGTCCAGAGCTTGAACGCCAGGGAGCAGAACTTGACGTTGTCGTCCGGGGGAACGGGGACTTCGCTCTGGTCGTTCGGATTGTGGCCGGCGGCGGGGAGACGGTCGAGGGGGCTGGGGAGGTAGTCGACGACGGCGTCGATCAGCATCTGGACGCCCTTGTTCTTGAAGGCGGAGCCGCCGACGACGGGGACGATCTCGCCGAGGATGACGAGGCGGCGGATGGCGGCCTTGAGCTCGATGGCGGTGGGGACCTTCTCCTCGAGGTACATCTCGCCGATGACCTCGTCCTTGTCGGCGACGGCGGCGATCAGCTCGTCGAGGGCCTGCTTGGAGCTGGCCTTGAGTTCGTCGGGGATCTCCTCGACCTGGTAGACGGAGCCGAAGCGGTCGTCGTCGTTGTAGACGAGGGCCTTCTGGTTGACGACGTCGATCTGGCCCTTGAGATAGTCTTCCTTGCCGAGGGGGATGAGGACGGGCCAGGCGTTGGCGCCCAGCTTCTCGCGCATTTCCTTGAGGGCGTTCTCGAAGTTGGCGCCGACGCGGTCCATCTTGTTGACGAACGCGATGCGGGGGACGTTGTACTTGGTGGCCTGGCGCCAGACGGTCTCGGACTGGGGCTGGACGCCGGCGACGCCGCAGAAGACGGCGACCGCGCCGTCGAGGACGCGGAGGGAGCGCTCGACCTCGGCGGTGAAGTCGACGTGGCCCGGGGTGTCGATGATGTTGATGCGGAACTTCTGGCCCTCGAAGACCTTGACCAGGCCCTCTTCCTTGCGGGAAGGCCAGAAGCAGGTCGTGGCCGCCGAGGTGATGGTGATGCCGCGCTCGCGCTCCTGCTCCATCCAGTCGGTGACGGTGGTGCCTTCGTGGACCTCGCCCATCTTGTGGACGGCGCCGGTGTAGAAGAGGATGCGCTCGGTGGTCGTGGTCTTGCCCGCGTCGATGTGGGCGCAGATGCCGAAGTTCCGGGTGCGCTCCATCGGATAGGGGCGCTTCGGGCTGTTCGGGTTCTTCTTGGTTTCGGCGACGGCGGACATAAGAAAGAGCGGGTTGGGTCTCGGAGGACGGTGAACGGGACCGGTACTAGAATCGCAAGTGCGCGAAGGCACGATTGGCCTGCGCCATCTTGTGCACGTCGTCGCGCTTCTTGATGGCGTTGCCCTGGGCGTTGGCGGCGTCCTTCAGCTCGGAGGCGAGGGCCTTGAGCATCGAGGTGCCGCGGCGCTTCTG
>FSUQ01000299.1_pt1 | contig 20840 bp, 15 predicted proteins | sample 1637471 | NCBI WGS metagenome assembly FSUQ01 (sample SAMEA3914816, study PRJEB12502) | metagenome | biome: forest; material: soil | place: USA | collected 2011-09-16 | depth 0.3 m | reverse complement strand
CTGGGCCGATTATTGGGCCGCGAAGGACGCCGCTTCAGCCGCGATTCGCAAGTAATCAGGAGACGCCGCTCACGCCGAGTCTTTGATGGGGTCGTGAAGTGTGACGTCGGGCGCGGCGGCGCTGAGTGGAATGCCAGGTTGGGCATGGTCTCCATCTTTCAGCACTATGAGAGAATTCGAGGAGTCCGTAACAGACGTTCCCTTGCTTCATAAAAATCTGAAGAAAATCTTTCAGATCTTGAGGCCTGTTTTGGCCTAAATCATTGGAAGGGAGGGAGCGGGTGAAGGGAATCGAATCCTTAGCCAACCTTCACCTTCATGCGTAACCCTGCGTCTTCCTGCACCTTGGAACATCTGAGATTTTTTCCGAAGTGCATGGAGATGCATCAAAGTGAAGATTTTGTGTCACAACTTGTCACAAAACCATATCGCCGCCGAGGCAACTCTGCGGCCATATAATTGTTGCTCCCAGCCCCCCTCGTACGCGTACCCCTACGCACGAGGGACCGGCCCGCTCGATTCGCGAATGGTAAGCTGCGGCTGAATCTCGGCGTGGATGGGGCCGCCGGCCTCTCCCTGGAAACGCCGGCGCAGGATGCCTACCACCGCTTCGCCCCATACGGACGATTCCACTCCCGCGTCGGTGATGGAAGGGCGCTGCAGGAGATTTTCCGGGTTCATGCCCAGCGAAGCGACGCTGCAATCCCTGGGGACGCGCAGGCCGGCGTCGACGAAAGCCCGCAGCGCCCCGACCGCACCCGCCGGGCTGATCGAGATCAGGGCGGTGAACGGGATAGGGCCGCGGCGGGAGAGATGGGCGAGCAGAGTCTCGTAGGCGCGGATCGCCGACATCTCCCCGGGACGTGTCCCGCACTCGATGAACTGCGGATAACCCAAGCCGAAGCTGGAGAAGACGTCGGCGAAGATCTCCCGCCGGCGGCGGGTATCATGCTCGTCCGGCTCGTTGACGAGGACGGCCAGACGGCGATGGCCCAGGGAAAGGAAGTGGCGTACCAGCAGACCGATCGCCTCGTGATCGCTGATCATCACCATGTCCAGGCTCGTGTCGGCCTGGCGCCCCATTACGACAAGCGGCAGCTGCTTCTTGAGCAGAAGATTGAAGAACGTGCGCCTCAGGTCGACGAATTCGAGGGCAACGACATGGGCGCTGGCCGCCGGATCGGGCAGGGAGGCGGGATCGTCGATGCCGAGGGGATGGCGCCGCACGCCCATGCTCCAGCCCGCCACGGCCACCGCGTGGCCCAGGGAAAACTCCTTCGCGTCGAGTCCGCGCTGGAGAAAGAGCGGAGCATGGAACTCGATATGGCAGGGAGCCGCCTTTTTCAGGCCAACGTAGATGCCGCTCCATGGCCTGCGCTCGACGACGCCTTCCTTCTCTAAGGAATCCAACGCCGAGTTGACCGAATAGAGGCTCAAATTGTAGCGATCCATGAGGCTCCGGACCGAGGGAAGACGGCTTCCCGTTGTCAGCTCATGTGCCTTTTCCCGAAGGATTTCGGCAAGCTCGGCGTGCTTGGGTCTTTTCATTTGCCATAATGAATACAGTTTGTACTTATATAAAGTCAAATTGTATTGAATCCCAATTTCATCAATCGTAATCTTTGTCCCATGAACAGATGGACTCCTTGGATCCGGACGCTGGTGATCCTGGCGAGTGCCTGGTTAGGGACGGGACTGCCGGGCCAGGCGCAGACCTTGCTGGCCGGATGGACGTTCAATAGCCAAGGCTCGCAAACGGCCGCCCTCACCGCTGACCAGGGAACGCTCGCGGGGACGGTGCTGTCGCTGACCGGCACGGGATTGACGCTGAACGGCGACGGAACGGTGGGCCTCGGCACCGGAGCGGTCCTCTACACGAACGCGATCAACAGCACGGCCCAACCCACCCTTCTAAGCAACGTGACGATCTGGGTCAGCTTCACGTTGACCGGGGCGCCAGGGGCGCCGAACAACGCCATCTTCGGCCTGACCACGGCGACGCCGTACCTTTCCGCCTCGAACGCGGGCGTCGCCGGCGCCGTCGCGCTGGCGTATCAGGTGAATACCGGTCCGCAAGTGCGGGTCATCGGCACCTACTCCGACAATACCACCGTCTTTGGTCCCGGGAGCGGTCTCACACCGATCACCGTCGGGACGCAGAATTCAGCCGCCATCGTCTTCTCGAAGAACACGTCCTATGCCGACGATACCAATGGGACGTTCCACAGCCAAACCCCGACGGCGATGGCCACCTTGGACGCTTTCACCGATTTTGCGATCGGCCGCCTCTTCTCCAGCGGCAACGATGGAGCGATCACGGTGAACGAGGTCCGGATCTACGATGGAGCGATGACTTCGACGCAGATCGCCGGCCTCTCGCCGACCCCGGTCCCGGAGCCGGGCGCTGCCTGGCTGCTGGCCCCGGCACTCCTGGCGTGGATGGGCGTCCGACGCCGTCCCCGCTTCCTCCCTCGCTGACCCCGATGCGTCTTTCGCCGCGAGCCCTGGCCGGGGCGTTGGCTCTCCTCCTGGGCACCGCCCTGACGACGCCGGCCCGGTCGGAAGCGCTGGACCGCTACCTCGTGGGGCGGTGGACGTTCGCCAACGGCTCCCTGCAAAGCACACCACCGGGCCTGCCGCTGGCCCCGAAGGGAGTGGGCGCCGATCAGACCCACCGGTTCGCGGACGGCTTCCTGACCCTGGGAGCGGGGAGGCTTTTCTTCTGTCCCGGCTTGTCGGCGGAGCGTTTTTCCGGCTTGGCGGGCGGCGTCACCCTGTGGGCCCGGATGCGCTTCGACGCCCCCCCTCCGACGCCGGCGGCGATGCCGTGCTTTCTGGCCCTGATGGCGCGGGCGGAGCCAGGCGACTGGGGCGACATCGTGCTCGGCGCGATCTGCAAGGGGGACGCGGCCGACGGGGTTCCCCACCTCGGTATCTATGGCGCGGCAGGGGAAAGCCGTTCGTTCGGCACCGGCCCGAGCCGGATGCTCCCAGTGAAGATCGGTTCGGAGATGGCGATCGCGATCTCGTTCGACGGCGCCACGGGAACCTCGGTCATCTGGGTCGACGGCGCGTCGGCGGTCGACCGTCTGCCCTCGGTCTCGGCGCTCCGCCCCTTCGCGGGGCTGGGATTGGGACGGGTGAAGGACGGAGCCAAGTCGGCCGTCTCGTTCCGGGAAGTCCGCGTCTACTCGATCGCGATGACGCCGGAGTGGATGGGCGAGATCGCAGCCGACGCCGCGCCCTGACATTCTGACACCATGACGCCGCCTCTGCGCCCGCTCCTGTCCGCAGGACTCTTCCTGCCGCTCCTCCTCGCTTCGCCGCTGCGCGCCGCGGACGTTGACCAAAAGCGGATCGTGGCCGATTTCGAGGACCTGGGCACCTGGCGGTGCTCCGGCGGCGGCGGGCTGTTGCCGGAGGCCTGGTTCGCGGGCGGATCGTTCCTGGCCGGCTCCCTGCGCGCAGCCGACCACGACCGCTGCGTGGGCGAGGCCCGCTTCGCCTTCGACACTGGCTCCCCGGGCCCGTTCCGGATCGATTTCTCCCGGCAGAAGATCGCCCTGGTCTCGGGCTTCCTGGACGGGATCGAATTCGACGCCGACGGCAAGGGCCTGCCCGTGTCCATTCGCTTCGTCCTGGCCGACGCCGCGGGGAAGCGGTTCGCCACTGTCCCCGTGCCGTTGTCCAACGGGTGGCATCCCTACCGGATCGACCTGGACGAGAAGACCCTGCCCGGCCTGGGGAACGTGCGCTTTCCGGCTCACCTCGCCCAGGTCAGCCTGGTCGCCACGCAGGCCTGCGCGGGCAGCGTCTTCCTCGACGACCTCGCGTTGATCGGAGAGTTCGCCCGCAAAGACCAAGTCTCCGTGTTTCCGCTGGCCGACGGGCTGGCCTATGTCCCGGGACAGCCGGTACCGCTCCGCTATCGGCTCCGCAACGCGCTTCCCACCCCGCTGCCCGCGACCCTGCACGTCTCGATACGCGACTTCGGCGGAAGGGAGGTCTTCTCGGGTACCACCGCCGTCACGATTCCCGCCTGGGGCCAGGCGATGGCGGAAGCGGCGGTACCCGCCCTCCCGGCCGGCCCCTATTCGGCCGTGGTTATCGTCGATGCCGGAAAACTCCAGGTAGCCTATGACGACACCTTCGGCGTCTTCGTCCCAAACGGCCACCGCCTCAACCATCGCTCCATGTGGTTCGGGATCAATGACGGCATGAATCTGCACGGCGAAGCCCAGCAGGAGCAGCACCTGGCCTGGTTGCGGGAGCTGGGCGCCGACCTCGTGCGCGTACAGGCCGACGCGGGACGGCTTGAGCCGCTGCAGGACCGCTTCGCTTTCGCCCCTTGGCAGCGCTTTTTCGATGCCGCCGCGCGGGACGACGTGGGCGTGCAGCTGATGTACATCGGGACGCCGGCATGGACCCAGGGGGAGCACGTCGTGCCAAGGGGCATTCCGGACGACCTCGGCGCCTATGCCCGCCACGTCGCCGCCCTCGGAACGTTCCTCGCCCGTTATCCCGCGGTGAAGTACCTGGAGTTCTGGAACGAGCCCGACATCGGCTTCTTCCAGGGAGATCTGGACGGGTTCCTGCGAATGTTTCATGCCTTTTCCGAGGCGTTCCGACCCGTGGCTCCCGGCATCCGCCTCGTCGGCCCGGGGGTCACCGTGATCCACCCGAAGGAGAAGGCCGGATTCTCCCAGGGCGTGATCCAGCGCGGCGCCGCCGACTACGACGTCGCGGGATTCCACGCCCACGGCCCCCTCGGAAACTACGTCGAGCGCGAGGAGCTCGTCGAGAAGTGGATGGCCGACGCCGGGATCGGAAAGCCGATCGCCAATACCGAGGCCGGCGAGCGCAGCGGCTATGACGCCCGCGGACGCGCCTCCCAGGCGGTCACCCTGGTAAAAAAGATGGCCTATGCGAAGTCCCGCCCCCACGCCGAGTTCTACACGTGGTACTGCCTCCAGGACTACTGGGACATGGACGCCGACGCCGACGACTCGTGGGGCATGGTCACCAGCGACAACCGGGTCAAGCCGGCCTTCCTCGCCTACAACGCCCTCGTCCGAGAATTGGCCGACACGGCGCCGATCCAGGCGGCCCCCTTCGACGCGCGGATCGAGACGCGCTCCTTCCGGCGAGACGACGGCAGCACGATCTCCGTCTGCTGGCCCGCCGGGGGCTCGGCGGGAGAGACCGTCTGGCTGCACGCCGCCCCCGGATTGCGCTGCGACAACATGTTCGGCACCCCGCAACCCCTTTCCTCCCTCTCCGGACTCGTCCCCGTCCCATTCGGCTCCGAACCCCTCTATCTGGTCGTACCCGCCGGTACGCCTCCGCTTTCCGTCGCCGAACCGCTGGTCGCCTGGGACGGCGCGCCGCAGCCTTCCGGGGAGGGATCGGTTCTTCCCATCCGTCTTCGGAACCCCGGATCTACTCCGCTGAGCGGAGAACTAAGCGTCGAAGACGCCTCGGGAAAGCGGCTCTGGTCCCAGACGCTCTCCGTTGCCGCGGACGGCACATCGACGATCAAGGCAATGCTCCCGGGCGGCCCCGGTCCGGAAGGCGGCGCAGTCACCTTCTCCGCCAATGGAGAGAGTATCCGTCTGCCCCTGCGGACGGTGGACTCTTACCCGATCCGGAAGGCGCAGGACAATCCGATGGCCCCCGCTTCGGAGGCATTCGTCAACGGACTGCCGAAGCTGAAGCTGGACCGGCGGGAGGACGTTGCCGAGTTGGCGTTCGATCCTTCCATCCTCTCCTGGCAGGGCCCGGACGACTTGTCGGTGGAGGCCCGTGCCTGCCACGACGACGGCGGAATCTATTTCCGGTTCGACGTCACCGACGATAAGCACGTTCCTCCCGCCTCCCCCTCGGCACTGTGGAAGGGAGACAGCGTTCAGCTCGCCCTGGCCGCGCCGGGCGCGAACCGGTACGCCATCGTCAGCCTCGGCCTGACGGCCGACGGCCCTGTCGCGTGGTGCGACGAGGCGGCGGACGCCGCGGGGAAGGGGCGCTGGGACGTGCCCCTGCGGATCGAGCGCCGGGGAAAGGTCACGACTTACCACGTCTACATCCCGTTCGCCCAAGCCGGGCTTCCCCCCTCGCCCCGCCATATCCGCTTCGCCTTCCTCGTGAACGAGGACGACGGCCAGGGACGGGTCCGCTGGATGCATTGGCATGACGGCATCGGCAAGGGAGAGAACGCCGACCTGCTAGGCTTCGGAACCCTGGAACCCTGACCTTTGCTCATGAATCCGCCCACTTCCTTCCTTCCCGCTCCGCGCCGTCCGGGCCGGACGCGCAGCTTCACCCTGATCGAGCTCCTGGTGACGATCTCGATCATCGCCGTCCTGGCCGCCCTGCTCTTCCCTTCCCTCACCTCGGCGCTGAATAAGGCCCGACAAACCAAATGCGCGGGAATCCTGCGCCAGTGGGGGCTCGGCTTCCAATACTACCAGGGTGACAATGACGGGGTCCTTCCCACCTACGCCTTGGGCGACAACTGGCAGGAGGGGATTGCCTCTTATCTGGTCACCGGCACGCCGGGCATCCTCCGCGTCGCTCTCCGCAAAAACCTGGACTGTCCTGCCGACGCGCGCCGCTACAACACCTGGGCCTATGGGACTTCCCTGCAGCTCATTCCCCGCAACAACCCCGGCGCCCCGCAAAAGATGACTTCCCTCAGGGGGACCGACCGCCTCCTTCTCCTTGTCGACTGCGAGGACGAGGGAGTCTGGGATACCACCGCCTCGACCAACGGCAGTACCGCCGTCTTTTACAGCCGGCACCGGGGCGTCGCGAACTTCCTCTTCGCCGACCAGCATGTGGAAGCCCTCACCCCGGCCCAGGCCCAGGCGAAAGTCGTCGTCAACCCGAACCTCCTTCCCTGACCCCGACTTCCATGACCCTATACTCCGATCCTCTGCCGACCGCCCAAGCCACCGTCAACGCCCTCGACATCGAGCCGGTCTGGTCCGGCCATTTCGTCGGCTTCGCCCTCCTCACCCATGGCAACCAGCAGTTCGCCGCCTACTACGACGCCCATCGCCGGATGAGCGTGGCACAGCGCACCGTGGGGCGGGACTCGTGGAAAATCACCAAGCTCGATTCCCGCGTCGAATGGGACAGCCACAACTTCGTCACGATGGCCGTCGACCGCGACGGGTGCCTTCACCTCAGCGGGAACATGCACGTCAACCCGCTGGTCTATTTCCGCAGCACGAAGCCGCTCGACGCCTCGACCCTCGCCCGGGTCCCGGCGATGACCGGACAGCGCGAGGAGCGCTGCACCTATCCCCAGTTCTTCCCCATGCCCGATAGGGCGCTCGTCTTCTGCTACCGCGACGGCCAGAGCGGCCTCGGCAGCACCTACTACAACGTCTACGACGAGAAGGCGCGGACCTGGAGCCGACTGCTGGAAACGCCCGTCTTCGACGGCCTCGGCAAGATGAGCGCCTATCCGGTCGGGCCCGAACTAGGGCCGGACGGCTGGTACCACATGACCTGGGTCTGGCGGAACACCTTCCACGTCGAGACAAACCACGATCTGGGTTACGCCCGCAGCCGCAACCTGCGGGACTGGGAAACGGCCGCCGGCACGCCGCTGACGCTTCCCCTGACCGTTCGGACGTCGGGCGTCACCGTCGATCCGATCCCGGTCGAGGGCGGCATCGTGAACGGCTCCGGCATCATCGGGTTCGATCTCCAGGGCCGCGCGGTGATCGCCTACTACAAGTTCGATCCCCAGGGAAAAACCCAGCTGTATTTCGCCCGCTTCGAGGACGACGCCTGGAAGAGCCGCCAGGCGACCCGCTGGGACCACCGGTGGGACCCGCGCGGCGGCGGCAGCCTCGTCTACGAAGTCCACCACGGCGCGCTGGGAACGCGGAACGGGCGGCTGGTCATTCCCGTTCAGCACGTCAAATACGGCACGGGAACCTGGGAGGTCGATCCGGCCACGATGCAGCTGAAGGAGGAGGTCCCTTCCGGCGAGCCTCCGCTGCCGGACGAATTTGCCCGGGTCCGGTCGCCTTTCCCCGGCATGGAAGTGCGCTGGAGTGACGACCTGGCGCCCGGCTCCCCCGGCGGCCCTCGTTACCGCCTCCGCTGGGAGACGCTCCCGGACAACCGCGACGAGCCCCGTCCCCAGCCATGGCCCGATCCGGTCATGCTCCGGCTGCTTACCCTGCCATGAAACGAGCATTCCTCCCAGGGAGCGTGGGGAGCTTGCTCACCCGGTCGTCTCGAAGTCGGCTGATCCTATTTTAACCGATAAGAGAAAAGCCTGCTGGAACGCGGCTGGGGCATTTCAACACGGATGCCCTTGCCCATCAGCTCCGACCCTTTCGCGGTCGAAGTCTCTCCGGAGTCAAAGTCCCGGATTTCGTAGACGCCGTCCGGCAGGAGATTCTTCAGGCACATCTCGGCCGACGCGACGGAGGAGTCCTCTCTCCGGAAGGCGAAGAGGGCCCCGCATCCGGCATCGGGACGATCGAATTGGGAGGCGCTCCAGAGCTTGGAAGAAAGCGCGATCTCCGCGATCAAGGGATAGTAGTCCCCGGACAGGCACTCTTTGACGGCGTGGAACTCCTCGAGCCGCGCCCTCAGCCATTCATAGGGATAAGATTCCGAGACCTCCAAGAATCGCGAGTAGAAGAGCTGGACGCTGATCCCAGCGCCCATGTTGCTCCGGAAGTTGTAGGTGTCCCCCCCCTCGTGGTTCTGCGTACCGAAGCCGAACAGGGGGATCCAATGGGACAGGCCCGAGACATGCGTCTGGGCGAAGTCCGGATTGAATCCGGGAAAGCACTGCATGTCGCTGGACCACAAGGGAACGCTGTGGCGCAGCAGCTCGATCTCGATGCGGCGACCCCCGCTGGAGCAGTTGTCGATGAGGAGCCTCGGAAAGCGTCGGCGCAGTTCGCCCCAGAAATGGTACAGGCCTTCCACCGCCTTGATTTCCGTGATGCCTTGCCGGTCTGGCGCGTCGTTCGCGCGCCAGAGAGAGAGCGGGTCGATGTTGAAGTCTTCGCGATAGGCGTCCACTCCCTGCCGCTCGATCAGCCGGGAGACATAGTCGACGCACCAGTCGCGGGCCTCCTTGTTCCCGAGATCAAGGAGGAGATTCGCCCCCTCGATCCGTTCGCCCAGGAACCAATCGGGGTGTTCCGTCGGGAGCTTCGTCCCGGAGATGGCGCGCTCCGGCTCCACCCAGAGCAGAAGTTTCATCCCCGCCTTGTGGGCGGCTTCCGAAACGGGCTTCAAGCCGTTCGGGAAAATGTCCGGATTGAAGCTCCAGTTGCCGACATGGCGGTGCCACTCCGGATCGTGTTCGTTGTCGGAGGGCGGGGCATACCATCCGGCGTCGATCCAATAGACATCGACGGGCAGACGCTTGCGCTCGAGATTTGCGATGCGCTTGAGATGCTCGGCCTCCGAAATCCCTCCCCAGGCCATGCTGCAAACGGGCGGGACGATCGGCTTTTCGTTGTGGCGGGGCGCGATCTTCTCCCGGATGAAGCGGCGCAGGATATTGTTGCCGCGGAGCAACTCGTCGCCTTCGTAGCGGAGCATGTAAATGGAGGGGAGGGAGATCCTCTCCCCGGGCAAAAGCCTCGCATGGAGATGGTCCAAGCCGACCTCGATCGCCCCGTTGGAGACGACCGCATCCCAATGCCCGGCCCAGCCGATGGCGAAGACGAAGCCGCCGTTGGAAGGGAGCTTGACGTTGAAGAAGGGCAGCCAATCCTCCGAAGGACGGCCGTCCTTGGGGCCGAACTCGATTTTCACACCCTCCCCCAGTTCGTCCAGGACGGGCAGAAAGCTTTCCTTGAAGCTGTCTCCCGTCGGCGGATGTACATGGAAAGCCCCCCGCCCGCGCAGGAGCTTCGTCCCTTCATTTCCAGAGCTGGGAGGCAGGGAGAGCTTCAGCGATTTCACGCCGTGAAGAAATGGCGTCGGCTCGGTCCCCTGGTTGCGGAACGCAAGACGCCACTCGCAGACCGGAAAATCGTCGTAGACCTTCCGGGAGAACTCCAGCGTGAAGCCCGTCTTCGGGTCGCTGGAGGTAAACGCCGCAGTCCCCCCTTCCTCGCGGCGCTCGAGGCCGCAGCGGACAAGGAACTCGCGCATGGTCTCCGTTCCGAAAACGAAATCGACGGGGAGCAATTCCGGGCCGCACAGGCCTTCCCGGGGAATATGCTCGGCGTTGCCGAGCGATCCCGCCCAATTCCTGATGAAGGCCAATTCCGAGGATTCAATGCCGTAACCGCTGAGATTCTTCGTTTGTTTCATTCCATTTTAGGCGACATGTTAATCCATCGCCCGGTTATGTTTCGAGGACGACAGGATTCGTCAGCTTTCCGATGCCGTCGATCTCGATGGAGACGGAATCGCCCGGCTTGAGCCAGCGGGGAGGCTTGGCCGCCATGCCGACGCCCTGGGGGGTGCCGGTGAGGATCACCGTGCCGGGGAGCAGCGTCGTGCTTCCGCTGAGGAACGCGATCAACGCCGGGACGTCGAAGATCATGTCGTCGGTATTCCCGTTTTGGACCTGTTCCCCGTTGAGGATCGTCCGGATACCCAGGGCATTCGGATTTGTAATTTCGTCGGACGTGACCAAGACCGGGCCCAAGGGGCAGAACGTGTCGAAGAACTTGCCCCGGCACCATTGGCCGCCGCCCTTCTTGAGCTGCCAGTCGCGCGCGCTCACGTCGTTGGCGCAGGTATAGCCCAGCACGTAGTGGAGAGCGGTCTCGCGGGTCACATTCTTGCACGACTTGCCGATCACCACCGCCAGCTCGCACTCGTAGTCGACCTCCTCGCTTGGCAAACGCATCGGAATCTGAATCGGGTCGCCCGGATTCTGCACGGTATTCAGCCCTTTCACGAAGAGGATGGGAACCTCGGGAATCTTCATCCCGCTCTCGGCGGCGTGCTGCTTGTAGTTCAGGCCGATGCCGAGGATCGCACTTGGCTGGATCGGCGTCAGGAGCTTCTTGACCGAGGCCATGTCTCCGGTGCGGATCCGGGTTTCGTAGATGTCTCCCGCCAGGCGCTCCACGTCCCCGCCGGGATGCAGGACGCCGTATTCGGCGTGGTCGTTGGAATCAAGATAACGGACGATTTTCATGGAAAAACGGGTGGCGGTGGCGTTTTAAGCCTGGGACGGGACACCGTTCACAACATAAAGGAGGCGTTCTCCCTTGAGGCCGCGTACGACCTCCTCGGCGGCCTTGCGTTGCAGGATGGGAATGCTGCCCCCGCTGTACCACGCGGTGTGGGAGGTCAGGATCGCGTTCGGGGCGTTGCGGAGGGGATGGCCGCCGGGAAGCGGCTCGCTCTCGAAGACGTCCAGTCCCGCCCCCGCCACGCCGCCGGAAGCCAGCGCCCCGGCCAGGGCGACAGTGTCGATCAATCCTCCCCGGGCCGTGTTGACGATCACCGCCTCCTTTCGCATCGACGCCAAAGCCGGACCATCCAGGAAATGCCGGGTCTCTCCGTTCAGGGGAAGGTGCAGCGAGAGGATCCCCGCCTCGCGGAGCAGGCCTTCGCGGTCCACTTTCCGCACGCCCGCCTCCTCGAAGAAGGCGTCCTTCACGAACGGGTCATAGGCCGCCAGCCGGAATCCGAAGGCGCGGGCTCGATCCAGGACCGCCCGCGCGATCCGGCCAAACCCGGCGGTGGCGAAGGTGACGTCCCGGAAGGCCGGGAAAGGGCTCGGCGGGACGATCTTCCAAACGCCGCCCCGGACCGTCGCGTCGGTCTGCGGCAGCTGCCGGGCCAGGGAGAGCGCAAGGGCCAGGGAATGGTCGGCCACCTCGTCGATGCAGTAGTCCGGGATGTTGCAGACCGCGATCCCGCGCGCGGCAGCAGCCTTCAGGTCGACGTTGTCGACGCCGATGCCGTAGCGGACGATCACCCGGCAGCGGTCCAGCGCGGCGACGACCGCCTCCGTGATCGGAGCCCACTGCACCAGGAGCGCGTCGGCCTCCTGGCAGGAGGCGACGACATCGTCGGCGCTCTTGCACCGGGCGACCGCGAGCGTTCCACCCGCCCGGGCGACGATCTCCTGTTCCTGGCTGACGTCGGGGAATCCGTGGTCGGTGACGATGACTTTCATAAAGGAGGAGCCGGTCAAAAATCCCGGAAGAAGCCGCCCGCCGACCAGCCGCCGTCGACGCTCAGGATCTGGCCGGTGATGTAGCTGCTCTCCGGGGCGGCCAGGAAGAGTATGGCCTGGGCGATCTCGTCGGCGCGGCCCACCCGGCCCAGGGGAACGTGGGAGAGGAGCCGGTCCGCGCGCTCCTTCATCACGGCGTCCTCCGAATAGAAGAGCTTCTCGGTCGCTTCGGTTAGGGTGGAGCCGGGAGCGACACAGTTGACCAGGATGCTGTCCTCCGCCAGCTCGAGGGCCATCGCGCGGGTCAGATTGATGACCCCCGCCTTGGCGGCGGTGAACGCGCATTGCAGGCGCGCCGGGACCAGCCCGAGGACGGACGAGACATTGACGATCCGCCCCGTCCGCTGGCGGCGCATGAGACCGGAGACGGCACGACTTACCAGGAACAGGCCCCGCAGGTCGACGTCCATGATCCGGTCCCATTCCGCGATGGGAAACGCATCGATGGGAACGCGGTGGTGGACGGTGTTGAGTCCCGCGTTGTTGACCAGGATGTCGATCCGTCCGAAATCGGCCTCGATGGTGCGGAGTCCCTTCTCCACTTCGGCGGCGTCCGAAACGTCCAAGCGCAACGGAACGGCGCCCGGCAGGGGGGCGGCGGTGGCGCGGGCGGTCGCCTCGTCGATATCAGCCACCACGACCCGGGCGCCGTTCTCCGCCAAGGCCTGCGCGGTGGCGCGGCCGATCCCCCGGGCCGCTCCGGTGACCAGGGCGATTTTCCCCGCGAGATCAACCTTCATCGCGGAAGGGGGGCGGAAGTTCCAGGCGCGGACATGGAACCGATGCTGGAAGAAAGAGGCGTCCGGCCTCTATCTGTTTTCGCGCCAATTAGCTTCTGTTTTGATGCCGGGACCGCATGTAGGCGGTGGGAGACATGCCCATCAGGCTGCGAAAGGAGGTGTTGAAATGGCTGAATGTCTCGAACCCGACGGAAAGGGCGACCTCGGTCACCCGGGCGTCCGGAGCGGCCAGCAGCGCCGCCGCCTGGGAGATGCGGTAGGTACGCAGGTACTGGACGCAGCTCATGCCGAGCGCTTCCTGGAACGCGCCCTGCAGGCGGGCGGGACCGATGCCGGCGGCCTGGGCGAGTTGCTTTACGTAGAGCGGCTCGGCGTAGTTTTTGTGGATGTAGTGGAGGGTCTTTTCCACCTGGACCCAGCTGACCGAGGCCAGCTTCAAGTCGGTGCTCCGGCCCGCCGCCTTTTCCCAGCGCAGGAGATCGACCAGCGACTCCATGAGGAGGGAACGGAGGCGCAGCTCGGAGCCCAGTTCTCCGCCCTCGAACTCGGCCGCCATCGCCTCGAAGCGGCCCGCCAGCTTGCGGCGGAGGGCCGGGGAGGTGCGGACGATCCGGTCGCCGATTTTCTGCGGCGCGGTGAACCGGGAAAGAAAGCGGGCGCCGTCCCCTTCCGGCCCCATTTCGAAGAGGAGGGTAGGCAGGAAATGGACCGTGACCGAGCGCTGGGGATAGCTCTCGTGCATCGCGTAGTGGGGGGTTCCCGGCCCCATCAGCATGAGATCTCCCCTCGCTTTCGCGATCCTCTCCGCCCCGATCATCTGGACGCCCTTCCCCGCGAAATGGAAATGGAACTCGCAGTAAGGGTGGTATTCGGGAAAGGGAACGCTGGGCCGGGGCAGCGGCGCACCGGAGCGGAGGTGGACCGGGCGCACCCAGAGAGGCCGGTTGGGATGGATGGGGTGGCGGACCTCCCGGACTTGGGTGAGCCACGCGACGTCTTCCGGCGCGACGGGCCGCGGACTTGCCTTGGGCATCGGCGAATCTTAACGGCGATCCAGGGCGGCAAAAAGAGCAAAACCGAATCAATTCAGGAGGAAAACAGAAGGCCCGGGGGAAGGCCGCTTCCTAGAGTGGATTTCCCATGCCTTCCCAGACCGAGATTCCCCGCGCCGACCTGCTTCGCCTCTACGAGCGGATGGTGCTGCTCCGACAATGCGAGCTCGCCGCCCAGGCCGCCTACAAGAAGGGGGAGATGCCGGGCTTCATCCACCTCTATGTCGGCCAGGAGGCGGTGGCGGTCGGCCTCTGCGCCCACCTCCGTGACGACGATTGGATCACCAGCACCCACCGCGGCCACGGCCACGCCCTGGCGAAGGGGATGGAGCCCCGCTCCCTGATGGCGGAGCTGTTCGCCAAGGCCACCGGCTGCTGCGGCGGCAGGGGGGGCAGCATGCACCTCTACGACCCGAAGCACGGGATCTTCGGCACCAACGGAATCGTGGGCGGGGGCATCCCGCATGCGGTAGGCGTGGCGCTGAGCGCCCGGACACGGGGAACCGACGGGATCGGCGCCGCCTTCTTCGGCGACGGGGCGGTCAATCATGGGGCGTTCCACGAAAGCCTGAATTTCGCGGGAACGCAGAAGGCAGGCGTGCTGTTCGTCTGCGAGAACAACCTCTATGCGACCGCGACTCCCCTCCGCGTCGCCACCCTGAACACGGAGATCGCCAGCAAGGCGGCCGCCTACGGGATCGTTGGAGTAAGCGTTGACGGGAACGATGTTCTGGCGGTCTGGAGCGCGGCCCAGGAGGCGGTGACCCGCGCCCGCCGGGGAGACGGACCGACCCTGTTGGAAGCCAAGACGTACCGCACCGTCGGCCACAACGAGGGCGAGCCGCTGACGGGCACCTATCGCAACCAGGAGGAGATCGACGCCTGGAAGAAGCGATGCCCGATCCTCCTCTTCCGCCGCCGCCTGGTCGCCGAGCTCCAGGTCGCGACCGAGGCGGAGATCGACGCCCTCGACGCCGCCGTGCAGGAGACCGTCGACGAGGCGGTCGACTTCGCCAAACGCTCGCCCGAGCCCGATCCGGCGACCGTTTCCCTCCACTGCTGGTCCGACCCGCTGAACCCGGAGCTCCCCCTCGCCGACCCGGCATGGCCGACAGCGGTTCAAGGATGGCTCGACGCGGTGCGTGACGGCATCTCGGAGGAGATGCGACGCGATCCGCACATCCTCTATTTCGGCGAGGGCACCGGCGAGCGCGGCGGGAGCTTCGCCCACACCAAGGGGATGTGGCACGAGTTCGGCGGCCACCGGATGATCGACACCCCGATCTGCGAGCTGGGCTTCACCGGCGCGGCGATCGGGGCCTCGGCGACCGGCTGCCGCTCGGTCGCCGACCTGATGTTCGTCGATTTCCTCTTCGAGACCGGGGGCCAAATCCCGCTCCAGGCGACCAAGCTGCGCTACATGAGCAACAACCAGATGACGGCTCCCGTCGTCGTTCGAGCCCCCTGCGGGGCCATCAAGAGCGCCGGCCCGCACCATAGCGGCACCTATCACTCCCTCTGGGCCCATCTCCCCGGCCTGATCGTGGCGATGCCGTCCAATCCGGCCGATGCGAAAGGGCTGATCAAGACCGCCCTGCGCGGCCAGAACCCGGTCCTTTTCCTGGAGCCGAAGGCGCTCTTCGCCACCAAGGGCGAGGTGCCGCAGGGCGAGTACTGCATCCCCTTCGGGCTCGCGCGAATCGCCCGTACCGGCACGAGCCTGACCCTCGTCACCGTGGGGCGGATGGTCCCGCTGGCGCTGGAGGCGGCGGCGCTGCTGGAAAAGGAGGGCATCCGGTGCGAGGTGATCGACCTCCGCACCGTCGTGCCGCTCGACATCGAGACCGTCATTGCCAGCCTGGCCAAGACGAACCGCCTGCTGGTGGTCGACGAGGGATACGCCGCGTTCGGCCTCGGCGCCGAAATCTCGGCCCTGATCGGCGAATTGGCCTTCGACGAGCTGGACGCCCCGATCGCGCGCCTGCAGACCGAGCCGGTTTCGCACCCGTTCAGCCCCAATCTGGAAAGCGCCGTTCTTCCGAGCCTCGAGAAGATCGTCGCCGCCGCGAAGGGCCTGATGCGTGGGGAGGTTCCCGTGCAGCGCCGCGTCCGGGCGGCGGCGGCCGCGATGACGACGCCGGCCGCGGCCCCCACCCCGGCGAAGAAAACCGAGGCTCCGCCGGCTCCGTCGCCCCCTGCTGTTCCGCTCCTCGAGGGAGATCCCATCCAAATGCCCCACGGCGACCTGACGGTCAGCGAGGCCAAAATCGTGAATTGGCTCAAGAACGTGGGCGACCCGGTCGCCGCCGGGGAGGGCGTGGTCGAGGTGGAGACCGACAAGGCGGTGATGGCGGTCGAATCGCCTTGCGCAGGCCGCTTGATCCAGATGGTGACACCGGTCGGCGAAGTCGTCAAAATGGGCGCCGTCCTCGGCATCGTCGCCCGCGCATGAAAACGAAATCCGCTTCGCCGTTGAGCCTGGCCTTGGGACGGCGCCGAGTACCGCAAGGCTCGGTGGGGATCGCCTGGCTCGGCCAGGCCGGATTCGTCCTGAAAAGCCCGCAGGGAGCCCGCATCGCGCTGGATCCCTATCTGAGCAACTCCTGCAAGGCCCTGGGAGAACAGGCCGGGTTCGACATGGACCGCCAGGTGCCGCCCCCGCTGCGGCCCGCCGAACTGGCCCGGCTCGACGCCATCGCGTTCACCCACAGCCATCAGGACCACGTCGATCCCGAGACGATCCGGCCCTATCTTCAGGCGGGCGGCAAAAGCCCGCTCATCGCCCCGCACGAGGCGGCGGTCCGGCTCCAGGCCCTGGGCGTGCGTCCGGAGCAAATCACGCGCACCTGGCCCAACCAAGTCCATCGGATCGCCGATTTCACCATCAAAACCACCCTCGCGATCCCGCTGGGGCCGGACGACCTGAATCACGTCGGATATCTAATTGAAGTAAAAGGAGGCCCGCGCCTCTATTTCACGGGCGACACCGACTACAACGAAATTCTCGCCCTCCAGGCCGCACCCTTTAAGCCGGACATCCTGGTTACGGTCATCAATCCCGCCTTCCGCAATCTGTCCCCGGCCGACGCGGCCCGCCTCGCCAAGCTGCTCGGCCCGACCTGGGTCATTCCCTGCCACCACGACCTCTTCCCGGACAACTGCCTGCCGGACCGGCTGCTGCGGACCAACCTTGCCCTGCAGGGCATCGGAAAAACCTTCTGCCCCCTCCGCCACGGAGAAATCCGCCTCTTCGGCGACAAGAAACGAAAACCGGCCCTGGCCTGAACCTCTCCCCATGAAAGGACTTTTCCACCAACGCGTCTTCATCTCCGGCGGCTGCGGCGACATCGGCCGTGCCGTCGCGGCCCGTTTCCTTGAAGAGGGCGCCCACGTCGTCCTCGCCGACCTGCTCGATCCGGAAAAGGGGGCCGCCGTTGCCGGCTCCTTGTCCCCGACCGCCGCGCACTATATCCCGTGCGATGCCACCAACCGAAGCTCGGTCGAGGCGGCCCTCGCGTTCGTTCTGGAGAAGCTGGGCGGGCTCGATGTGGCCATCTCGAACGCGGGAACCGTTTCCAATCAGCCGTTCGTCGAGATCACCGAGGAGGCGTGGCGGCGCACCCTGGAAGTCAACCTGACCGGCAGCTTCCTCGTCGCCCAGGCCGCCGTGAAAGCCATGCTGCGGAATCCGCGAGCGGGAACCGCGCGGCGCGGCACCCTCCTCTTCACCGGCAGCTGGGTCCAGCAGATGCCCTGGCCGGAGGCGGCCAGCTATTGCTCCAGCAAGGGCGGCCAGGAGATGCTGATGAAGGTGATCGCCCAGGAAATGGCCCCCGAAGGAATCACCTGCAACATCGTGGCCCCCGGCATGGTCTACGCCGGCCTGACCAAGGCGATCTACGACCGCGACGCGGCGTTTCGCGAGCGTACGGACGCCTCCGTGCCCCTGGGGCGCATGAGCAGCGCGGAAGAGCTGGCCGGCGCCTTTGCTTTCCTCGCCAGCACGGAGGGCGCCTACATCACCGGATCGACGCTGTTGATCGACGGGGGCGCCAGCCTCGTCAAACGGGCCTGATCCCGTAAAACCGGGGGATCACCGGGCAGGGTCGCCATAAAAGGCGTGGATCGCCTCCTCGGTCAACACGGCCTCCGGCAGGCGGATCTCCAGGCCGTTCCAGGAAGCGGCGCAAACACCTTCCCGCACGTGCGCCGAGGCGGAGGCCAGGGCGGCGCCGAGCCGTTCCCTCCAGCCGCTCTCGCTGCCGCTTTCCTCGATCTGGAGCGCATAGAGGGTATGCGTGCCGGGAAGCCCGGCCCAAGCCAATTCCCGCGGCTCTCCCTGATAATGGGGGAACGCGATCCTCAGGCCCGCCGCGCCGGCCAGCACCCGCACCGGGGCATCGCCGGGCGCGGCGGTCCGATGCCGCAGCAACCGCAGCGCGATGCGGAGCCGGGGCAAGGCGACGCAAAGCGTTCCGCCCTCGCGCAGCTCGACCTCCCCTCCTTGCGGCAGCGGCGCCCCGTCGATCCAGCCTTCGAGCGGTTCCGCGCCGTTATCGAGCTCGATCACGGGCCCCAGAAAGGAGGCCCGCACCCCGGGCACCCGGACCACGACGTGGTGATCGGCGAAGTTCCCGATGAAATTTCCGGCGAGCACGGCGCCGCCCCGCTGGGCGGCGGTGAAAAAGCCGCTGCAGCAGGGCCGCTCGTCATGGAGATAGCGCTGCCGCAGATGGCCGACGCCCCCGGCGCGTGGCCAGTAAGCGACCAGATTGTTCCGCTGCTCCCAGCCATCCTGGAAATTGACCGATCCGAGGCAGAAGGCCGGAGCGATATGGGTCGTGATGGCGGCGACGCCTCCCTCCGGGAATTTTTGGGTCGTCTCCCGCACTTCCGCGACGCGGGCCTCGTCCCGGAAAAGCGCCCGGGCCTCTTCGGATACGTCGGGCTCCAGGAGGGCGGCGTAGAGGGCGCCGAACGGATCGCTCGCGATCCCCGCTTCCAAATCGTAGCCGAAATCCCGGCCCGCGACTTTGCCGATGAGGGCCCCCAGGCTTCCGGGGCCGTCGTGCAGGGTGACGTGGTAGGAGCGGGAATGAGGACCGGCCACCTCCCCCGTCGGGACATGGAAATGGCGGGCGATATGAAGCCAGAAGCGGTGCTCGATTTCCCGGGCCAGGGAGCGGGCCCGCGGGTCCCGAACGACGGCGCGAAACGCCATCAAGACCCCCAGACAGACGGCGGCATAGGGAGGACTATTGTACTCGGCAAAGCTTTCGGAGGCGAAAATGAGCGTATGAAGCCGTTCCATGCGTTCCTGCGCGTAGGCCAGGAGATCGCCATCCCCGAGAAGTTCCGCCGCGCCCAGGGTCACCAGCGTCCCCTTGATCGCGATATTGGTGTAATTCAGAGGAACGTTCCGCCAACGGATGGAAAGGGCGGCCCGGGAAATCGCCTCCTCGATCCGCCCGCGGAGGGCGCCATCGATCCGATCTCCGGCCAAGTGGAGGATGAGCAGAAGGAGCATCCCGTTGAAATCGGCCCAGTTCAGGTCGGGAACAGGCCAGTCGGTCACCGTCTCTTCGGCGACGTAGTGCCAGATGCCGTGGAGGGAGCGCCGGACGCCGTGGAGCATGCGTTCGGGATGGCCCGTCTCCTGAAGGGCGAGGACATTGCCGACGATCTCCTTTCCCCGCGCGACATCCTCCGGCCGCCCCGAGACGAGAAGGATCAGGGCGTAACAGAGCGACTCCCGCGTCAGGTGCCTGGGAGAAGCGTCGAGATGCTCCGTATGGAGGTTGGCCGGAGTCGCCATCCGCAGGAGCCCCCGCTCCGGGTTGTAGAGACGGGCACCCGCCGCAAGCATCGATTCTATCATTTGCTTCGTTGCGGGAGGGACATTCCGGTCCGGAACGGTCGTTTTGAACATAATTGCTTCCTCCAGCATGCGGATAGTCAAAGAGGTCGGGACCGGCCCCGGGCGAACGCGGACCTGACCGTTGTCCTCATTAACCAAAAAGGTGAACCGGAGGGGCGAGACATCCCCGACGTGGGAAAGGCCGAGCTTTGAGGACAGAAGACAGACCTCCTCGTGGCAGGAGGCCGCATTCGGCTTCGCTAAGGGATCTCTTAAGAAAATTCACTTGCCCTTATCTATGTCAAAAACAACCCGGTATAAATGCCATTTCACAAAAACAGAAATAAAGTGCATCGATTCACTCGTCAAAAAGACGCGCTTCGGCCGATGGCTTCAGAGAGGAAAGGGAGCGGATGGAGGCGCCCCCCAGACGAGTACGCCTTGGTTTCCAAGGAATTTTACCGACATGTGTCCGCTGGAATTCTTCCGAGTCTTCGCAAATCTTTCAGATTTTTCAAATGCCCGGGTTTCGTCTTTGCGGCGATGCCTTGGCTAGGAAGTTGGATGGCTTTTCCCCCGCAACGGAACCCGACTCTCGGTCATTTTCCATTCTCCATTACGCCATGCCCCAGCAGGTCGAGGCTCCGGCCCTTGCCGATGCCGTCATGCCAATACATCCAGCGAACCCGTCCCTGGCCGTCGTCCTCGTTGACCAAGAACGAAAAACGAACCCGGCGCTCTTTCTCCATATTGGAGAAGCCGAGCCTGGAGAACGGCAGGTAGACATCCGGTTCACCACCACGTCGACCATGGCCGGCCGTCGTGGCGGAACGCCTCGATGAGGGCGGGCCGGACGTCGGCGGGATCCGCCGCCATCTCCCCCACGCCCATGAATTTGCCCGACCTTCCAGCCCGGTCAATAGCTTGCGGTAAGGGCGAAATTGCCGCGGGAGTGATCGTTGGAGAGCGGGAAGCTCGGCTCGTCGAGTTGCCAGCCGTAG
>FSUQ01000333.1_pt1 | contig 25743 bp, 20 predicted proteins | sample 1637471 | NCBI WGS metagenome assembly FSUQ01 (sample SAMEA3914816, study PRJEB12502) | metagenome | biome: forest; material: soil | place: USA | collected 2011-09-16 | depth 0.3 m | reverse complement strand
GGTCTATCCGCTGGGCCGCCTTGACGCCGACAGCGAGGGGCTGCTCCTTCTCAGCGACGAGCCGGGGCTGAACAGCCGCCTCCTCGACCCGGAGCAGGGCCACAAGCGGACCTACTGGGCGCAGGTGGAGCGGGTGCCCGACGCCGGAGCGCTGGCCGCCCTGGAAAAGGGGGTGGCGATCCAGGATTACCGCACCCGCCCGTGCCGCGCCCGGCTGCTCGATCCCCAGCCGGAGGTGCCCCCGCGCGACCCGCCGATCCGGTTCCGCAAGAACGTCCCCGACTGCTGGATCGAGCTGGAGCTGGTGGAAGGGAAGAACCGCCAGGTTCGCCGGATGACGGCGGCGGTCGGGCATCCCACGCTGCGCTTGCTGCGCGTGGCGATCGATGGGACGACCCTCGACGGCCTGGGCCTGGCGCCGGGGACGTGGCGGGCGCTGCGCCCCTAGGGCGAATCGACACTCAGAGGGGGCCGCGTTGAGCCGGAAAAGGCCGCATGGCTAGGCGGACAAGCGAAGGCGTAGCCTGAAGCTACGTTGAGCGCAGGCCAACGACGCCAGGGGGCCTTTTCCGGCTCAACCCTCCGGGCCGGGGGTCTGCATCCCCACCCCCGTCGTTGCGTTCGCCCTCATGTGGCTTTCGGCCACACGACGGGCGCTCGCGCCTAGGGGGACGGGGCGCAGCCCCGCCGGCGCGGCTCCCTCTGAATGTCGATTCGCCCTAGCCTTCCCGGCGCCCGTCCAGGATCTCGAGGTTGAGCCGGGCCAGCTTGTCGTCGGGGGCGCGGGCCACGAGCCGGCGCGCCTCGTCGCGCGCGGCGGCGAAGTCGCCCAGCTCGGCCAGATAGTCGATGAGGAGGTAGGAGAGGGGGATCGTCTCCGGGCCTTGCGCGGGTTGCTCCCGCAGGAAGGCGACCGCCTCGGCGGTCCGGCCTTCCAACGCGACGTCCTTGGCGTAAAGATAGGCGGGGGCGGGGAATTGCGGCGAGCGGCGGTAGGCGTCGAGCAGGAGCTGCTGGGCCTTGGCGCGGGTGCCCCGGTCGGCCAATTGCTGGTAGACCCCGTAGACCTTCTTCACCTCGTCCGGAACGCGGATCAGCCAGGCCGTTTCCTGGGCGCTGTCCCAGCGGACGACGGGCGGGGAGACGGTGACGAACTCGGCCTCGCAATGCTGCGGCCATGCGGACGGCTTCTCCCAGGCCGGGCCGCCTTCGGCGACCAGGAAGCGGTCGGGGGCCTGCATGAAGACGCGCGGCTTGTCGCCGAGGCCGTCCAGGGTGCGGCGGAACGCCTCGGCCAGCACTTCCGGGGCGATGTCGCGCACGCAATGGGGGATGCCGTAACGGCAATGCCAGCCGCAGTTGTAGCAGGCCAGCGGGAGGCAGGCGACGGCGTCGTTCGGCCCGTAGGGGAGGAAGCGGCCGAAGTCGCCCCCGCCCATGAGCACGACGTTGGGGACGCCCAGGGCGCTGGCCAGGGTGGTGGTGCCGGTCTCGGCGCCGACGACGATGCGGCACCGCTTGAGAAACGCGGCGGCCTGCCGGATCGTGGTCTGCCCGGTGAGGTCGACCGCGATGTCGGCGATGGAAAGGCGGTTGCACTCGATCACCTCCCGGTCGCCCGGGCGGCCGATCAGGGCGATCCGGAGCCCGCGCTCGCGGCAGATCGGGCCGATCGCCCGGGAATAGTAGCGGTAGAAGCGGTCGACCGCCTTGCCGACCCCCATGGTGAGGACGACGGTCCGCTGCGGATCGAGGCCGTTCGCCTCGAAGAGCCGCGTCGCGTAGGCGTGGTCGTCGGGCGTGAGGTAGATGTCCGGCCCGCATTTCTCGACCGGGATGCCGAGGGCGGCGAGGAAGTCCCGGTTGCGCTCCGTCTCGTGCTCGTGGGGGAGGCGTTGGGGGACGAGCTTCGAGTAGAAGAGGTCGGAGTGCCGCTTTTCCTCGGCGCCGATGTTGTTCAGGTGGCAGTCGTGGCCGATCGTGCGGTGCGTGCCGGTGGCCCGCACCATGAGGTCCATCACCAGGTCGCGGGAAAAGACGCTGTTCAGCACCAGGTCGAACTTCTGCAGGGCCAGGAACTGGCAGAAGGCGGAATGGTACTCCTGGTCGGAGGCGAAGCGGCCCCGGTCGACCGTGATGATCCCGTTGACGTGCGGGCTGGTCTGGAACATCTCCTCCACCACCTTCTGGCAGAGCACGGTGATCCGGGCCTCGGGATGGCGGCCGCGCAGCGGGCCCAGCATGCCGGCCGCCCAGACGTTGTCCCCCACCACGTCCATGCGGACCCAGAGGATGTTCTTGGGCCGGAACGGCGCCGGGGTGAACTCGGCGATGCAGGAGCCGAATTTTTCCCGGGACTCGGAGAGGAGCCGGAAACGGGGGTCGCTCTTGATCTGGCGGTAGCTGCGGTGGTGCTTGATGTGGAGGATGTCGTCCAGCGCGATGACGCAGGGCGCCTCCAGGGCCTCGATCAGGTAGTTGAACTCGACGTTCCCCATGTGGCCGCCGCTGTCGAGGAGGACGAGGTCGGGCTGGTTGTCGAAGAGGTTGAGGCAGGCGCCCAGGAGGTTGTCGGGAACGCCGTCGAAATTCGTCTCGGCGTAGTAGCGCTGGGCGCGGTCGGCCTCGTAATGGTCGACGAAGATGTCGTCGAACTCGATGTCCTCCACGCACCACTTCTTGATCTGCTCCAGCGACGGCAGGATCTGGCGGGGGACGGAGAGGCCGTGCAGCGGGGTCACCATGCCGAGGAAGCCGTCCCGGGCCAGGTTCCGCAGCGCGCGGTCGTAGTTGAGCGCGTTGCATTCGATGGTGAGGAACCGCGCGGCGTGGCCCGACTTCCGCAGGCCCCGGGCGATGGCGAGGGTGGTGCCCTTCGCCTCGAAGGTCCCCGTCTCGATGATCCGGGAGGGGCGGCGCTCGACGACGATCCGCTCCAGCGCGGTGCCGAACTCCGATTCGGTCCCCACCGTGATCGCCTCGTCGCCCGCCTTGTGGTCGTTGACGATCTTGATGCGCCGCTCGGGCGTACCGGACTCTGGATGGGAGGGGGCGGGCAAGCGCCTCCATCCTATTTTCGGAGGGGAAGGCGTCAAGCGAATCCCGGTCGCCGTGGTCCGGGCGGCGGCTCCTTCGCGGCCGCGAAATCGCTGGTCTTTTTCCGGTTCCGCACCCAGGATTTTCGGGCGTGCAGGTCGACCTGAAAAAGTTCTCGGACGACGTCGCGGCGCTGCGCTCGGCGATGCCGTTCTTCCCCGCCTCGCCCGGGGAGGTCGACCGGGTCATGGAATCCCGGCTGGCGGCGGCGGCGGCGGTCTCGTTCGACATCTTCGACACCCTCACCGCCCGCAGCGTCTACCACCCGGTCGACCTCTTCTGGCTGCTGAACCGCCACCCCCGTTTCGCCGCCCTGGGCCTTTCGGACGACCAGATCGGGGCCGCCCGGGTCCAGTCCGACGAGATCTCCCGCCAGCTCATGCAGCGGCAGACGGGGGGGATGGAGGTCAACCTCCACGAGATTTACCAGATATTCTGCCAGCTGGTGAAGGCCGATGCCTCCCTGGTGCCCGTCCTGGCGGCGGCCGAGGAGGAGGTCGACCTGGGCACCGCCCTGGCGAACGAGGAAGGGAGGCCCCTCTTCGACGCGGCGGCCCGCTCCGGGAAGCCGCTGGTCTTCGTCTCCGACACCTACCACAGCCCGGCGTTCCTGGAGCGGCTGCTGCGGCAGTGCGGCTATCCCGCCGAGGCGTCCCGGATCTTCGCCTCCAGCCACGAGCGGAAGAACAAGCACCGGGGCGATCTCTTCCCCGTCGTCCTCCAGCGGCTGGGGATCGCGCCGGGGAAGCTGCTCCATATCGGCGACAACCAGCACACCGACCGCAACGTGCCCGCCTCCCAGGGCATCGCCACCCTCTGGCATCCGTTCCGCGCCCATCCCGAGGCCCGGCCCGCCTACAAGGAGGAGACGGTTCCGCTCCATTCCCGCGTCAAGTCCCTGGCGGAGCGCCGCCGCATGCCGCGGCGGGAACCCGATCCCTTTTGGCGCCGCTTCGGCTTCTCGGTGATGGGGCCGCTGGTGACCGGGTTCGCCTTCTGGCTGCGGGAACGGTTCGAGGAGGACCGGATCGACCGCGCCTATTTCCTCCTGCGCGACGGCCACCTTTTGCATCGGGCCTATCGCGCCGTCGCCGGGGAGGGGGGGCGGTGCCGGACGCAGACCCTGCCGGGCTCGCGCCGGGGCCTCGTCTTCCCGTTCCTGAGCCTGGTGCCGAACGTCGTCCTGCCCGACATGATGTGGGCGATCGACGCCCATCCCGCCGGGGAGTACCTGTCGCGGCTCGGCCTCGATCCGGCCCCCTACGAGGCGGAGTTTGCCCAGGCGGGCCTGGGCAGCTCGCGCACCCCGGTCGTGCCGGGGGCACAGAACAGCCAGTTGATGCAGCTCTTCCGCTCCCCCCGCGTCCTGGAGGCATTGGCGCGGCAGGCCGGGGGGGAGCGCGAGCCGCTGGTGGCGTACCTGGAGAAGCAGGAGATGCTTGCGGGAGGCCGCGTCGCCGTGGTCGACGTCGGCTGGAAGGCGAGCGCGCAAAAGGCCCTCCACGCGCTGTTTGCGGAGCGGGGGCTGTCCGGCGGCCTTTTCGGCTACTACGTCGGGACCTCGCCGCGGCTGGCGCAGGAGATGCCCGCCGGCTTCGCGGTCCGGAGCTACACGGCGCACCAGGGGCAGCCCGAAGCGGTCTGGCGGGGCCTGGACGTCTGCACCCAGCTGCTGGAGCTGGCCTGCTCCGACCACTCCACCGGGAGCCTGCTCCGGTTCCGCCGGGAGGGGGACGAGGTCGTGCCGGTCCTGCAGGAGATCGAGGGCGACTCGGAGCAGGCGCGGAACATCGCCATCCTCCAGGAGGGAGCCGTCGAATTCGCCTCGGTCTTCGCGGCGTCGGCGGCCGCGTCCGGCTTGAAAGGCTTCCCCATGGAAATCGCGTCGGAAAACCTCCTCCATGCATTGGCCAATCCGACCAAGGAGGAGGCGTTGCACCTCGGCGCCCTTTTCCAGGGAGAGGGACTGGGGACGAAGCGGGGGCGTTACCTGGCGAAGTTCCGGCCCGATTCCGAGGCCCCGGCGGCGGTCTGGGACGATTTCACCCGCGCCTACTGGTCGCCCGGCATCCGGAACCTCCCCACCCCCCAGGGGGCGCTGCTGCGCGAGCTGCTCTGGAAGATCCAGGGCGGTTGAGTGGTTAGATCCCCAACAGCGCCCGGCGGCGGAATGCCGCGAATTCTCCCGGTTCCGCCTGAAGGGCCGCTTCCAGCCAGGGAATGTCACGGGCCGATTCCGGGATCTTTTGCCGCAGGATGGCGTTTTCCGGCAGGCGTCCCAGGCGCAGGTTCAGCCAATGGCGCATGACGAGCGCCAGGAGGAAGGAGGCCGAATCCGGAGACTCTTTCCGGAGAACGGCCTCGGTGAGGCGGTCGACGGCCATGAGTTCCTGGGGGTCGGTCTCCCGATCGGCGAAGCGGTGAAGGGAAAGGAGTTTGGCGCCCAGAGGGGAGGGGAGGATTGCCGCGCCGGAACGCGCCTCTGCCAGGCGCCAGAGTATGGGCAAGAAGCGGGGTTCCCGTAGCTCGGCGGGAAGTTCGGTTATTTCTTTTTCTTCGCCGAGGAAGACCGTGGCCAGCCAGGTCCAGGCCCGGATTGCCGGGGAACCGCCCTCTTCCAGAGAACGTCCCAGCCTGATCGCTTCCGCCCAGTGCCCTTCGGCGACCGCCTTTCGCAGCAAATCGAGGGATTTGGCCGTCGCCGTGAGCGGGATCGGACCGAAGACGGGAAGCGAGAAGTCGCGTCCGTCGGTGATGTTGCAATAGGGGGTTGTTCCGTGGCCGTAGGAAAGGAGGAGGCCTTCCACGCTTTGCAACGCCACATGGAGGATCGCGACGTTGTCCCGGAGGACGGTCTTGTAGAGGACCGGCTGGGGGATGCCGTTCGGCAGGGCCAGAGTGAAGCCGGAGGGTTCCCCTGCCGCCCGGAGGCCTCCGGGAACCGCCTCGAAGGAGACTTCGATCCGGGTGGAGGAAGGCATGCCGCCGCCGTGGCGCACGCGGATGGACTGAAGCCGGGGCGACGGTTCTTCCTGCGAATTAAGGTAAACCAAACGGTCGGCGCAGCGGGCCAACCGGGCGGCGAGGCGGGGAAAAGCGGCGGCGCCGAGGTGGATCAGATCGTCCAAGGGAAGATCGACCGCTGCCGCCACCTCCAGGCCTTCGACGAGATGGGGCAGGCGGCGCTGCTGTTCCTGGACGGCATTCCATGCGGGGGCCGACTCCGCGGGGTTGAAGCTGCGCGCGATCTGGACCGTCAGCCACGGCAGGCCGGGCTGCCCGAGGTCGCGCCGGAGCGCGGCGACCAGCCGCTTCATCCGCTCGGCGTAAAGGGGAGCGTTCTCGGGAGAGGCGTCGCTTTCCCCCTGGTACCAGAGCACCCCCGCGACCGGTTGGCCGGTGGCTCGGACCGTCTCCACCAGGAGGGAATAAAGCGAGGCTCGTTCGGCGGGAGGCGCCGGATCCCACTGCCGGAGGGAACTCCCGCCGTGGGCCTGGCAAAGAAGGCCCTGAGGGACACCCGAGCGCCGCCGCATTTCCCGGCCGAACCAGACGCCCACGCCCGCCCCCTTCGTTGTCGTGCGCCGGTAGGCCTCGGCTTCGTCCGGCGTCCATTGCCGCCGCTCGGCCAGGAGATCGGCCTGCCACGCCAAGGGAAGTTGAAAGGGATCGCCGATGTTCCAGCGCACTTCGCGCCACAGCCAGAAGGCCCGGAGCAGATCGTGGGGGGATTCCCAGAGTACGTGGAGCGGATCGGTCGCCAGGCGCCATTCGCTCCGCAACGAGAGGGCCCGGACCAGGGGGTCGGGTTCGGCGGGCGCCGTCATGTCGGCGATGCCCTCCATGTTGCTCTGCCCGGCCAGGAGCCAGACGTCGCCGACGAAGAAGGAGGCAATTTCCGCGCGTTCGCTTCCCACCGCCAGCGCCAGGCGGTAGGGACCGCCGGCGGGAATGTCGTCCAGGCGGGCGGAAAAGCTTCCCTGCCCGGCCTCGCCGCAGGGACGGCCGGTCCATTCCGGCATCGGTCCGTCCACGGTGGCGAGCGTGGCCAGAACCGGGCCCGGAGTGTCGCAGGTTCCGGAAAGGAACGCCTCGGCGCCGCGCGGGGGCCGTCGTTGCAGGACTTGGCCCTCGCCCGGACCGGAGAGAATCTTCATGGGAAAGCGCCCTTCAGCCGAGGTTTTTCGCGATCGCCCGCATGGCGTCGCGGCTCCCTCGGGAACTCGGGAATCCGATGTGTCCCCGGATGGCCATCTTGTCCGGCATCGGTCCAAGCCGGGGAGCGGCCACCAGCAAGTGCCGGGCCGAGGCGCCGATGTCGAACGATCCGATCTGTCCCGCGCCGATGGATGCCGCCTGGGGAGTTCCCACCGGGGTGAACGATTGCTGGTCGTTGCTCGTCAGCGCGAGCAAGGGCCCCTCGGCGTCGTACAAAACGGGGCCGCCGATGCGATAGGAGGCGAGGGGGATGACCGCCTCGAAGGAAAAGAAGACCCAGCGCCGCCCGGCGTTCTCGACGTGCCGGACCTCGGCCAAGCGGGTGATGTCGCTTTCGGGAAAGCCGGGCCGGAGGGAGAGGCCCAGATGCTTGTCCGCCAGCTCGACCAGGTAGGGAACGATCGCCTGGGAGAGGTGGCACCCGTCGCGGAGGTAGCCGCCATCGGTCTTCCCGTTATCGAGGATCATCAGGTCGAGGACCGAGAGGACCGGTACCCCCTTTCCCTCCAATCCCTTCCGTAGCAGCCCGGTGAAGAGCATGGTGGCGAAATTCCGGTCGATTTCCGTGCCCTGCGTGGGGTAGTCGGCGTTGAAGGCCGGCCCGGAGGAGCCCGATGCGATGGGAGCCCAGATGCCGAGCCGGCCGTAGACCGCTTTGGCCTCGTCGATGAATCGCAGGTAACGATCCACGCACCGCTTCACCGCCTGGTGGAGGCCGATTTGCGCCGCGTGCTTGAGGATATGGCAGCGCAGATCCACTTCGCCGAATGAAAGGAGTATCCATCCTTGGAAGTCGCCGTCGGCGGCTTCGCGGACGATCTGGAGCGTCCGTTCCCGGACTTGCGACGCGCCGTTTTCGGTGGCCAGGCTCCAGGCCAGCGCCCCGCCTTCCCAGACATTGTGGGAGACGACGCCCGGCAGGGGCTCGGCTTGTTCCCCTACCGCGGTCCAGACGCCTGTGTGGCTGTCCCCGGCCACGATGAGAACGGCGTCTTTCATTCGCGACATCGGTTATCAAGCGAAGCGCCGGACCGTGTCAAGCCAATCCCTCGGCGGACTGCTCCGGCGCCGATCGCCCCAAGGGGGCTGGCCTGTCGATCCAGGCTGGAGAGGCCGTTCGTTCGAGCGGGGACGGAGGACTTTTCTTGTTTCCAAGGAAAGTTCCCTGCCGTACCGTTCCGTCATGCTGGCCGTCCCGTATCGGACTCCTCCCCCGCTGTCCGAGGAGCCGCTGGTCTCGATCTTCATCTTCTGCCTGAACGGGGCGAAGTCGATCCGGCGGGCCGCCGACAGCATCCTCAAGCAGCCGTACCGCAACGTCGAATTCGTCGTCCAGGACGGCCTTTCCACCGACGGGACGCTGGAGATCCTGCGGGGCTACAACGACGACCGGATCAAGATCGTCTCCGAGAAGGACAAGTGTCCCGGCGACGCGATGTTCCGGGTGTTGCGGCGCTGCCGGGGGGAGCTGATCGGCTGCTGCCTCTCCGACGAGGAGTTCCTGCCCAACGCCATCGTGGAGGCGGTCGAGTATTTCAAGAAGAATCCCGAGGCCGGGGCGCTCCAGCGCGACTGGCTCGTCACCGACCTCCAGGGCCACATCTACGACAGCGGCCAGGGGGGGGCCTGGTCCCCGGTCGATTACCTGGCGCAATATTATGTCCAGCACATCGGCTCGGCGTTCTTCCGGACGGCCGCCTTCCACGACGTGGGGCTGTTGACCCACGACTGGGCCTGGGATTGCGCCGAATACGAGGTCTGGGCCCGGTTCGGGGACAAGTACCGCATCGATTACGTGCCCGGCGTCAACGTGAAGGCCGCGGTCGGCCACGACGGGCAGCTCAGCAATCCCACGACGCTGCCGACCCATGTCGGCCGGGGCTGGGCGCGGATGGTCTATAATTTCTACAAGGAAAGCTGGCTGCTCCAGGGCGACGAGGGGCTGCGCAATTACATCGGCGTGGGCATGCTGAAATGCATCGCGGGGTCGCCCCTTGCGAAGAACTCCCAGGACAAGCTCGCCGAGCTGGTGCGCTATTACCAGGAGGAGCTGGGCCTGGGGCGGCCGATCGTGGCCAGCCTCGACCTCTGCCGCAAGCTGCACATCGCGGGCAAGAGCGACCTGTCGATCAGCCTCGTGCAGCAGGTCCTCCAGCAGGACCCGCACCAGTGGGAGGCCTATCATCTTCTGGCGCGGCTGCTGGTGGAGCGGGGGATCTTCGACCAGGCGTTTCCGTTTTGGGAGAAGGCGCGGCGCTCCGGCGACCGGGACGAGCATCTGCGTTACCTGCGGGCCCGGGTCCAGTCGCCCCGGGGGGAGGCGCCCCAGCTGTTGGAGAAGCAGCGCGAATGGGCCGTGGATCTGCCCGTGCCGGCGCTGCCGGTCTGGACCGCCCCCACCCCGGCCCCCTCGGGAAAGCTGCGGCTGGGGGTTCATGCCGCCGATTGGAGCCGCCAGGAGGTCCGGCTCCAGCTCGCTCCTCTGCTGCGGGAGCTGGACCGGAGCCGGTTCGAGCTCTTTTGCTATGGGACGGGAGGGGAGGGGATTCCCGAAGGGGAGTTCCACCCGACCGGGACGCTGGACGACGGCGCCTTCGCCGGGCTGGCGAGGTCCCACGGGCTGGACGTGCTGGTGGAGACGTCCGGGATGCGTCCGGGGCACCGCTGGGCCGCCCTGGCCGCCCGCTGCGCCCGGGTCCAGGCGTCTTATCTGGGCCATTGCGCGACCACCGGCGTCCCGAACGTGGATTACCTGCTGGCCGACGTGGCGACCTTCCCCGAGGGCGAGGAGGCCCATGCCTTGGAGCGCGTGGCCCGGGTGCCGGGTTGCCTGACGGCTTTCGACTTGGGCGGGGAAGTTCCTACGGCATCGCCCTGGGAGTCGACCGGCTGGATGACTTTCGGTTGCCTGGAGGCGGGGCCGTGCCTGAACCAGGAAGTGCTCAATCTGTGGATCACGCTCCTGGGCAGCGTGCCGCAAAGCCGCCTGCTCCTCTGCAACGAGGAGGTGCATCTGGGCGACGTCCATAATCATATCCGGGCGCAGTTCGAGAAGTACCGCATCGCCCGCAACCGCCTGCTGGTCTTCTCGCGGCGGGACGAGGCGTTGGCGGCGAACCTGCACGCGCAGATCGACATCGCACTCGATCCGTTCCCGGCCAACGGGACGGTGGGGACCGCCCTGGCGCTGGCCCGGGGGGTGCCGGTGGTGGCGCTCCGCGGGAATCGATTTGCCTCCCGGATGGGCGCCTCGTTGCTGGCGGCGGCCGGCCTGCCCGAGCTCGCCGCGGCCACGCCGCGCGATTACCTCGCCCAGGCCGCCGCGTTGGCGCGTGATCCGGAGCGGCTGCGCCGCCTGCGCGCCGAGCTGCCCGCCCAGGCCCGCGCCCACGGCCTCACCGATCTTCCGGGCTTCGCCCGCCGGTGGGAGGGAGCCGTCGCCGCGATGGCGGGCCGGTAGGGTTCAGGCGGGGGAGGAGGCCTTCGGCGCCGCCAGGGCTTCCAGGGCCTCCTCGAATTGACGGGTGAATCGCGGCAGGTCGCAGAGGCCGTGGGTGACGGTCATTTCCCGCAAGCCGGAACGCAACGGCGTCAAGGGCGCCGGATCGGCGCAGACGGCGGCCGCCTTGGCGATGTAATCCTGGGGCGATGCGGCGACCCAGTCGGGCAGGCCGGCCGCGGCGAGCAGCGAGGCGCCCAGGGAGGAGCTGAAGCGGTCCCCGTTCAACGTGATCACGGGCACCCCGTGCCAGAGGGAGGAAGCCACGGAGAGAGTGCCGCCATGGGGGGCGGGGTCGAGCGTCACGTCGATCTGGCCGTAAAGCGCGGCGGGGATGGCGTCGGTCGAGCGGGGGACGACGAGGAGCCGGTCCCGGGCGACGCCGTGCCGCTCGAACTGGGCGCGCAACAGATTGTGCCAATCGGAGGCGTGGGCCCGCCGGTTGCAGATCAGGAGGCGCGCCTGGGGCGAGGCGGCGAGCAGGTGGGCCCAGAGCGCCAGGAGATCGGGGTTGAGGAGCGACGCGTCCTCGAAGCAGCCGAAGGTGACGTATCCCTTTTTCGCCGAGGGGGGCGGCCCCGCCGGGGGCGCGGGATCGAACGCGAAGCAGGTGAGGCAGCCGGGCAGGCGGAAGATCGCCTCGGTCGAGAACGACGGGCGGTCCCGGGGGAAGGTCGCCGCGTCGGCCAGCAGGTAATCGACGTTGGGGACGGCGGTGGTACCGAAGTGGCCGAGGTAGGCGGCCTGGACCGGCGCGCAGCGGGCGGCGAAGGCGCCCCAGCGGTGGCCGGGAGCGAGGCCGGAAAGCCCGATCGCGATGTCGAGCCGATGGGCGCGCAGCAGGGTCCCGAAGGCGGCGTCGGAAAGGCCGCCGGTGGAGAAGGCGGCGGCCTGGACCCCGATGGCCGGTTCGGCGGCGTCTTCCTCCGTGTAGCAGAAAATCTCGAAGCGTTTCCGGTCCAGCCCGCGCAGGACGGGGATGACCTGGCGCCGGATCTCCTCGCCCGCCCAGGAGGGGGCGTGGATGCCGACCCGGATCCGGGGCCCCGGGCGGGCGGAGGCGGCGAAGGGGGGAAGGACGGGAGGGGAGAAGGAGCGCTCCGCCCAGGCCCGTTGCCGCTCCAGAAGCTGGGGGGCGGTGGCGCGGACGTCGCGGAGGGAGGCGGAGAGATAGCGGAGGTGCTGGGCCGGATCGGGAGCGATCCGCAGGGCTTCCTCCCAGAGGGGCAGAGCCTCCTGGACCTCGCCCCCGTCCGCCAAGAGCGCGGCGGCCCGGAAGTAGGCTTCGGCGAAGCCGGGGTTCTCGCCGATCATCTGGCGGTACAATCCGGCGGCGACGGCGGTCTTGCCGCTCCAGGCGATCCGCTCGCAGAACTCGGGATCGGCCTGGATGTCGTCCACCGGGAAGCGCGCCAGGTAATCCTTCTTCAGCTCCGCCAGGATTTGGGGCTGCCCCTTCTCGGTGTAGAAGTTGGTGGCGAAGCGAAGGTTTCCCATGGCGCAGTAGGACACCATGCGGGGGTCGTTCTGGAGGATGCGGCTCTCCGGGCAGAACTCCCGCATCATCCGGGCGCATCCCAGGGCCAGCCGCGCCACGCCGTGGGGGTCGCCGCTGAGCTGCCCGGAATGGCCCTGGGCGTATTTCGCGTCGATCCCCGGCACGTAGTCGATCCGGTAGAGGTCGCCCAGCCGCGTCCAGAATTCGACCTCGGCGCAATCGTGCGCCCAATCCCGGCCCATCAGGCCGACGGAGTGCAGCGCCGCGGTGCGGAAGAAGGCGCTTCCGAAGTGCATGTGGTAGTTCCATGCCAGGTAGTCGGGCAGCGAATAGGGGGCGCCGGGGGAGACCGAGGTGACGTTGCCTTCCAGGTCGGTATAGTAGACGTCGCGCTGGAGGGCGCCCGCCTCGGGATGGTCCAGGAAGTGGGCCACGGCCTCCTCCACGGCCCGGGGCAGGAGCTGCTCGTCGGAGAGGCAGGAGCCGATCAGCTCCCCCCGGCAGCGGCGCAGCACCCGGAACATCGCGTCGCCCGGGCTGGCGTCGGCTTCGGACACCAGCTTGATGCGGTCGTCGTCGCGGCTCCGGATGATGTCCAGGGTGCCGTCGGTGGAGAGGCCGTCCTGGATGACGAGCTCGAGATGGCGGTAGGACTGGTCCAGGACGCTCGCGATCGCGCGGCCGATGTTGGCCTCGCTGTTGCGGCAGAAGAGGAAGATCGAGACCAGCGGGTCGCCCCGCGAGAGAGGGGGAGGAACGACGTAGGGGGCGACGGGCATGGCGGGGGCCTACCCGACGCCGAGGTCGCGCTGGGAGATCAGCAGCGGCTCCTTGACGGGCCACCAGATGTTCAGCGCGGGATCGTTCCAAAGCAGGGTGAACTGGCCGGCCCGGTTGTAGTTCGAATTCTGCTTGTAGTGGAAGATCGCCCAGTCGCTCAGCACCAGGTGGCCGTTGCCGAACTTGGGCGGGATGAGTACCTGGAGGCGGTTGGTGTCGGAAAGGGTGAACCCTTCCCACTGCCGGTATTGGGGGGAGGAGGGGTCGTTGTTCACCACGGCGAGGTAGAAGGCGCCGTGGAGGCAGGTGACGAGCTTCCAGGTCTCCTGGTCGCCGTGGATGCCGCGCAGGGTGTGCTTCCGCGAGACCGAGATGTCGTCCTGGATGAAGTCGGTGGTGACGCCCGCCTCCCGGTAGATCTCGCGGTTGTATGTCTCCACGTAGTAGCCGCGGAAGTCTTCGAAGTTCGTGGGGGGCTTGATCAGCTTGACCCCGGCCAGCTTGGCGTCGGTGATGTCGAGTTTCATGGGAGTTGGTTTGGGCGATGGGTGAGGGCTACTTTTTGTCCCGCGCGTCCAGGGCCCGGAGATAGAAGTCGAGCTGGGCCAGGACGTTCGCCTTGTTGCGGTCCTTGATCTTGCGCAGGGGGATGCCGGCGTAGACCGACCAGGGCTCGAAGGGGAAGCGGGGAGGGACGAAGCTCAGCGCGCCGATGGTGACCCCTTCCGGGATGCGGTTGTCCGGCATCACCACGCTGTTGGCGCCGATGCAGGTGCAGCGCTCCAGGATGACGTCGCCGGCGTCGCCGTGGGACAGCTCTTCCGGCAGGTGGATGCCGGGGGGGCAGCTGACGATGAGGTCGTCGACGTAGCTCCCTGACTGGCACCAGATCTTCACGCCCGAGGAGAGGCTGCTGTAGTCGCCGAGCCGGAACAGATGCTTGGTCCCGCCGCCGCCGACGAGGCAGCCGGTGCAGACGTGGGAGAGCCGGCCCACCTCGACCCGGGTGGAGAAATAGCAGTAATCGTCGACGATCGAGTCGTCGCCCACCACGAAGTGGTCCGGGTGCCGGACGCGGATGTTCTTGGAGATGATCGGGGCGGCCATGGCGGGGGCTACTTGGCGTTGAAGTAGTTCTGCTTTTTCAGGTGCTCGTCCTGGTGGGCGAGGTACCAGTCCCAGGTCGCCTTCAGGCCTTCGGCCAGGGGGGTGCGGGGCTCGTAGCCGAGGAGGGCCTTGGCCTTGGAGATGTCGAGGAGCTTCTTGCCCTGGCCCGACGGCTTCGAGGTGTCGAAGCGGTATTCGAAGTCGAGGAACGAGCGCAGCGCCTCGACCAATTCGCGGACGGTGACGCCCTTGCCGCTGCCCAGGTTGACGTAGCCGTCGGTGCCGTGGTGCAGGGCGAGGATGACCCCTTCGGCGATGTCGCGGCTGTAGGCGATGTCGCGGACCGCCGAGCCGTCGCCCCAGACCTCGAGCGGCTGGCCTTCGCGGATCTTGGCGATCAGGGAGGGGACGACCATCGCGCTCTTCGGGTCGAAGTTGTCGCCCGGGCCGTAGACGGCGCAGGGGCGGACGATCGCGAAGTTCTTCAGCCCGTGCTGGACCTTGTAGGCGTAGATCTGGAGCTCGCCCATCCGCTTGGCCCAGCCGGCGAAGTCGAGCGGGGGGCCGTCGTAGCTGCCCAGCTCCTTTTCCTGGAAGAGGTCGGCGTCGGCGTAGGCGCCGATCGAGCTGGTGTAGACGATCTTTCCCACCTGGTTGGCGCGGCACGCCTCCAGGATGTTGGTGTTCAGCATCAGGGTGGGGACGAAGTGGCTGGCCAGCATCGTCTTGCTCACCTCCATGGAGCCCTTGACCCCGGCCAGATGGAAGACGGCGTCCCGGCCCTTCGTGATCTCCCGGCAGAAGTCGAGCGAGGTCAGGTCGCCGTAGACCTGGGAGGCGCGGGCGTCGACCTCGACCTTGTCGAGGGAGACGATCGTCACCTGGGCGCCGGCGCCGCAGAGGATGTCGACGACCTGGCGGCCGATCAGGCCGGTGCCGCCGGTGACCAGGCAGTTCTTGCCGCGGAACGATTCGAGGAGGGTGGGGTCGATCATAAGAGGGATCAGAGGGGGCGCCAGACGACGACCGATGCCTCGTGCAGGGAGCCGCCCAGCCCGGGGCGGTGCTCGTGGAGGATCTCGATGCGGCCCTCGTCCTGGAGGTGGCGCAGCGCGCCGATCAGCCCGCGCAGGTAGCCGCGCTTCTCCGTGTACCAGCGGGCGAGGTAGTCGAGGGGCCTGTCGTTGTCGTAATACTCGACGATCGGCTCGTAGTGGAACACCAGGGACGGCTTCGAGCGCAGCAGGGTCTCCAGGACCGGGCCGAAGCGGATGTCGACCTGCTCCAGGGAGTGGACCGAGATCACCGCTGCGTTCTCCCCGAGGGAGAGCCTCTCGGGCGGCTCCAGGAAATCAAGGTGCGTCCCGGCCACGTCGTTGCCGGTGTGGGAGCCGATGAGGTTGGCGATCTTCACCGCGGGCTCGACCCAGTCGTAGCCGCGGAGGCGCTTGCCGGGGAAGAGCTCCTGGAGGAGCCAGAGGTTGTCGCCGCTGCCGCTGCCCAGCTCGTGGATCGAGGCGCAATCGCCCAGCCAATACCGGAAGAGCTGGTGGCGGGCGGCGACGTAGAGATCGTATCCGATCTGCGGGTTGGGGGAGACGGCGAGGTCCTTCTTCCAGCGCAGGAACGTGTCGTCGCGGTGGTAACGGGGCTTGCAGGAGGCGGCGGAGGGGTCCCGGGTCTCGATCTCCCGCAGGTTCTCCGCCCAGCCCCGCAGCCAGGCGGCGTGGTTTTGGGGGGTGCTGCGGGCGAGCCTGCTGCGATGGAGCAGGTCGAAGTAGCGCAGGAGCATCCGGTCGTACTCCTCCCGGGTCGCGGGGCGGAAGCGGCTGTCGACCGAGGCGAGCGCCGCCAGCGTGGAGGGGTGGAGGCCGTCCTTGGATTCGCGGGGAAACAGGCTGGAAAAGACCTCGGGGACGACCCGCTGCCAGATGCCGGAGGAGGGCATGGCGGTCATGGCCTGGGCTGCTCCAGGTACCAGGCGACGGTGCGGCGGATGCCTTCCTCGAATCCGACCTCGGGGCGGAAGCCGAGCAGGTCGCGGGCCTTCGTGGTGTCGACGAGGCGCTTGGTGATGGTGGCGGGCTTGGTGCGGTCGAAGACGACCTCGCAGCCGGCGTGGCCGGTGACCTTGAGGATCGAGGCCACGGCGTCGCGGATCAGGATCGGCTCGCCGTAGCCGATGTTGACCGGGTCGCAGTCGGCCTTCTTCGCCGCCAGGAGGAGGCAGCCGCGGATGAGGTCGGTGACGTAGAGGAAGTCGCGGGCCTCCTCGCCCGTGCCCCAGACCACGTACGGGTTCCGCTTCTCCAGGGCCTCGCGGATGCGGGCGGGGAGGACGTGGCTGGCGGCGGGGTCGAAGTTGTCGCGGGGGCCGTAGACGGCGGTCGGGCGGCAGAGGGCGACCTTCAGCTTGGAGCGCTGGGCGGCGAACTCGCAGAGCCGCTCCAGGTAGCGCCGCATCCAGCCGTAGCCGAAGTAGGAGGGATGGGTGGGGCCGCTCCACATCTCGTCCTCCCGCACCGGGTGCTCCGTCACCGGATAGCCGGTGCTGCTGCCGAAGACGAGCACGCGGTCCACCCCCTCCGCCCAGCACGCCTCGACGACGTTCGCGGTCAGGGTCAGGTTGGCGGTGATGGGGGAGAGGGGGTTCGAGCCGGAGGTGACCCCGGCGGCCGAGACCGCCCCGGCGGCGTGGATGACGACCTCGGCGCCGGCGACGCCCCGGCGGGCCTCGACGGGGCGGCTCAGGTCGGCCTGGACCGTGCCGATGCCGGCATGGGCGGGGAGGGGGGCGTTGCGGTGGATCGTCGTGGTGACTTCGGCGCCCGCGGCGAGGAGGGCGTCCACGAAGTGGCTGCCGATGAATCCGGTGCCCCCGGTGACGGTGACTTTCTTCCCCCGGTAAAAGCCGTCGAAGTCCATCGCCGGGCTCCTAGCGTTCCAGGAAGCTGCGGATGCTCTCGACGTCGAGGCCCGCCATCTTCCGCACGTCGTCGATCGTGCCGTAGGAGCAGCAGAACTTGTCGGGCAGCCCGAGGTGCTCGACGCTGCGGCCCGCGACGGCGCAGACTTCCTCGAAGAGGCCGAACGAGTCGTGGACCACCTTGAGCCGGGTGTGGCCGAAGCGGCTGACCAGCTCCTGGTCGAACGGCTTGAGGGTGTGGAAGTAGAGGATGTTCAGGTCGAGGCCCTCGGCCGCCTTGAGGACCGACTCCAGGATCGGTCCGGCGGTGACGACGGTCGTCTTGGCCCCCTTGTCCTGCACCAGCACGCCCTTTCCCTTTTCCAGGGCGAAGTCGCGGGAGTGGCCGTTGTCGGAGAGGCGGAAGTAGGAGGTCTTGCCGCTGCGATAGTAGTTGCGCAGCAGGAAGTCGACTTCCTTGGGGTTGCCGGGCTGGAAGACCTCGACGTTGGGGAGGAGGCGCAGGAACGCCAGGTCGAGCCAGGCGTGGTGGGTGGCGCCGTCCCAGGCGTAGTCGAAGGTGGCGCCGCAACTGACGATGTTGACCGGGAAGTTGTTGTAGGAGCAGTCCAGCTTGATCTGCTCCATGGCCCGCTCCGTGATGAACGGGGCGATGGAGTGGACGAAGGGGACGAACCCCCGCGCGCTCAGGCCGGCCGCGACGCTGACGATCGCCTGCTCGCAGATGCCGAGGTTGTAGAAGCGGTCGGGGAACTTCTGCTGGAAATCGTTGAAGAGGAAGACGCTGATGTCGCCGAAGACCAGCACGACGCGCTCGTCGGCGGCCGCCAGGTCGAGGGAGGTGAGCTTAAACTGCTTTCTCATGGAGTTCCTGGAGCAATTGGTCGAGTTCGGCGGGCTTGGGGGAACGGCGGTGCCATTCGAAGACGTGGTCGGAGAGGGAGCGGCAGCCCTTGCCCTTGACGGTGTGGCAGACGACGGCCTTGGGGCCGTCCTGGGGCCGGCGCAGCGCCTCGTCCAGCGCCTTCAGGTCGTGGCCGTCGACGTCGATCGCCTGGCAGCCGAAGGCGGCGAACCGCTCCGCGGGATTGGGGATCTGGAGGCAGCGGGTCTGGGAGCGGTTGTGGTCGTAAAGGAAGGTGAAGTTATCCAGCTTCCGGTCGGCGGCGACCATGATCGCCTCCCAGACGCTGCCCTCGTTCGCCTCGCCGTCGCCGACCAGGGCGTAGACGTGGCGCGGCTCGCGGTCGATCTTCATGCCCAGGGCCATGCCCACGCCGACCGCGATGCCGTGGCCGAGCGAGCCGGACGAGACCTCGATCCCGCCGCACTTCAGCCGGTCGGGATGGCAGCCGAAGCGGGTTCCCGCCTTGCCGAAGGTCTGGACCTCCTCCCAGGGGAAGTAGCCCAGCTCGGCGAGGCAGCAGTAGTAGCCCAAGGCGGCGTGGCCCTTGCTGAGGATGAAGATGTCGCGGTCCTTCCAGCCGGGAGCCTTCGGGTCGTGCTGCATCCGCCCGTAGGCGGCGAGGATCATCTCGACCACGGAGAACGAGGTGGGGATGTGGCCGTGGCCCGACGCGGCGGAGCAGCGCAGGATGTGCTCGCGGACCAGGCGGGGATCGGGGGTCGGGGCGGTGCTCATGGCGCGGCTACTCGATCACGGCGTAGGAGATGCGGGCGGTGATGGGGAGGCGCTGCACCCGCAGGTTGCGGATGCCGAAGACCTCCTGGACCGCCACGGTCTCGCCCGGGAAATACTCGTCGGAGAGCTCGTCGAAGACGAGGACGCTGCCCTTCGGCATCCGGTCCTTCAGGTGCTCCAGGGCGACCTTGGTGGGCTTGTAGATGTCGAAGTCGAGGATCGCCAGGGAGACGACCGCCTCGGGATGGGCCTTGAAGTAGGCGGGGATCGTCTCGGTGGCGTCGCCCTTCACCAGCTCGTAGCGCTGGAGGTGGGACATCGGGTTGAGCTTCTCCTGGATCGTCAGGATGTCGGAGAGGTAGCCCTCGTACCCCTCGGTGACCGAGAAGGAACCGTCGGCCGACTTGCACTTGTCCCCGTCCTGCTCGGCGGAGAAGCCGCGGAACCCGGCGAAGGTGTCGAAGCCGATCAGCTTGCGGTGGCGGTTGAATGGCTCGTAGATGCCGCGCATCGCGGAGAGAAGGGAGAGAGTCTGTCCCCAGCGCACGCCGAACTCCATCGCCACGCCGTGGACGTTGAGGATCTGCTGGTAGATGTGCTGGAAGAAGAGGACGCGGGAGAGGGTCTTCGAGGTAAGGTAGAGGCCCAGGTTGGGCAGCAGCTCGTCGGCGGGGACCGGGCTTTCCTTGAGGAGCCGGGTGAACATCTCTCCGCACTGCTTCTCGTCCGCGTTGGAGAGGACGAAGGCGTCGTGTTTCTGGGTCTTTATCGTTTCCATGTTGCGTGATGTTGTTGGTACCAGGCCACGGTCTCCCGGATGCCTTGTTCTACCCCCTGCCGCGGCTGTTTTCCAATAAGTTCTTCCAGTTTGGCGCGGTCCAGGACCCGGGCCTGGGTCGCGGGGGCGGCGGGATTCCCGTAGGCGACCCGGGAAGGGGCGTGCCCGGCATGGCGGAGGCACCATCCCACCGCCTCCTCCACCGTGATCCCCCGGCCCGAGCCGATGTTGAAGACGCCGCAGGGAACCGGGACGTCCAGCAGGGCGAGGCAGTCGGCGGCGAAGTCGGCGCTGGAGATCACGTCCCGGACCACGTTCGGCGAGCCCCAGACCTCGAACGGGTCGAGGCGTTCCACCGCCTTGCGGATCAGGGCGGGCAGGAAGTTGGAGGTGGCCGGGTCGAATTTCGCGTAGGGGCCGAAGATGTTGGCGGCGCGCACGCTGACGACCTCCATGCCGGTCTTGTCGTGCCAGAACCGGGCCAGCTTCTCCAGCGAGCGGGAGACCCAGCCGATGCCGAAATGGGCCGGGAAGGGGTCCAGGTTCCAGTCGAGGCCGTCTTCGCGGAGCGACTCCTCGCCGGGGGGGTAGCAGGTGGCCGACCCGATCATGACGACGCGGCCGACCCCTTCCTCGTGGCAGGCATGGAGGAACTCGGCCCCCATCACCAGGTTGTCGGTCACCTGGTTCCAGGGCGCGGCCTGGCTGGCGGCCGAGCCGCCCGTGACGGCGGCGGCCATGATGGCGGCCTCGCAGCCGGCCAGGGCGCGGCGGCAGTCGGCGCGGGAGCGGAGATCGGCCCGGACCCATTCGGCGCCCTCCGGCAGGCCATCGGCCTGGGCGTGGTGGGTGGCGCGGGGGTTCCCGCCGCGGGAGGCCAGGGCGGCGACCAGCGCCCGTCCCGCCATGCCGGAGCCTCCGGCGACCAGGACGCGGCGGCTCATGGGGACGGCTTCAGGAGACCGGTGAAAAGATCGAGGCCGTGCTCCCAGGCCGCCCGGGTGACCAGCCCCAGCGCGGCCATCTGCCGGAAGCGGCCGGTCCGGACGTGGTCGAGGAACCCGGCCCACGGCGCGACCGTCACCTCGATGTCGGGCGCCGCGGCGTGGCCGGGAGCGGGGACGACTCCGGGCGCGAGGAAGGCGTGTACCTCGGTGTCGAGCCGGTCCACCGAGAGGAACCCGCTCCCCAGGGGAATGAGCCGGGGGGCGGCGTAGCCGGTCTCCTCGAGGAGCTCGCGCTCCGCCGCCTGCGCCGGAGTCTCGCCCGCCTCGACGCCGCCCGCCGGGATCTCCAGGGTGTGGCGGCGCAGGATGGGGCGAAACTGGCGCACCAGCACCACGCCTCCCCCGGCGGTCAGCGCCAGGACGACGACGCCGGTGCCGGCGTGGACCCGGTAGTACGGTTTTCCCGGCGGAAGCTCGGCAAAGGTCTCCTCATGGACCGAAAACCACTCCGTGTCCAGGACCACCCGGGAGGTGGCGGGGGAGATCTCCTCAGTCATGCGGCCGATAGTGGATGATCGAGCTGCCGAAGCTGGCGAAGCGGAAGGGGACGTGGAGCAGGTGCTTCAGGGCCTCCTTCACCTCCGCCTGCCGGTCCAGGGGGACGTAGAAGAACATGAACCCGGAGCTGCCCGCCCCCATGAGCTTGCCGCCGAGGGCGCCCGCCTTGATCGCGGTCTCGTAGATCGTGTCGATCGTCTCGTTCGAGACGCGGGCGCCGAGCTGGCGCTTCTCCTTCCACGCCTCGTGGAGGAGACGGCCGAACTCGTCGAGGTCGGCGTTCGGGTCCCCCAGGATGGAGACCGCCTCGTTGACCATCCCCCGCATCCGCATCAGCCGCTCGCTGTTCTGCTTCATGCTGGAGATGAGGTCGCCCGCGATCTCGGAGGAGAGGCGGCTCGTCCCGGTATAGAAGAGCAGGATCGAGTCCTCCAGGAGGTCGTGGCGGGTGTTGGAGAGGATGACCGGCTCGACGCGGAAGTCGCCGTTGGGAAGGAAGATGATCTTGTTGAGCCCCCCGAAGGCGGTGGCGATCTGGTCCTGGCATCCCACGTTCTCCTTGAGGACGTTCTGCTCCAGCTCGATCGCCTTGGTGGCCAGGTCCTGGGCGTTGATCATCTCCCCGCGCATCGCGAGGAGCGCCTTGATCAGGCCGACCGCGAACGCCGAGCTTGATCCCGTGCCGGAGCGGGCGGGAAGGTCGCCCTGGTGGTGGATCTCGATGCCGTGGTCGTTGTTGAAGCCGAGGTAAAGCAGGGCGTTGCGCACCGCGGGGTGGAGGATCTCCTCGATCCGGGGCGGCAGCTCGATGTGGGACCAGACGATGCGGTGCTTCGTGGGGAAGAACGGCGGCATGTGCCGGCACGTCAGGTAGCAATACTTGTTGATCGCCGTGGAGAGGACGGCCCCGCCGTTCTCGCGGAACCAGGCGGGGTAATCGGTCCCGCCCCCGAAGAACGACAGCCGGTAGGGGGTCTGGGAGATGATCATGGCGGGTTATCGGGAGAGGAACACCTGGCCCCGGGCCACGCGGCCGCGCCAGTAGTCCAGGAGGTCCCGCATCGTGGTCTCGAAGGGGATCTCCGGCTGCCAGCCGGTGTGCTCCCGGAACTTCGCGGTATTGGGGATCTGAAGGTCGGCGTCGATCGGGCGGAGGCGGGCCGGGTCGGTCTTCACCTCGATGTCCTTGCGGGACGAATAGGAGAGCAGGGTGTCGAGCATCTGGGCCACCGTGCAGGAATAGGCGCCGCCGATGTTGTAATAGGCCCCGCCGACCGGATTGGCGGTGACCAGCAGGTAGTAGGCCCGCACCGCGTCCCGGACGTCGGCCCAGGTGCGCATCGACTGGAGGTTCCCGGTGTGGAGCACCGGCGTCTTGAGGCCCGCCTCGATCAGGGCGATCTGCTTGGCGAACGACGATTCGGCGAAGACGTCGCCCCGGCGCGGGCCGGTGTGGGTGAACATCCGGGTCGTCATGATCGTCATGCCGTAGGCCTCCGCGTAGTAGCGGCCGACCAGGTCGGTGCCCACCTTGGAGATGGCGTAGGGGGAGGCGGGATGGAAGCTGCATTCCTCGTCGATCGGGGTCTTTTCCTTGGGCACCCGGCCGAAGACTTCCGAAGAGGCGCAGACGTGGATCACGGGCGATTTGCCCTTGGCGAAGTGCCGCAGGGATTCCAGGAGGCGGCAGGTCCCCAGGATGTTGGTGTCCAGCGTGTCCACCGGGGAGGTGAAGCTGGTCTGCGGATAGCTCTGGGCGGCGAGGTGGAAGACGTAGTCGGGCTCCGCCTGCTCCACCACGCGGTCGAGGGAGCTTTGGTCGCCCAGGTCGCCGTAGAGCAGCTCGATCCGCTCCTTCGCCTCGATTTGGGGGATGAGCCCCTCGATGTTGTCGAGCGGGCTGCGCCAGCGGCAGAGGCCGTAGACCTTCCAGTCGGTCTTTTCGAGGAGGAACTCGGCCAGGAAGCTGCCCACCATGCCGGTGATGCCGGTGATCAACGCCTTCTTCATCGGGGGAGTCCCTGGAAAAAGGTTTGCGCTTCCCCGTAAGAGGCGGGCGTTCCGATATCGATGAACGGCGCCTTGAATTGCTTCCCGTAGAGCATGCCTTTTTCCACTAAATACGGAAAAACTCGATTTTCCAGCGAAAAAGCGTCCCCGGGCGAAAAAATCTCCAGGGCGGAACGGTGCAACAGGTAGATGCCGGCGTTGATCCAGCCGGAGCTGTCGACCGGCGATTTTTCCTCGAAACCGTCGATCCGGCCGTGGTCCCCGAAGCGGACCTTCCCGAAGCGGAGGCACGAGTCCATCCAGGTCGAGGCGAGGCAGGAGCTTCCCTCCGGCCGGGGGCAGGAGACCAGGTCGGCCAGGTCGACGTGGAGGAACGAGTCGGCGTTCATCGCCAGGAACGCGTCGCCTTCCACCGCCTCCATTGCCAGCCGCAGGGCGCCTCCGGTGCCGAGCGGGGCCGGCTCCTCGACGTAGCGCACGGCGATGTCCCCGTGGCGGGAGCCCACCGCCCGGCGGATCTGGTCGGCCATGAAATGGACGCTGACGACCAGCTCCCGGCATCCCGCCGCCGCGATCTGGGCGAGGATGTAGTCGAGGAAGGGGCGGCCCGCCACTTCGGCCAGGCATTTGGGCCGGTCGGAGACCACCGAGCTGAGCCGGGTGCCGAAGCCTCCCGCCAACAGGATCACCGGGACTGGAGTCGGCGTCGGCATCGATGCGACCACGGTAGCCGCGGCGGGTTCCCTCCGGCAAGATGGAGTTTAGCCTTGTCCCGGCGGGCCGCTTTGGGAAGGCTCCTCCCCGTCGCGATGAGTACGCCGATCCTTCTCCAGCGCATCCGCTTTCCCGCGCTCCAGCCGCTTTCGCCCTCGGCCGATCCCTATTTCGGCGCGGGATTCGACGCCGCGGCCTGGCAGGGCCAGGTCTGGCAGGGATATTGGCGGGCGGGCAGCGGCGCCGCCTTCGCCCCGGACGGCATCCGGCTGGCGCGGGGGGCGGTCCTGTCGTCCGACACCTATTTCAACGCCTTCTTCGCCGCGTACTGGCGCCGCCAGACCACGTTGCGGACCCTTTCCCTGCGGCTGGACCTGAAGGGCCGCTTCCTCGTCCAGATCTTCCGCCATACCGAGCGGGGGGAGGCCGAGCTGCTCCACGCCGCGAAGACCGCGCCCGGCCAGGAGGAGTTCGCCCACGAAATCACGGCGAACGGGGCGATCCCGGACGGGCTGCGCTTCAGCTTCTCCCTCACGGCGCTCGAGGACCAGGCGGCGCTGTGCGGTGGCGGCTGGCACACCGCCGACGTCCCGGCCGCCCCGGTCCGGATCACGGTGGCGATCACGACGTACAACCGCCCGGAATTCGTGGAGAAAAACGTCCGCGCCCTGGTGGACGATCCGGCGCTGGCCGCCGAGGGGGTGCGGGTCCTCCTGGTCGACCAGAGCGACGAGGACAAGCTGGGCCACCTCCAGTCGGACCGCTGCCGGGTGCTGCGCCAGCTCAACCTGGGCGGCGCGGGCGGCTTCGGGCGGGCGATGTACGAGGCCGCCTTTGCCGAGGCCGCCTTCGCCGGGACGGAAGAGGCGACCCACCTCCTCCTCATGGACGACGACCTCCAGGCCGAAACCGACTCGGTGCTGCGCGTCCTCCGCATGGCCCAGTTCGCCTCGGGCCCGGCGGTGTTGGGGGGAACGATGTTCGACCTCTACCGGCCCCACGTCCTGGTGGGGCAGGGCGAGTTCTTCGACCGCACCGAGCAGGGCTTCCACGTCTATCGCCAGTACCTTCCGAATACCGAGGTGGACCGTCCCGGCGCCCTCAACGCCGTCGCGGTGCCCTCCTCCGGCGGCTATTGCGCCTGGTGGTTCTGCCTCATCCCGGTCGCGGCGATCCGCCAGGTCGGCCTGCCGGTCCCGTTCTTCGTCCGGGGGGACGACATCCAGTACAGCTTCCGTCTCCTCGCCGCCGGGTATCCCTCCAGCACGGTCCCGGGCACCGGGGTCTGGCACGTTCCGTTCTACAGCAAGGGGGTCCCCTGGGTGCAGTGGATCGAGAAGTACAACCTGACCGTCCTCAACGCCCTGATCGGCCCGGTCGAGCTTTCCTGCCGTTTCCGCCAGTTCGTGGGGGAGGCCCTGATGCTCGTCGACCGGCAGCAGTTCCGCCTCGCCGCCGCCTGGGTGACCGCCCTGGAGGAGTTCGTGGGAGGCTGGGACTACTTCCGCGCCCGCACGTTCCCCGCCCACATGCAGCAGGTCCGCGCCGAATTGGCCGCCTATCCGGACGAGGGCGCGCCCGATCCGCGGCAATGGACGCCGGAGCAGAAGCAGCGCGTCGCCGCCCTGCGGCCGCGGCTGGAGAAGATCGTCGCGCGGTTCAACGCCGAGGGGGCGGCGATCCAGCGCGGCTTCGCGGCGAAAATCCCCTCGGCCTACTCGGTGGAGGCCTGGAAGCCGTACCTCGCCACCGGGACCCTGGCCCACCTGCCGGGGGCTTAGGCCCTAGGCCTTCCGTCCCGCGAGGTCGAGGCCGCGGTCGATGACCTGGAAGGCGCCCGCGCCCCACTTCAGCGAGACCTTCGTCCCGTTGCCCCGCATGTTCCCGGCGGTGCGGCGGCAGTGGTCGCGCAGCCGCTTGAAAGGGTGCTTCACCGCGATCGTCCCGTCGAAGAGGACGTCGTAGCCGGC
>FSUQ01000315.1_pt1 | contig 28119 bp, 26 predicted proteins | sample 1637471 | NCBI WGS metagenome assembly FSUQ01 (sample SAMEA3914816, study PRJEB12502) | metagenome | biome: forest; material: soil | place: USA | collected 2011-09-16 | depth 0.3 m | reverse complement strand
CCTACCAGCTTTCCGAGGCCCGCGTCTTCCAGGAGGAGATGCGCAAGCAGGGGACGGAGATCGTCCTCACCTTCGTCCCCACCGGCGCCGCCACCTACAATCCCCAGCAGGTCGAGGAAGTCAGCGCCCGGGTCGGCATCCCCTACCTGCCGGTGGATCGCGCCGGCCTGACTACCTTCGACGGGAGCCACCTGGACCCGGAGAGCGCGAAAAAGTACAACGCGGCCCTGTTTTCGGAGCTGGAAGCCACCCCGGTCTTCCGGCGGCTCTTCCCTTGAGCGCGCCCGGCGCAAAGGCATTGCCAACCCCCCGGCCTTCCTCTTAACTCCGGACGATTCATGAAAGCGATTGTGACCGGCGCCGCCGGATTCATCGGCAGCCACCTGGCCGACCTCCTCCTCCGCGAGGGCCACGACGTCGTCGGCATCGACGACCTCTCCACCGGGCACGAGGCCAACCTCGCCCAGGCGCGCCAGTCGCCCCGCTTCCGCTTCCTGGAGCAGAGCGTGGTCGACATCGCGCCCGATGCCGCGGGCAAGGCCGATTGGGTCTTCCACCTCGCGGGACGCGCCGACCTGGTCCCCTCGATCCAGAAGCCGGAGGAATACTTCAAGGTGAACGTCGAGGGCACCTTCCGGATGCTCCAGCTGGCGCGCGCGGCGGAGGCGAAGCGCTTCGTCTACACCGCCAGCTCGACCTGCTACGGCCTGGCCGAGCAGGTGCCCACCCCCGAGGGCCATCCCTGCGCCCCCAAGCACCCCTACGGCCTGACCAAGCGGATGGGGGAGGAATTGGTCTTCCATTGGGCCGAGGTCTACAAGCTGCCCGCCCTCTCCCTGCGCCTCTTCAACGTCTACGGCCCGCGCAGCCGCACCAGCGGCGCCTACGGCGCGGTCTTCGGGGTCTTCCTCAAGCAGAAGCTGGCCGGGCAGGCGTTCACCGTGGTCGGCGACGGGAAGCAGACCCGCGACTTCACCTTCGTCAGCGACGTGGCGGAGGCGTTCCTCGCGGCGGCCCAGTCGGACGTGAGCGGCATCCCGCTCAACGTGGGCTCGGGCCACACCTACTCCATCAACCGCCTCGTCGAGCTGCTCGGCGGCCCCGTGACCTACATTCCCAAGCGCCCGGGCGAGCCCGACTCCACCTTCGCCGACACCGCCCAGATCCGCGAAAAGCTGGGCTGGACGCCCCGCGTCCCTCTCGAGGAAGGCGTGCAGCGGATGCTCGCCGTCATCGAAAACTGGAAGGATGCGCCTCTGTGGGACGAAAAGTCGATTGCCGAAGCGACCAAGGACTGGTTCAAATACCTCGGCTAAAAAGATCTCCATGAATCCCGATCTCAAAACTGTAGTGGTAACCGGCGGCGCCGGCTATGTCGGCTCCATCCTCACCCCCCTCCTGGTCAAGGCGGGATACAAGGTGCGCGTCCTCGACCTCTTCCTCTACGGCGAGGACGTCCTCGACGAGGTGAAGGACGACCCCAACCTGGAGCTGTTCCGCGGCGACCTGCGCGACCAGGCCCTGCTCCGCCGGGCGCTGACCGGCGCCGACGCGGTGATCCACCTGGCCTGCATCTCCAACGATCCCAGCTTCGAGCTCGACCCGAACCTGGCCCGCACCATCAACTACGACGCCTTCATCCCCCTGGTGGACATCGCCAAGGAGAGCGGGGTCAAGCGGTTCATCTACGCCTCCTCCTCCAGCGTCTACGGCGTCAGCGACGAGCCGAACGTCACCGAGGAGTTGGAGCTCAAGCCGCTCACCGACTATTCGAAGTTCAAGGCGATGTGCGAGGACGAGCTCCTCAAGCGCCGCTCCCCCGGCTTCACGGCGCTGACCCTGCGGCCCGCCACGGTCTGCGGCTACGCCCCGCGCCTGCGCCTCGACCTCTCGGTCAACATCCTGACCAACCACGCGATCAACAAGGGGAAGATCACCGTCTTCGGCGGCGCCCAGCTCCGCCCCAATTTCCACGTGCGCGACTGCGCCGAGCTGTACGTGAAGTGCCTGGAATACCCCGCCGAGAAGATCGACGGCAAGATCTTCAACGCCGGCTACCAGAACCTCAGCATCATGCGCATCGCCGAGCTGGTCCGCGAGACCCTGGGCAAGGACATCGAGATCGTCACCACGCCAACCGACGACAACCGCTCCTACCACATCTCCTCGGAGAAGATCAAAAAGGAGCTGGGCTTCGAGCCCCGCTACACCATCGAGGACGCGGTGCGCGGCCTCCAGGAGGCCTTCGCGGCGGGCAAGGTGAAGGACCCCCTGACCAACAGCTTCTACTATAACATCAAGCGGATGCAGGAGATCCACCTGAAGTAGCCCTGCCATGAGCGCCCCCACCCTCACCGACCTCGATCTCGCGTCCCGGCAGCTCCGCTTCCGGCTGATCGAGCTGTCGCACCGGGCGCAAAGCGCCCACCTGGCGGGCGCGCTCTCGTGCGCCGACATCCTGGTGGCGGCCTACTGGACCTCCCTCCGCATCGATCCCCGGCGGCCCGCCGACGCCGACCGCGACCGCTTCATCCTCAGCAAGGGGCACGCCGTGAGCGCGCTCTACGTCGCCCTGGCGATGCGCGGGTTCTTCCCCGACGCCGAGCTCGACCACTACAACGAGGACGGCGGCCACCTGCCGGAGCAGCCGTCCCCCGGCTGCGCCCCGGGCGTCGAATGGGCCACCGGCTCCCTCGGCCACGGCCTTTCGGTCGGCGTCGGCATGGCGCTGGCCGCGAAGATCTCCGGCAAGTCCTACCAGACCATGGTGGTGATGAGCGACGGCGAGTGCCAGGAAGGCTCCGTCTGGGAGGCGGCCCTCTTCGCTCCCCGCCACGGTCTGGACCGCCTCACCGCGATCGTCGACTACAACAAGTGGCAGGCCACCGGGCGCAGCAACGAGATCATGGCCCTCTCCCCCCTCCGGGAGAAATGGGAGGCCTTCGGCTGGCGCGCCGTCGAGGTGGACGGGCACGATCTGGCCGCCTTGGTAGAGGCCCTCCACCTTCCCGCCGATCCCCAGGGACGGCCCACCGCGATCGTCGCCCATACCGTGAAGGGGAAGGGCGCGAGCTTCATGGAAGACGACAACAACTGGCACTACCGCTCTCCCAGCGCGGAAGAGGTCGCCAAAGCCAAGACGGAGCTGCGCCTGCCATGAGAAACGCTTTCGCCCAGGAAATCACCGAGCTGGCGGGCCGCGACGAGCGCGTCGTGATGCTCATGGCCGACATCGGCAACCGGCTGTTCGACACGTTCAAGGCCAAGTACCCGACGCGGTTCTACAACTGCGGCGTCGCCGAGGCGAACATGATCGGCATGGCCGCGGGCCTGGCCAGCGCCGGCTTCCGCCCTTACTGCTACACCATCACCCCCTTCGCCACCACCCGCTGCCTGGAGCAGATCCGGGTCGACCTCTGCTACCACGAGATGCCGGTGGTCGTGACCGGCACCGGCTCCGGCCTTTCTTACGCCTCGCTCGGCGTCACGCACCACTCCTGCGAGGACATCGCCATGCTGCGCTGCCTGCCCCACATGAAGGTGCTGGCCCCGGCCGACTCGTTCGAGGTGCGCGCCTGCCTGCGCGCCACCCTCTCCGAGAAGGGCCCCGTCTACATGCGCATCGGGAAGAAGGGCGAGCCGACCGTCCACACGGACGTCCCCGCCCTCGCCATCGGCAAGGCGCTGGTCCTCCGCCCCGGCGAGAAGGTCGCCCTCCTCAACACCGGCAACATGCTCCCCACCGTCCTCGAGGTCGCCGCCGCCCTGAAGGAAAAGGGGATCGCCGCCGAAGTGGCGACCTTCCCCACCGTCAAGCCGCTCGACGAGGCCTATCTCCGGGACGTCTTCGCCCGCTTCCCCCTTGTCGCCACCATCGAGGAGCATTCCTTGATCGGCGGCTTCGGCGCGGCGGTCGCCGAGTGGGCCTGCGACCAGGACCTCCGCGGCTCCCGCCTCCTCCGTTTCGGCACCTCCGACGTCTATCTCCACAAGGGCGGCGAGCAGGAGTACGCCCGCGAGGAATACGGCCTCTCCCCGCACGCGATCACCGACAAGGTGCTGCGGGCCTGGGAGGCGCGCGGCGCGGGCGCGACGGGGCGGTGATCCTCGGCGTCGACTTCGACAACACCCTCGTCTGCTACGAGGAGATCTTCCCCCGGGCGGCGGCCGACCTCGGCCTGACCCCCTCCGGGCTTCGCGGCAAGACCGCGGTCCGCGACCACCTCCAGGCGCAGGACCGCAACGACGATTGGACGCGCCTCCAGGGCGTCGTCTACGGCGCGCGGATCGGCGAGGCGGCCCCGTTCCCCGGCGCCGTCGCGTTCCTGAGCCGCTGCCGCGCGCGGGACATTCCCGTCGCCATCATCAGCCACAAGAGCCGGCTCCCCGCCCTGGGCGACCCGCACGACCTCCACGCCGCAGCGCGGCGCTGGCTGGAGGAGAACGGCGTCCCCGACCCCGCCTCGTTCCATCCCACCCGCGCCGCCAAGATCGCGGCGATCGCCGCCGCCGGCTGCACCCACTTCATCGACGACCTGCCCGAGGTCTTCGCCGAGCCCGCCTTCCCCGCCGGGACGGCCCGGTTCCTCTTCGACCCTGCCGACGCCCATCCCGGCTGGAACGGCGGGCAGCGCGCCCGCGGCTGGGACGAGCTGGAGCGGCTTCTCCTCCCATGAGCGCCCCCGTCTGGCAATTGGCCGAGGCCGACGCCGCGGCCCTCCTCCGGGATGCGGGATTCCCCGATCCGTTCACCGTGGCCCCGCTGGCGGGCGGGCGGAACAACCGCGTCTTCCGGGTCGCCACCGCCGGGCGCGACCTGCTCCTCAAAGCCTACTTCCACGACCCCCAGGACCCCCGCGACCGGCTGCGCCAGGAGGTCGACTTCATCCGCTACGCCTGGGGCCATGAGGTCCGCTCGGTGCCGGAATGCCTCCACGCCGACCGGGCGCGCCACCTGGCGCTCTTCGAGTTCGTCGCGGGCCGCAAGCTGGAGCCGGCCGAGATCGGCACCTCCCAAATCGACCAGGCGATCGCCTTCTTCCGCGAGACGAACAGGGCGCGCCTCGCCGACGACGCACGCACCCTTCTTCCCGCCTCCGAGGCGTGCTTCTCCGTGGGCGAGCACATCGCGGCGGTCGAACGGCGCATCGGCCGTTTGGCGCAGATGGAGGGCGGCCTGCCGGTCGACGCCGAGGCGGCCGCCTTCGTCGCCGACGCCCTGATCCCCCTGTGGCGCCTCCTCGTCTCCCGGCTCGAGCGGGAGCTGGCCCGGGACGGCCTGCCCGCCGCCCCGCTGCCCCTCGCGGAGCGGCGCCTTTCCCCCTCCGATTTCGGCTACCATAACGCCATCCTCGAGGAATCGGGGCGGCTCCGCTTCCTCGACTTCGAATATGCGGGCTGGGACGATCCGGCCAAGCTCGTCGCCGATTTCGCCAACCAGCCCGATCTGATCCTTCCCGACGCCCTGAGCGGACGGTTCACCCGCGCCGTGATCGAGATGGCCGACGACCCCGCCGCGATGGAGTCCCGCATCGGCTGGCTGACGCCCCTCTACCAGATCAAATGGGCCTGCATCATCCTCAACGATTTCCTCCCCATCGGACGGAACCGCCGCCGCTTCACCGGCGGGGACGAGGAAAGCGCGCTGAAGAAAACCCAACTCGCCAAGGCCCGCGTCATGGAGGCGCGGGCCCGCGCCGCCCTGCCTGCCTAGGCCTCTTCGGGGTTTCTTTCATTTGGGTTGAAATCACGGGGAAATAGCCGATGATCCCCTCGCTTTTTACTATAATTAACAACCATTAAGAAAAATGGGCCAGCTCCTCAATCTCGTCACCCCCCTTCACCGCGCCACCAAGCGCGACTACCTCGCCCGCATGGTCGACGACAAAGTCGCCTGCATGATCAAGGCCAAGGAGTACGAGAGCGACTACTGGGACGGCGACCGCCGCCACGGCTACGGCGGGTACAAATACCTGGCCGGGCGCTGGAAGCCGGTCGCCGAGGGCCTCATCAAGCAGTACGACCTCAAGCCCGGCTCCAAGGTCCTCGACGTCGGCTGCGGCAAGGGATTCCTCCTCCACGAGCTGCAGCTGCTCATCCCCGACCTGCAGCTGGTCGGCTTCGACACGTCCCGGCACGGCCTGGCCAGCGTCCTGCCCGAGTGCAAGGCGACCTTCTTCCGCTACCGGGCCCAGGATGCCTATCCGTTCGGGGACAAGGAATTCGACCTCGTCATCTCCCTGGGCGCGCTGCACAACCTGCGCCTCTTCGAGCTCAAGACCGCCCTGGGCGAGATCGAGCGCGTCGGGAAGCAGGGCTACGTCATGCTGGAGAGCTACCGCAACGAGCTGGAGCAGTTCAACCTCCAGTGCTGGGCGCTGACCTGCGAGTCGTTCTTCGACACCGCCGAGTGGATCTGGCTCTACCGCCACTTCGGCTATACCGGCGACTACGAGTTCATCTACTTCGAATAAGAGCATGAAAGCCGCCGTCCTCGTCGAAACGAACCAGCCCCTGGAGGTGGTCGACCTCCGCGTCCCGGAGGAGCTCCTCTACGGGCAGGTCCACGTCAAGATCCACTACAGCGGCATCTGCGGCGCGCAGATCAACGAGATCGAGGGCGCCAAGGGCCCCGACAAGTTCCTTCCGCACCTGCTGGGCCACGAGGCGTCCGGCACCGTCCTCCGCGTCGGCGCCGGGGTGAAGCGGACCAAGGCGGGCGACCATGTCGTCCTTCACTGGCGGCCGAGCGCCGGCATCCAAGCCGAGCCCGCCCGCTACGATTGGAATGGGCGTCCCGTCAACTCGGGATGGATCACCACGTTCAACGAGGAAAGCATCGTCTCCGAGAACCGCCTCACCGTCATCCCCCCCGGCTTCGACCTGCGGCTCGCCCCGCTCTTCGGCTGCGCCGTCACCACCGCCGTGGGCGTGGTGAACAACGACGCCCAGGTGGCGATCGGCCAGTCGGTCGTCGTGATCGGCTCGGGCGGCGTGGGCATCAACATTCTCCAAGCCGCCTTCCTCGTCTCCGCCAATCCCGTCATCGCGGTCGACGTCGTCGATTCCAAGCTCGAGATGGCGCGCCAATGGGGCGCCACCCACGCCTTCAACTCCGCCTCGGACCCCGGCTGGCGGGAAAAGATCCTCGCGCTCGTCGGGCCGGCGGGCGCCGACGTCGTGATCGACACCACCGGCCGGGCGCGCGTCATCGAGGCCGCCTACGAGCTCACCCAGCCCGCGGGCCGGACCATCCTCGTCGGCGTGCCCCGCAAGGGCGACAACGTCAGCATCTACACGCTGCCCCTCCACTTCCGGAAGATCCTCAAGGGCTCCGAAGGCGGCGGCTGCCGGCCCGACGTCGACATCCCGCGGCTCATCCGCCTGGTCGAGCAGGGCCGCATGAAGCTGGACGGCCTCTTCACCCACGAGTTCCCCCTCGACCGGATCAACGACGCCGTCGCCGCCCTGCGCAGCGGCCAGGCGGGGCGCGTCCTGGTCAAGATGGATTGAGTCCGATCGGAATGAACCCCATCCGGCGCGTCGTCATCCTGGGCCACTCGGGCTTCATCGGATCCCACCTGGAAAAGCGGCTGGCCGCCGGGCCGGCCCGCTGGGAGGTCCTGGGAAGGTCCCTGCCCGGCATGGACCTGACCCGGGACGAGAGCATCGCGCAGCTGGAGGAATTTTTCGACGACGCCACCGCGGTGGTGCTCTGCGCCGCCGTTAAGCGCCAGTTCGGGGACACCTTGGACGTCTATCTCCAGAACATGGCGATCGTGGAGAACGTCGTCCGCGCCTTCGAGCGGAAGCCCGTGGCCCGGCTCCTCTTCATGAGCTCGGCCGCCGTCTACGGCGAGGAAACCCACAACACCGCGATCACCGAGGCGACCCCCGTCCACCCCACCTCCCACTACGGCATCGCCAAATTCGCCGGCGAATGCCTGCTGCGCAAGGCCTTCGCCTCCGTCCCCGCCTCGCGCCTGCTCTGCCTGCGCCCCCCCCTGGTCTATGGCCCCGGGGACCGCGGCAAGACCTACGGGCCGGCCGGCTTCTGCGCGGCGGCCCGGGAGGGAACCCCGATCACCCTGTGGGGGGACGGGCGGGAGCTGCGCGAGTTCATCTACGTGGACGACCTCTGCGCGGTGCTGGAAAGCCTCCTCGGCACCGCCGACGAGGGATGGGTCAACGTGGTCAGCGGAAAAAGCCACGACTTCGCCAGCATCCTCGACGTCCTGCGCGCGCAAGGCGCCTCCCTGCAGGTGGCCACCCGCGAGCGCTCGAAGCAGAAGGTCGACAACGCCTTCGTGCCGGACCGCCTGCGCCAGCTGCTGCCCGGCTTCGCCTTCGCCCCCCTCGAGGAGGGGATCCGCCGCACCTGGAAAGAGACCCATGCCTGATTTCTCCACCTCGTTCGCCGCCTACCTCCAGGCGGGGGAACCGCTGTTCGACGGCGGCCCTCAGCCGGTCTCGAACCGCTTCCTGCCCCCCGGCTCCCGGGAGGAAGCCCCCTTCTTCCCGTTCCGCCTCAAGCTCCAACGGGAGAGCGGGCTCGTCTACCTCGAGCAGCCCTTCCCCGTGAAGGAACTGCAGCCGCGCTACGACTGGCTGACCTGCTTCGAGCCCGAGGCGCACCTCGACGCCCTCGTGGAGCGGCTGATCCGGCTGCCCGGCGTCACCCCCGACGCCGTGTTCGGCGCCTACAGCTTCAAGGACGACACCACCCTGCAGCGCCTCAACGCCCTCGGATACCGCCACACCTGGCGCCTCGATCCCGAAGCCGACCTCGGCGTCGCCGACAAGACCGCCAACGTCGAGACCTACCAGGAACGGTTCGTCCCCGGCCTCGTCCCCGACCTCCTGGAACGCCACTCCCGGCCCGACGTCTTCATCGTCCGCCACGTCCTGGAGCACTCCTACGACCTGCCCGCCTTCCTCGCCGCCTGCGGGACGCTGCCCCGCCCGGGCGGCTACGTCCTCTTCGAGGTCCCCGACTGCGCGCGCGCCCTCGCCCTGGGCGACGTCACCACCCTCTGGGAGGAGCACGTCTTCTACTTCACCCCCGCCACCCTCCAGACCGTCCTGGAACGGGCCGGCTTCGAGATCGTCCACTTCGAGTCCCATCCCTACCCCTTCGAGAACTCCCTGATCGCCCTCGCGCGCTGGACCGGGACGGCGGGGACCGCGCCCGCCGCCGGCGACCCGGCCGCCGAGAACGCCCGTGCGGCCGCCTTCGCCGCCGGCTTGGAAAAGCGCCGCGCCGGAATCCGCGCGCGGCTGGAAAAAGCGCGCCGGGAATACGGCGGGATCTCCCTCTTCGGCGCGGGCCACCTGTCGGTCGCCTTCCTCTCCCTGATGGGCGTGGCCGACCTGATCGACTTCGTCGTCGACGACAACCCGCACAAAAAGGGGATGACCATGCCGGTGGGACGGCTGCCGATCCTTGGTTCCGCGGCCCTCCTGGAACGGGAGGCCCGGCTCTGCCTGCTGAGCCTCAATCCCCAGAACCAACCCAAGGTGATCGAGAAAAACGGCGCCTTCCGGGAGCGCGGCGGCGTCTTCGCCTCGATCTTCCCCGGCACCGACCTCGACCTGGAGAAAATCCTGTGATCCGGACCCGCGCCGAAAACGCCGAGGTGCTCTATCCCGACGAGGACGTGGTCCTGGCCGGCGCCGCCGACTGGCAGGAGCTCAAGCGGCTGGCGGCCCTCAACCCGCGCCGCCGCGTCCGCCTCTGCACCCACCGCTCGCCGGACGACGCCCTGCACGAGATGCTCATCGTCCACACCCGGGAAACCTACGTCCCCCCGCACAAGCACCTCGGCAAGTCCGAGTCGTTCTCCGTGCTGGAAGGCGAGCTCGACCTCGTCCTCTTCCGCGAGGACGGCCGCATCTCCCGGGTCATCCCCATGGGGGCTCCCGCCACCGGCAAGGCCTCCTACTGCCGTCCGCCCGAGGGCACCTACCACTCCCTTCTCATCCACAGCGAGTTCCTCGTCTTCCACGAGGTCACCCAGGGCCCGTTCCGCCGGGAACAGACCGTGATGGCCCCCTGGATCCCCGCCGGCGACGACGACAGCCGCCGCAAGGCGCTTCTTGCCGCGGCGGAAAAATTCCGGCAAACCGGACCCCACCCCTTATGAGCAGCCAGGCGCCCGCCCGCAAAAAAACCGCCACCGCCGAACGCCCGTTCGTCGATTTTTACATGACCCATGGCGTCATCCCCACGCGCCAGGACATCAGCGATCTCGATCGGCACTTCCAACGCCGCTCCGCGCTTTACCGCAAGCTCGGCTTGGTCCCTTCGCACCTGGAAGGGCGCTCCATCATCGAGTTCGGCCCCGGCAGCGGCCACAATGCCGTCTATACCCTCAGCCTCAACCCCGGCCGGTACATCCTCGTCGACGCCAACCAGGCCAGCCTGCAAAGCACTTCGGAGCAGGTCCGCAAGCACCGGCGCGAAACCGACTGCCAAATCGTCGACTGCGAAATCCAGAAGTTCGCCACCCGCGAACGGTTCGACCTCGTCCTCTGCGAGGGCGTCGTCCCTACCCAGGACGACCCCGCCGCCTTCACCCGCAAGATCGCCGGCTTCGTCAAGCCCGGCGGCGTCCTCGTCCTCACCTGCATGGACCCCGTTTCGGTTCTGCCCGAGGTCCTGCGCCGCTACGTCGCCCACCGCGCCGTCCCCGCCGACGTTCCCTTCGCCGAGCGCGTCGCCCGCCTCACCCGCTACTTCACCCCCGACCTCCGGACCCTCCCCGGCATGTCCCGGAAGTACGAGGACTGGGTCATCGACGTCGTCATGCACCCGTGGTCGGGGCGCCTCTACTCGATGGCCTCGGCCATGGAGGCGCTCGCCGATCAGGCCGTCCTCCAAGGATCGTCTCCCGGCTTCATCACCGATTGGCGCTGGTACAAGGATATCCACGGCCAGGCCCGCTTCGACCTGAGCCGGAACCTGAACGACTACTGGACTCACGTCCACGCCTTCCTCGACTTCCGCTCCGTGGTCGCCTCCCGGCCCGCCGCCGCGAACCGCGCGCTGGTCCGGCTCGCCGGGAAGATCTACGACCGCGTCTACGCCGTCGAGCGGACCGGCAAGCCGTATCCCCCCGCCGCCCTCGCCCGCGACGTGAAAAAAGTCGCCGACAGCGTGCGCTCGTCGCTGCCCGCCGCTGCCCGCTCCCTCGACGAATTCGCCCGTCTCGTCGGCAAGGTCGCCCCCGGCAAGCCATCCCCCTTCAAGCAGTTCCTCGGCCTCTGGGGCCGCGGTCAGCAGTACGTCAGCTTTGTCGTCGAGAAGTAGGCCGCCGGACGGGGGTCTGCGAGGCAGGCCCGCCGATCCGTCCTCCTGGCCGGCTTCCTGAGGAAAAGCGCAGGCCGGGACACGCGTCCCCCCGAGGAGGAGGCGTCACGCCCACTTCGGCCCGAAGAGGATGCGGACGATCCTTCGCAGGATCAGTTCGAAAAAGAAATGCCCGACGGAAAGGAAGTTCTTCAGGCTATACGCCGTCGATTTACCCTCGGTCCGCTCATGCGCGTATTTCCGGACCTGCAGGTAGGTCGCTCCGGAATTGAGGATGCGCACCAGCAGGTCGGCCTGGAAGGCAAAGCCCCGGTGCAGGGATTGCCACCGCATCACGTCGCGGCGCCGGTAGAGGGGGATGCCGTTGTAATACCGGAGCCGGTATCCACTGAGGAAATTGACGATCTTCGTGTACAGCCCGGAAACCTTGACCCGCCACCAGAGCTTACCGGGGGTCTCCGTCTCGTAGAAGACGATGACGTCGGCCTTCCCCATGTTGTCCAGGACCAAGAGAAACGTCTCCTCCGGCTCCACGTCGTCCCCCCATACGCCGCGGTAGTATTTCCCCGACGTCTGGAAGGCGCCCTCGATGTAATTGAAGCCCAGCCCCCGGTTGACCTCGTTCACCATCAGCCGCACCCGGTCGTCCCGGAGCTCTTTCAGGTAAGCCTCAACCGCCTTCGCCGACCCGTCCCGCGAGCAGTCGTCGATCACCAGGATCTCCACCCGGATCTCGGGCCGCTTCCTGCAGGCGCCGAGCAGCGTGTCGAGCGTCCGGCAAATATTCTTTTCCTCGTTGTAACAGGCAACGAAGAAGCTGATGTCCACGTCGTTCATCGGAGGAAAACCTCGTAGTTGGTGATGCGGAGCCGGCCTTGGCCGTCGCGCTGGATGGCCGCATGCTCCTCGATGGGCTGGACGAGGCCAACCCCGAACATGCCGAAGGTTTCCTCGGCCTGGCTGGTGACGTAGGCGTTGCCGTCCTTGCCGACGATCTCCTGCCGGCTCTTCCGGACCACCGAATAGCCCAGCATGGCTTCCCGCCACTGGTCCAGGAAATGGATGAAACGGCCCTTCGTGAAAATGTGCTCCTTCTTGGAGGCGATCTTCCCCGGAAACTCGCAGACGATGAGGGCGTCATCCGAGAAGAATTCGGCCAGCCGCTTGGGATCCCGGTAGACCTGGGGGTCGGACAGGACCGCGAGGAACTCGTCCAGCTCCTCCTGCTTGATCTTCGCGCCCGGAGCGGAAGAAACGACGGCGGCATCCTCCTGTTTCTGGACGATATTGATTTTGACGCCCATGGGAACGGAAACCCCTACAATCAATACGAGAAAGACGAAGAAAAGCCATCGCCGACGGCGTTCCCGCCGATTGCCCGAAGGATGGAAAAGCGAGGGCATCATGGCTTTGCCGGCAGGCGTCGCACCTGCGCGAAGAACACCGGGATCAGCAACGCGATCGAAATCCAGATCAGCAGGCGGCCGAGGACGGCCCCGCCGCACACGGTCAAGGCGCTGGAATAAAACGCGGCTCCCGGGATCAGGCTGAAGGCAAAAACCCAGAGCATCCCTTGCCCCCAACGAAGCGCCTGGACAGGGGCGCGGGCGAAAACCAAAAGCGGCAGCACCAGGTAGAGGAAGAAATCGGCCCGCAGGGGATTGGACCGCACCGAAATCACCGTGCTCGTGCCTTTTCCGCTCCAAATCTTGTCCTGCATTCCCTGGCGGATCTCGCCCAGCGTCCCGACGAAGGAATCGGCGTAGCAAGACACGACCTCCCAGGGATAATGGGTCCACAGGAAGCAATAGAAATCGCGGGCCGCATTCTCATGGGTCGTCCAATCCGCCACCCGCCATCCTCCCAAGGCATTGAGGAGGGCGTCCGGATCGTCCAGAGGACGCCCCTGCTCCTTGAGCCACACGTTCACGGCATCGATCGAATCGCGATCACTGATGCCATTGAGCCCATAGCGCTTCCGCAGCATCTTGGAGTGCGAGAAAGTCATCAAGGCGTTGTGATAAAAGGTCCGCTGCCCCCCCACCGATTCGTAGATGGGGTGCTCGGCCAACGCGTGCCATCCCTTGAAGGTCATGACGCCGACCAGGAGGAACCCCGTGCCCAGGAGCGCCCACGCGCTGCTGTGGAGATGCCTCCGCTTCAGGGAGCGTTCCGCCAGGAAGCAGAGCGCGAACAGGAGCGCCGCCCCCGCCACGACGGAGAGGACGATCCATCCCACGGTGCCGCGGCAGGAAAGCAGGAATCCGTAGGCCAGCGCCAGGGCCGCCAGGCATCCGATTTCCAGGGCCCGGATCTTGCGCTGCGCAAGGATGAGGCCGAACAGGGTCAACGGAAAGAGGAGCGCCATGATCTCGAAGGTGCGCGTTTCGCTGAAATGCACCCGGTAGTTGGTCCATACGACCGCATCGCTGGCCGCCATCATGATTTCCGAGAGGTTGCTGGCATAGGCCATCACGAAGCAGACGAGGAGGGCCAGCCCGGGGGTCGAATTCCTCAACGCCAGAGCGGCGATGGCCACCAGCAGGACGAAGAAGGCGACGTGCCCGTTGTAGAGCCCCCGCATCGTGGCCCCGAACACGCGGAACGAAAGATTGACCAGATCGGACGAGCCCCGGTCGTCGGTGTACCAGTAGTAGGTCCGCTCGTCCGGCTCCTTCACCAGATGGATTCCGTTCCGGATCAACGGCTCGATCGGGCCATTCGACTGCATCGGCCGCGCGATCCTCTTCCACGAAGTGTAGTCGTGGGGCTGGCCGTGATAGATCTGGGCGATGGCCACCGGGATCGCATGGTCCCGGGTCCGCTCGGTGACGCCCACGTTGAGCTGATCCTCGATGCCGACGAAATAGAATTTGACGAGCGAGAGAACCAGGATCCCCCCCAGGACGAAGCGCAGCCAGGGCCGCCGCCCCTTCGCCGTCGGACGCGGGGTCTCCGGAGCGGCGGGGAGCACGACGATCTTGGCGATCCGCACGACGAGCGCCAGGAACAGGAATGGGCCCTTGCGCAGGCGCACGTTCCCGTTCGATTCCAGGCCGATCTGCCCCCATTGCCGGAGGCGCTGGAGCCGGACGGCGACGATTTCGGCGGGCTGGTAATCGACCAGGGCCTTGTCGATCGGCATCCGTCCGCCGGGATACTGGTCGATCTCCCGGCACAGCCGGATTCGCAGCGAGGTGGTGTTGAGGTTGACGAAGGTGAAATAGCCGTAGGCCAGGCCGAGGAATCCGGCGACGGCGGTCAGGTAGAAGGGGAACAATGGCTCTCCGGGAAGCAGCTGCATGCGGGCCACTCCCAGGGCCACCAGGCCGACGCAGGCCAGGAACGCGAGGGCCAAGGCGACGATGAAGGTCGAGAGGTGATACCGCGCCCGGGTGGCCCGGGTGATCGCGACATGGCACGCCACCAGCACCACCAGCCCCGCGGCGGAAGCGAAGGCGACGAAAGGATGAAGGTGTCCCATGATCAGGCGCCTTTCTTGAGGCCGATCCAGGACGCCCCCATCCGGAAGAGGGCGGCGAAAAACCGCCCCTTGGGGGTCAAGGCCAAGGTCTGGCCGTCGTTGACCAGGAGGCCGTCATGGCCGAGCAGCTCCACGCGCCTCTCCAGGAGCCCCTTGCCCATGGCTTCCATGTGCCGCCGGAGCAGGGCCTCCGGCATGCCCTGGCGGCCGGACCGGGCGAGCAGCTCGATCGCGGCCAGGCTGGGGCTCTGCTCCTCGATCAGCGAATAAAGGGAGATATAGGTGAGGGCGACCGGGACGTAGAAGGACAGGAAGAACACCCACTCCATCACGTCCTTGACGGGCCGGAGCCGATGAGAGAAAAGGAAGTCGAGGACGATCCCGAGGAGCCCGATCCCCCCGAACAGGAGGAGGAGGGCCCGGTTATGGTCCTTGGGCAGCGCCGCTTTCCACCAGAACACGTGGACCAGCCAGGCGAGCGCCAGCAGGAAGATGCCGTACGCGGGGATGCGAAGGTATCCCCAATGCCGGGGATAGTGGATTTCCGGCTCCTGATCCAACGCCACTTCTTGCGGCACCTCGGCGGTGGGCTCGTTCGAGACCACCACGACGAAATCCTTGAGCCGCTCGGGGACGGCATCCACGCTATTCCAAACCCGCACCTCATGGATCCACGCGTCCTGGCCGAGGTCGACCTCCCACCACGGGTCGCTCTGGAAATTCGTATGGGACACGGAGCCGACGACGTAATTCCCATCCGTATTGCCGTCCACCGCCCGGTCGGCGACGGCCGCCCCGGAATCGGAGGTGCTGGACTGGCGGGCCGGCTTGCGCAGGGCCATGTTGACCGGCTTCTGGGAAGGGCTGTCGACCGGACTGGCCATGACCTGGACCTCGGCCAGATGGAGCCAGCCGTCCATCGGCAGCTTGATCCGGACGTACCGGCCCTTCTTCTCGATGTGCACCGTCGAGGGATAGCCGCAGACGCCCTTGGAGAGGAAAGCGCTCTCGTCGGCCGGCGGCTTGTTTTCCGCGGGCAGGCTTCCCGCGACGGAGAGCCAGGCCAGGAGCATCCACCCCAGGGATCTTGCGGCATGGGTGGCCCGCCCCCTCGAGAAAATCATAGGGAGCGGATGATACGGCCTGGCCTTCAAATTGCAACCAAGAGTCACGCTCACCGGACGTCCCTTCGCCCCTCGAGCCCGAGGGCCCCGAGATGCCGGTCCGGAATGAAGAACGCGTTCCGCTTATGCGCGTCGTACGTCTCGAAACCGGGCTCGAACTCCCCGCTTTCGACGGAAAAATGCCAGGGGCGGTAGTCCAGCTCCTCGAGGAACCGGGCCACGGGATCGCGCACATTGTTGACCTCGGCCAGGAGGATGGGGCGATCCCCCTCCAGGGTGCGGCGCATTCCCCGGAGGGCCTTGAGCTCGTCCCCCTGGATGTCGATCTTGACGAAGTCGACCCGCAACCCGAGGTCGTCGATGGCCCTCACCGGCACGGTCGAAGAGGACAGGCGAAATCGCCCCGCCAGGCGGGGATACGCCTCCGCAACGGCCCGGGCGGCCTCCGCCGCGGTGGTGGCGGTGGCGCTGTGCAGGGCGAACGGCCCGTAAAAGGGGGTATGGATGGCCAATTCGCCCCCGCTTTCCTCTCCGGCGGCGCAGAGCTGAAAGTCGAAGCGGTCCCGATGCCGCTTTTTCACCCGTTCCAAGGAGGCCCGGTGGACGGGGTTGGCCTCGATCGAGACGACCTCCCATCCCGGCATCATCTTGAGGAACGCCCGGGCGGAGTGCCCGCGGTTGGCGCCCAGGTCGAGGATGCGGCGGTAGCGTCCCCACCCCCGCCGGATCAAGGCGGGGAAACCCCAATACTCCGCCTCGTGGGGCAGCAGGAAATCGCAATGATCGAGAAGGAAGACCCCCGCCGCATACCCCGCGGGATGCTTTTCGAGGAGCTGGGCGGCCGAGCGCTTGATCCGCTTGATCATGGCGCGCACGGACGAAGATTTCCGTAAGAGGGGGTCATCGGGGGCGATCGGGGAGAGGCGGTCGGCGATTCCCCGTGCGCCGCAGCATCCCGGGGATATCCCCCCGGTCAATTCAAAAATGGCCATCGGAATTCACCCCCGCGCCTTACCCCCGCCATGGGAGGCGCCTAGCCTGCGCCCATGAGCTACGACAATATCATCCCCACCAATGGTTCCAGTCAGCTTGTCCAAACCGACGCCAGCGGCGCCCTGCCCGCGCTCTCCGCGGCCAATCTCACCAACCTACCCGGCGCCAATCTGGTCCCCGGCAGCGTCGCCAACGCGGCCCTGGCCGCGATGGCCGCCGGAACGATCAAGGGCAACCTCTCCGGCTCCCCGGCCACGCCGGCCGACAACGCCCTGATCGACACGCGCAACGCCCTCGACCTGCCGCGCGTCGATGTCGCCAGCGCCGCGACGACGGCGATCGGCGCCGCCTCCTCCGCCTACGTCCGGATCACCGGCACCACGACAATCACCGCTTTCGACAACGTCGCGGCGGGACTCCGCCGCCTGGTCCTCTTCCAAAACGCCCTGACCCTGACCTATAACGCGACGAGCTTGATCCTACCCGGCGCGGCCAACCTCGTCACCCAGCCCGGCGATGTCGCCGAGTTCGTCTCCGAGGGTTCCGGCAACTGGCGCTGCGTCACCTACCTGGCCGCCACCGGCCAGGTCGGCGCCACGGGCGGCGTCCAGGTCTTCACCGCGTCCGGAACGTTCACCGTTCCTCCGGGCGTCTATGCGGTCAACGCGGAAGTGGTCGGGGGCGGAGGCGGATCTCCGAATGCTTCGGTCAACCAGGTCACCGGCGGGGGAGGCGGGGGAGGCTACGCGTGCAAGCTCGTGACGGAATTGACGCCGGGCGGCACCGTGGCGGTGACGGTCGGGGCGGGAGGAGCGGTGGGAGGGACCGGCGGCACCTCCTCGTTCGGCTCCTTTTGCTCCGCCTTTGGCGGACCCGGCGGAAGCAGCACGGGTGGGGCAACGGGAGGTGGCTCGGGGTCCGGCGGGGATGTCAATGGGTTTGGCGGATGGGGAGGAAGCTCGTTCTTCTTGTCCGCCTCCGGGGCGGTCCTTGCTCTCGTAGGAGCGGGCGGAGGAACCCAATACAGCCAGGGGCTCCCCTCCGAGTTCTTCGGCAATGTCGCCGTACCCGCCAATGGCGGCATGCTCTACGGCGGGGGTGCGGGAGGGGCCGTCGGCAACGGCAGCTCCGGCGCCAATGGTGCCGTCGGCGCCGACGGAATCGTCATCGTCCGCTGGTGAGCGTCAAAGCGGGGGCAGGCCGCGACGCCCCTCCCGGCCCGTGCCTCGCGACGATTGCCGTGGACATGCGGGACGCGGACATTATCCTAAAACAACCGCTTCCGCATGAAGGCCCTCCAGACCGCCATCCGCCTCCTGAAAAAGAGCCTCGGACAGACCCCGCCGCGCCAGGCCGCCCTGGAAGCCGCTCCCCCCGGAGCGGCCTCTCCCGACGACGCGCTCCGCCAGGACGCCCACGGCCTGCGCGCGGCCAAGCGGTTCGAGGAAGCGATCACCGCCGTCGGACGGGTGAAGAAAGCACTTCCCGGCGACCATTTCCTGATCGGGCAGTGCTACGACCATCTCCGGCTGTACGAGGAGGCGATCCGCGCCTATTCCCAGGCGATCGAGGCTCAGCCCGACTGGCAGGACGCCTGGATGAATCTGGCCTTCGCCTACAACAACAACCAGCAGCTTCCGGAGGCGATCGAGGCCTGCCAGAAGCTGCTCGCCCTCAATCCCGGCCATGCCATGGCCCACTGGCACCTGGCCTGCCTGCTGGTCAACGACGGGCAGTCGGTCGACCGGTCGCTCCTCCACTTCCACGAGGCCCGGAAGCACGACCCGGAGATCGGCGTCTCCCGGCTGCCCCACTTCCTCCTCGACGCGATGCTCGAGGTGGAGCGGGCCGGGGCGGAGGCGCCCGCGCCCGACGCCGGCGAGGGCGGCGAGTTCGACCGCCTCGTCGACCATATCCTGCCGCGCCAGGTCGACGTCGAGGTCTCGAGCGTCTGCAACTACAAGTGCCACGTCTGCACCGCCGGCAACGGCCAGATGAACCGCGAGCGGGAGGTCATGGACGAGGCCCGCTTCCGCGCGCTGGCCGGGATCCTCGTCGGCGAGGGGGTGAAGAGCTTCCAGCTCCTCTGCATCGGCGAGCCGTTCGTCAATCCACACATCTACAAGATCATCGCGGCCGCCTACGACTACGTGGAGAAGCTCGACGTCCTGACCAACGGCTCCCGCCTGGACGTCGACCGCCTGGCGCCGTACGGGGACAAGCTGGCGCTGCACTACTCCCTGGACAGCACCCGCTACGAGGCCTACGCCGCCTACCGGGGAGCGACCCGGAAGGACTTCGAGAACGCCCTGGAGAATCTCCGCAAGCTGAGCCAGACCTCCGTCCGCGTCTACGTCTCGACCCTGGCGATGCGCTGCAACGAGGACCACCTCGACGAGATCAAGGAGTTCGTCCGCAAGCTGGGCTTCCAGCACAACATCTACAGCCCCCACTACTCGCCGTTCGGAGTGCAGGCCGGACAGCTCCCGGCCGGGGTCGCCGTGGAGCACAACTACGTGGCCAAGCGCTACGCCGCCCCCGCCGACTACGAGAAGATGGCGCCCCGCAGCGAGCGGTGGAAGAGCTTCGACCACTACCGCCACGAGCCGGAGTCCGACGTCTACGTCAATACCACCCGCCCCGACAAGACCTGCTGGGCCGGGACCTTCCAGCCCTGGATCACCGTCGAGGGCGACGTGGTCCCCTGCTGCATGGAGGCGTATTATCCCACGGTGAAATTCGGCAACATCCTGGCCGAGGGCAGCTTCCGGAAGCTGTGGTTCTCGGAACGCTACCGCGGCTTCCGCAAGGCGCTGCGCAGCGCCCGCACTTCCCCCCACGGACCCTGCAAGATCTGCACCTGCGGCCGGAGCTGACGGCGGCGGGCGATTGAGCTTGTTCGAGAAAGCCCCCCCGATAAGCTTGTTGGCTCTTCAGGGGGAAAGGAGGACATGAGCCAGCACATCTTCATCATCGGGGGTACCCGCGGCATCGGCCGTGCCACGGCGCAACGCCTCCGGCAGGACGGGTGGAACGTCTCGATCCTGTCCCGCGCGCTCCCCGACGACGGCGCCCGCGTCGAGGGATGCCGCTACTTCGCCCACGACATCCTGGCCGACTCCGGGCTGGAGCCGGTGCTGGAGCGGGTCCGCGAGGCGGCGGGACCGCTTCATGGGCTCGCGTTCTTCCAACGCCATCGCGGGAAAGACGGCTCGTGGGAGGGCAACCTCGCCGCGACGCTCACGGCGACGCGGCGCGTCATCGAGGCGGCCCTCCCGTTCCTGTGCCCGCAGGGAGACAAGTCGATCGTCCTCCTCAGCTCGATCGCCTCCCATGCGGTCGCCGACGAGCAGGACGAGGGGTACCACGCCGCCAAGACGGGGCTGGTGGGCCTCGGCCGCTATTACGCCTTCAAGCTCGGCCCGCAGGGCGTCCGCGTGAATTGCGTGGCGCCGGGCACCCTGCTCAAGGAGGAGTCGCAGCGCTTCTTCCTGGAGAAGCCGGAGCTGCACGACCTCTACCGCCGGATCACCCCGCTGCGCCGCATGGGGACCGCCGCCGAGATCGCGAACGTGGTCCGCTTCCTCCTCTCCCCGGAGGCGTCGTTCCTCACCGGTCAGGAGCTCGTCGTCGACGGGGGCGTCGGCCTGCAATGGCAGGAATCGCTTGCCCGAGCCCTGAATCCTTCCCTTTAATCCCCCCACGACCCATGGCCAAGATTACCGTCATCGAGAAATGCCGCCTCTGCGAGAAGGACGACTGGGAGAAAGTCCTTCCCCTGGCTCCCACCCCGGTCGGCGACTATTACCTGCCCCGCGAGAAGCATCCCGAGAGCCTCGAAAGCTACCCGCTCGACGTCTACCAGTGCCGCGCCTGCGGCCACGTCCAGCTCCGGGCCATCGTCGATCCCGAGTATCTCTACACCGAATACATCTACACCACCTCCAGTTCCCTGGGCCTGTCCGACCACTTCGCCCGCTACGCCGCCACCGTCTGCGAGCGGCTCGGGCTGAAGCCGGGCGGCCTCGTCGTCGAGATCGGCAGCAACGACGGCACCATGCTCCGGGCCTTCAAGGACCGGGGCATGCGCGTCCTGGGCGTCGACCCCGCCCGCGAGATCGCCCGCCGCGCCACCGAATCGGGCATCCCCACGCGCAACGCCTTCTTCACCCCCGAACTCGCCGCCGAGATCGTCGCCCAGGAGGGGGAGGCGGCCCTGGTGATCGCCAACAATGTCATGGCCAACGTGCCCGACCCGGAGCAGGTCGTCCGGGGCGTGGCCCGGCTGCTGGGGCGGGAGGGCGTCTTCGTCTTCGAGACCGGCTACCTGCGCTACCTGGCCGAGGACGTCGTCTTCGACAACATCTACCACGAGCACATCGACTACTACTCGATCCAGCCCCTGGCGGGATTCTTCAGCCGGCTCGGCCTCCAGCTCTTCGACGTCGACCACACCCCCTCCAAGGGCAGCTCGATCCGCAGCTACGTCCAGGCCGCCGGCGCGGGGCGGCCGGTCACGGCCCGGGTGACCGAACTCGTGGAGCGGGAGCGGGAAAAAGGCTACGCCACCGCGGCGCCCTATCGGGCCCTCGGCGACAAGCTTGACGCGACCAAGGCCGAACTGCGCCGCCTCCTCGAGGGATGGAAGAAGGAAGGCCTGCGGATCGGCGCCTATGGCGCCTCGGTCGGCGTGACCACCGTGCTCTATCACTTCGAGCTGGGCGGCCTGATCGACTTCCTCATCGACGACAATCCGGTGCGCCAGGGGCTGTTCAGCCCCGGCCTGGCGATTCCCGTGGTCGGCCCCCAAATCCTTGCCGGCCCGGAAAAGCCCGACGTGGTCGTGATCCTGGCCTGGCGCTACGCCGAGCCGATCCTGGCCAAGAACCAGGCTTACCTGCGGAACTCCGGCCGCTTCCTCAAGATCCTGCCGGAGATAGAACTGATCGGGGAAGGGCCGTGACGGAGCGGGAGACGCTGGAACTGCCCCGGCACGTAGGCGAACCCTCCCGGGTCTACCAGGACCCGTTCACCGCCATCGACCGGTACGAGGCGCAATTCAGCTCGTTCACCAAGGTCTACTACGTCTCCCGCAAGGGCATCCGCGCCGCCGTCCTGCCCATTCACGAGGGAAAGGTCCTTCTCGGCCGCCAGTACCGGTTCCTCCTCAACGCCGTCTCCCTGGAGGTGATCGGCGGCAAGGTCGAGACCGGCGAGGATCCCGCCGCCGCCGCCAGCCGGGAATGCCTGGAGGAAACCGGCTATGAATGCGAGGGGCTGGAGCACCTCCTCACCTACCAGCCGGGCCTGGACGCCTACGACAATCCCACCCACGTCTACCTCTCCCGCCAGGTTCGGCGCCGCGCCGACGTCGATCCCTCCTGCTCGCGCTGGGTCCCCTGGCCGGAAATTCCGGAGATGCTCCGCAGCGGCGAGCTCTGCGACAGCCTCTCCCTCATCGCCCTGTCCACTTTCCTGCTGCGCCGCCCCCTATGAACGCCACCTTCGACCACCTGCTCTTGGAGGCCTGCCGCGTTTGCCAGGGAACGCAACTCGACCTCGTTCTCCCGCTGCTTCCCACCCCGCTGGGCAACGCCTACGTGTCGATGGACCATGCGTCGAATCTCCAGCCGCTCTATCCGCTGGACTTATGCCAGTGCGGCGCCTGCGGCCACGTCCAGCTGCGGCATTGGAAGAACCCGCATCACCTCTTCCAGACATCCAAGACCCGGATGGAAGACGGGCACGACCTCCGCGCCGACAAGCTCGTCGGCGACCTGGGCATTCCCCGCCACGGCTTCGTTCTGGAGATCGGCGGGCACGACGCCCGCCTCCAAGCGGAGTTCGAGCAGGCCGGCATCGCCTACCATAACTTCTACGCCGAGAGCGAGGGCGCCTCGGCCGGCTTCTACCTGGAGACGGTGAACAGCCACTTCGAGCAGCACGCCGCCGCCTTGGCGCAAAGGGTGGAGCCGGCCTCCCTGATCGTCCTCAACGACCTGCTTCCCCGGCTCTTCTCCCCCCGGACGTTCTTCTCCAGCCTCCCGCAGCTGCTCGCCCCCGGCGGCGCGATCGTGCTGGACGCCGACTTTCTCCCCGACCTCATCGAGAAGAACGCCCTCGACCGGATCTCGCACGAGTACGGCGACTACTATTCCCTGCCCCCGCTGGAGCGGCTGCTCCAAAGCTTCGACCTCCAGATCTTCGACGCTCTCGTCTCGGAGACCGGCCGGCTCATCTGCTTCATCCAGCGGGCGGGCGGCTTCCGCCCCGTTTCCGATCGCGCGCGCTTCCTGCTCTCGCAAAAGCCGCCGCTGCGGGACGGCGAGAGCCGCAAGGCCTGGCAGCGACGGATCGAAGCGTCCAGGGAGGCGATGCAGGCGCTCCTGCAGGAGGAGGGGACGGCGCTCGTCGCCGGATACGGGGCCAGGGCGGGAACGACGACCGTCCTCTATCAGCTCGGCCTTACGGGACGGCTGGCTTTCCTGGTCGACGACAACCCGGAGCAGTGGAACCTCTTCAGCCCCGGCGTCCAGATCCCGGTGTTCGCGCCCGAAGCCCTGTTCGATTGGCGCAAGCCGGACCGGGTGCTCAACCTGTCTTCGAGAAGCGAGTCGCCCTTCCTCAGCTGGACGACCCCGGAACGCCAGGCGCAGGGAGCCGGCGCGCCCCCCAAACTGACGGTCCCCCCCCTGCAGCCCTATCGCCTCTCCGACCTTCCAGAATACTCCCCCCCCTACATCCGCTGGAAGCACCCCCAGTTCCGCTCTCCCCTGCTGCTTCCCCTGCGGCGCCTCTTCCCGTCGCGCCTCAAGGTCCGGCACGACTTCACGCAAAGCTGGCACCGCCAAGGCTACATCCCGGTCTACCAGGGGGCCTGCCAGGGCAAGCGGCACCCCATCGAGGCGATCCGGATCGTCGCCCAAGGCCGCGTCGTCTTCGAAAACGCGACGGCAAACGCGGAAGGATGGATCCCCTTCACCTTCTGGCCGCAGAACCTCGAGGCGGGCTATTCTTTCGTCATCGAGACCCTCCAGGAAGGGCGCTGGATGCCGGCCTTCTCGCGCGTGCTCCAAAGCCGAAAGCTTCCGGCGGCGATCGCCGTACGGCGCCTCCTCGGGCTCTGCCTGGACGTGATCCGTCCCCTGGTCAACATCTCGTTCCGTTTCTTCCTCGTCCAAGAGCGGATCGGGCACCTCAGCGCCAACCCCAGCGTCTACCTGGCGGAGCGCGCGATCGGGCTGCACGGCAAGCGCAAGGTCGACGTCTGGCTCGTGGAGAAGGACAGCCCCGTGGGCAACGCCCACCTGCTCAAGATGTGGGGGCGGGCGATCCCCGTGCTAATCCTGTCGAACCCCCTGTACGGCCGCCTCGCCTCGCTGGTCCAGAGTACGCGGGCCTTGCGCGCCAAGGAGAGGATCCATGGGCACCGGGACATCTTCCTGGCGCAGGAGCGGGTGCAGTGCCCCCTTTCCTTTACCCGCTCCGAGGAGCGCCGGGGCCTCGAGGCGCTGGAGCGGATGGGCGTTCCGCCCGGCGCCCCCTTCGTCTGCTTTCACGGCCGCGACGGCGCCTACCTGCAGAAGATCTACACCGACGGCAAGGTCGACCTCTCCCGCTATGCCTACCGCGACGTCTCGATCGAATCCTACCTGCCGGCGGTGGAGGCACTGACCGCCCGCGGCATCCATTGCCTGCGCATGGGGGCCACCTCCGATATGCCGTTGGAGACAACCAATCCCCGGATCGTCGACTATGCCCATCGGTGGCGCGACGAGTTTCTCGACGTCTATCTCGGCGCAAAGTGCCGCTTCTTCCTCGGTTGCACCTCCGGGCTCTACGCCGTGCCCGCGACGTTCCGCCGCCCGGTCGTCTTCACGAACTTCACCCCGATCGAGCACATCCACGCCTGGAGTATGAACGAGATCACCATCTTCAAGAAGGTCTTCTCGCCGCGTCTGGGCCGCCATCTCACCGTCCGGGAACAGCTCGGCTCCGGCATGGGCCGCTGGATCTACGGGCAATCCCTGGCGCGCCTCGACCTGGAGCCGGTCGCCAACACCGCGGAGGAAATCGCCCAGGTCACCCTGGAGATGGACGACCGGCTTAACGGCACGTGGCAGGAAAGCGAGGAGGACCGGGAACGGCAGCGGCGGTTCTGGGCCGCCTTCTCCCCCAGCGAGCTCAACCGCGTCTTCTCCACCCGGATCGGCACGGCCTTCCTGCGCGACAATCCCTGGCTGCTGGAGTGACCTCTTCCCCCCGGATCTCCTGGGTGGTGCTGAACTACAACCACACGCCGCTTCTGCGCTTCAGCCTACCCGCCATCCTGGCCGAGGCGGGGCCGGACGACGAAATCATCGTCATCGACGACGCCTCGACCGACGGAGCGATCCCCGCGCTGGAGGAATGGAGCCGACGACATCCCGCCCTCCGCGTCGTCTCCCGCGAGAAGCGCCAGGGCGTCATCCCCAACATCAACCTGGGCCTCGAGACGGCCCGCGGCGAATTCGTCTACTTCGCCGGCGCCGACGACTTCGTCCTGCCGGGCTTCGCGGCCGAAAGCCTCCGGCTCCTGGCCGCGCATCCGGAAGCCGCCTTTTCCTGCGCCAGCTTCCAGGTCGTCTCGCACGACGGATCCCGGCGGACGCTCCATCGGGTGGACTTCGAGGGCGCCTCCTATGTCTCCCCGCAACGCCTGCGCGAGCTGGCGGAGAGGCGGGAGGACCTCATCCTGCCCAACGCCACCGTCATCTACCGCCGCTCGGCGCTGAAGGCCCTCGGCGGCTACGATCCCGGATTGGCGTGGCATGCCGACTGGTTCGCCTACACCGCCCTCGCCTTCCGCCATGGATTTTGCTTCTGCCCCGCGTTCCTCGCCGCGATCCGCACCCAGGAAACCAGCTTCAGCGCCCAAGGGATGAGGGATCGCCGTGCCCAGGGCAAGGTGCTGCGGGAGGTCCTCCTCAAGCTGGGCGCGCCGGCCTATGCCGCCATCCGGGACGGCTTCCGGGAACCTTCCATCCTGGGACTCGACTCCCGGGCGCGCGGCCTCTTCCTGTGGCAGGGACTCCGCCATCCGGGCAGCCGCTGGATTCTCTCCTGGAAGCTCGCGCGGGCCTCCCTGCGGGACGCGTGGAGAAAGCCGCTCTGGAATGCGGCCTGGACGCTTCTGTCCCCGCTTCCCGCCTTCCTGACCCCGCTCGCCAAAGCCCCCCTGCTTCGGCTGTTCGGCGCCTCGGTCGGTCGCGGCGTCCGCATCGGCGCCGGCTGCCGCCTCGACCGCCCCTGGAAGGTGAGCATCGGCGCCCGCGCCCGCCTTGGCCGCCGCGTCGTCCTGCGCGCGCGCGCCGGCATCGAGATCGGCCCCGACGCGTCAATCGGGGCGGGAGCCCGCCTGCTTTCCGAAAGCCGGGACGAACTCGCGCACCCCCAGACCCTCGACGCCGCCCCCATCCGCATCGGGTCCCACGCCCAGGTCGCCGCGGGCTCCGCCCTGCCGGCCGGTTCCGTCATTCCGGCGGCCCGTCCTTTTTGCTAGTCATTCCCCCGCTCCCTTCCTATTTTTCTAACTCTATTCCGTGATCCATGGCTACGGCCCTGACCTCTTTCCACCGATACCTCCATATCGTCCTCTTCAAGACGTATGCGAACCTCAAGGCGGAGACGGATAAGACGTACATCGGATGCCTGTGGTGGGTGGCCGAACCCCTCCTGAACACCGCCCTCTTCTACGTGGTGTTTACCCATATCGTGGGCATCCGCACCCCGAACTTCACCGTCTTCCTCTACATCGGGATGGCGATCTACGGTTACTTCAGCAACGCCCTTCTCAGCGGAGCCACCGCCATCGTCACGAACTCCAACCTGATGCAGCAGGTCAACCTGCCCAAACCCCTTTTCGTCTTCATCTCCATCAGCAACCTGACCTGGAAATTCCTGTTCTCCCTGGCCGTCCTCTTCCTGCTGGTATGGGCCAATGGAGCGCCGATCAGCTGGCCCTACCTGTCGCTGCCGTTCCTTTTCCTTTTCCAGGTCTGGGCGGCCATCGGCTTGGCCATGCCACTGGCGGCGCTGATCCCTTATTTTCAAGACGGCAAGACCGTCTTGGGAACCTTTCTCAGCGTGGGGATGTGGTTCTCGGGCACCTTCTACGAAATCGACCGGGTTCCCGCCTCCCTGCGGGGTCTCTTCTATTGCAACCCGATCGCCGCCACCATCGATGCCATGCGCGGGGTTCTGCTGCACGCCGCCTGGCCGAATCCCCTCCACCTCGCCCCCGCCTTCGCCGTCTGCCTGCTTTCGTGGGCCATCGGGCTTGCCATGATGCGGCGCATCGAGGGACGCGTCACCAAGCTCGCGCTATGACCGACCGCGCCCCCGAGACGCTGATCTCCCTGGAAAACGTGGGACTCAAATACCGTCTCAAGCGTCCCCTCAACGGAAGCCGGGACCATTGGGCCGTCCGCGACGTCTCCCTCGACTTGCGCCGCGGGGAAACGCTCGGGGTGATCGGCTCGAACGGGGCCGGGAAAAGCACGCTGATGAAGCTCCTGGCGGGCATCGTCAAGGAAGACCGCGGGCGCGTCTGGCGAAGGGACGACCTGAAAATCATCCTGCTCGCGATCGGCATGGGATTCGAAAGCTCCCTCACGGGGCGCGAGAACGCCATCATGGGAGGGATGCTCCTGGGGCTTCATTACCGCACCATCAAGAAACGGCTGGCGCGGATCATCGAGTTTTCGGAGCTGGAAGAGTTCATCGACCAGCCCATCTATACATACTCCTCCGGAATGCTGGCCCGCCTGGGCTTCGCGGTCGCCATGGAGGTCCATCCCGACGTCCTGATCCTGGACGAGGTCCTCGGCGTCGGAGACATGAAGTTCGCGGAGAAATCGTCCCAGGCCCTGATCGAAAAGATCCGCTCCGACATGACGGTGGTTCTGATCTCCCACTCCCCGGAGACGATCCGCGGTCTGTGCAGCCGCGCCTCCTGGATCAACCGGGGCGTCACTCAGGCCTCCGGCACCGTCGCCGAGGTCACGTCCCAATACGAGCACTTCGTCCACAGCGGGATTCTTCCCCGTCCGGACTAAGCGCCGGCCGCGGCCTCACCCGCCGTAGGAACCCTCGACCCGCGCGGCGACGTCCTTGTAGCCGAAGTCGACGCCGTAGATCTCCTTGAAGATGTCGATCGCCTCGTCCTTCTT
>FSUQ01000338.1_pt1 | contig 38944 bp, 36 predicted proteins | sample 1637471 | NCBI WGS metagenome assembly FSUQ01 (sample SAMEA3914816, study PRJEB12502) | metagenome | biome: forest; material: soil | place: USA | collected 2011-09-16 | depth 0.3 m | reverse complement strand
GTGCAGCCCATGTTCGCCAGGGTGCGGGAGAGGAAGTCGTACTGCCCCTTGTCCTCCTCCCCCTGGTGGTTGTTCCCCTCCGGCCAGAGCCGGTAGTCGGCCCAGAGGAGGGAGTTCGGCTCGTCGAAGTTCACGATCTTCGCGCCGACCGCGCCCGCGTAGGGGTGGGCGCGGAGGTCGGCCAGCATCTGGTCGAGCCAGCCGGGGGGCAGGTCGATGTCGTCGTCCAGCTTCGCCAGGAGCGGGGCGGTACTGAGGGCGTAGAGCCAGTTGATCGCCGGGGTGTAACCCAGGTTCACCGGCGTTTCGGCCAGGACGATCGGGAACGGGTAGCCGTCCCGCTGGAGCTTTTCCAGGTGGGCCTTGCTCCCGTCGGTGCTGCCGTTGAGGTGGACGAGGAGGCGGGCGTTCCGGTAGGTGGTCCGCGCCAGCGACTCGAGCATCGGGGCGAGCAGCTTCAGGTTGTTCCGCGTGACGAGGAGGAGGTCGACCGCGGGGGACGCCTCGCCGGCCCAGTCGTCGAGGAGCCCTTTTCCGATCCGCCAGCAGACCGAGGTGTCGAGCCACCGCTCCCGCACCGCGTTCAGGTCGGGATAGCCGGGGTTCCAGCGCCATTTCTTGCGCCAGAGGTTGGCGAGGCGGTCGTCGATCTCCGGGAAGGTCCCCTTGGTCTGGACTTCGTTGAGGGCGTTGTACGTGTTCGCCAGGCCGTGGAAGGCGGTGACCTCGGGATCGGACGCCACGGAGAAGCCCTGGGCCCGCAGGCCCAGGCAGAGGTCGTCGCTCTCCAGCCAGGCGGGGCGGGCCGGGCCGGAGACGGCGACCCCGGCCAGGATCTCGTCGAAGCCGCCCGCCGCGTCGAACGCCTCGCGGCGGATCAGGACCAGCCAGGGCAGGACCGCGTCGGCCTCGGCGAGGCGCCCGAACTTCTCGGCGTCCGACTCCCCGTAGCCGATGTTGGCGAGGTGCTCCCGCATTCCGAGGCGGGAGACGATGGAGCGGCCGAACGAGTAGACCAGCTCCATCTGGTCGAAGTATTTCGCCGCGACCGCGCCGAGCTTCGGATCGGCCGCGAGCCGGGCCTGGAAGCGGGGCAGCCAGCCGGGCTTCAGGGCGCGGACGCCCGCCGACGCGAGGACGATGTCGTGGCCGGGCCGGGCCCGGATCGCGGCGTTCAGGGCCGCGTATCCCTCCGGCGCGGCGACGACCTCGCAGGGCGCGCCCGGGGTGTCGCGGAAGTGTTGGAGCGCCGGGGGAAGGTCGACGCCGTGCAGCGGCGTGACGAAGACGGTGACGGCCATGGCGCGGCGATGGTACGCCGCCCGGGCCGCGCTAGGCAATCCCGCAGAAGCCGTCGAGGAGGCCGACGATCTCCTCAATCTTCGGCTTGCTGACGTGGGCGCTGCTGCCGACCGAGCGGCATTTCGCCGCCATCTGCTCGTTGATGAGGGACGAGTAGATCACCACCGGCTTGGTCTTCATCTTCAGCCCCTCCCGGACGTGACGGCAGAGGGTCAGGCCGTCCATCTGGGGCATCTCGATGTCGGTGAGGAGGATGTCGAAGGCGCTCTCGGGCGATTTTCCCTCGGCCTTGGCCTGGTCGGCCAGCGCGGCCAGGTGGTCGTAGGCCCGCTGGCCGTTCTCGAACGCCTGCACCTGGGTGTAGCCGCCCTCGCGCAGCTTTTGCACGGTGATCCGCCGGATCATTGACGAGTCCTCCGCGTAGACCACGCGCACCGCGGCGCGGCGGACGTCGCTGGGGATCTCCCGGTCGACCCCCAGGCTGGCCTTGACGCTGGTCTCCGGGGAGATGTCGGCCATGAGGTGCTCCAGGTCGAGGATCATGATGACCCGGCCCTCGATCGTCACTGTGCCGGTGACGCAGGCGGTGGCGCCGGGGATCGTCTCCTCGAAAGGCTGGAGCTGCTTCCAGGAGAGGCGGTGGATGCGGTTCACCCCGTCGATGAGGAAGCTGAAGAAGACGTCGTTGAAGTGGGTCACCAGGGCCAGGCGGCGGGCGTCGTCGGCCGGGGGCGCCTCCAGCCCCAGCACCTTGCGCAGGTTGACCAGCAGGACCGGCTTCTCCTGGTAGTAGAGGAGCCCCTCGACCCCGGCGGGGGCCTCGGCCAGGCCGGTCATCATCTCCGGCTTGAAGTGGAGCACCTTCTTGACCTTGGCGACGTTGACGCCGAAGGTCTGCGTGCCGACCTTGAATTCGATGATCTCGAGCTCGTTCGTGCCGACGTCGAGGAGGATATCGGTCTTGATGGCGGCCATAGCCCTTTCATGAAAGCGGATTTCGTGCCGAAGGGAAGCCCCGGAAGCCTTGTCAGAAGTTGTTTTTTCGTGGCATCCTGCCGTCAATGCCACAGCCCGGAGAGAGCCGATGAGCCCGCGTGCCGACCTTCCCGCCGTTCTCCTCTTCACCCGCGCCGAGTCGGGGACCGAGCTGGCCTCCCTTTATGAGGGTCTGAAGAGGCAGACCTGGACCGGATGGCGCTGGGTGGTCTCGGATGCGGATGGCGCCATCCTCCCTCCCGCCTGCGAGGGGGATGCCCGGGTCGTCGCTTTCGAGCCGTCTCTCTGGCGGGAAGCGGCGGACGGGTTCTGGGGAGTGGTGCCCCCCGGGTTCGTCCTTCGTCCTGCCGCGCTGGAACGGTGGATCTGGTTCCTCTTCCGTTCTCCCTCGTTCCTAGTCGTCGACGGGTTGGCGGCAAGGGGGACTGACCGCCTTGCGGGCCGATTCCTGAGCGCGGAGGCCTTGGGGGGTGAACTGCCGTTCTTGGCGCAGGGACGGCTGGCCGGCCTGTTGCCGGGGCCGGAGGAGATTTCGAACGATGTGCTCTGGGCCCGGGCGTTGCGTCCGGAACCGGGCGCGCTGGGCTGGACGATCCCCGAAATCTCGTTCCAGGCGGCGGTGGTTGCGGCGCCAATCTTGGGACCGGAGGCCGAAAAGGCCCGGAGGGCGTACTTCGATGCGCCGGAGGGCATGCGGGTGGTGCATCGCCGGAATTTCCAACAGATCGACGCCCGCCTGGGCTGGAAGATGCCGCCGTCCCCGTCGGAGGAGGGCAAACGGGTGCTGATGGTTTTGCCGTGGCTGTTGGTCAACGGGGCGAATACCTTCAATCTTTACATCGCCCAAACGCTGCGGGAGGCGGGCCACGCCGTCAGCGTGGTGACCTTGGCCGCGCAGGAGCACCCCCGCTCTCCCGACTTCGAGCGGCTGACCGACGACGTCTTCCACTTGGAGCAGTTCCTCGACCCCCACGATTACCCCGCCTTCCTGGCCCACTTGATCCGCTCCCGGGGCGTCGACCTCGTGTTCCTCAGCGAGACCCACCTCGGCAAATACCTGGTCCCGCTCCTGCGGGAGCAATTCCCGGAGGTCGCCTTCTTCGACTATTGCCATGTCCTGCACCTGGATGAGCGTTCGGGTAGCCATCCCCGGCAGACGGCGGCGCTCCTGTCGCAGCTCGACCTGGCGTCCACCTCTAGCGCCTTCCTGCGCGGATGGATGATCGAGGCCGGAGCGAGGGAGCCGGAGCGGGTGGAGGTCTGCTACACCGGGGTGGATACCGCGTTCTGGAGCGCCGGGTTGTGCCGGGCTCCTGATTTGCGAATGCAAATGGGAATCCCTCCGGAACGGCCGATCATCCTCTATGCGTGCCGCCTGGCCCTGCAGAAGAATCCGATGCTGTTCGCCGAGGTGCTGGCCCGGCTGGCGTTGGAGGACAAGCGCGATTTCCACGCCCTGATCGTGGGGGACGGCATCTACCGGGCCGCGATGGAGGACTATTTCGCCAAGGCTGGGATTTCCGACCGGGTCCTCTTCCTCGGATTTGCCTCCCTGGAGCAGATGCGGGAGATCTACGGGATCTCCGATGTCTTCTTCCTCCCTTCGCTTTGGGAGGGGGTCTCGCTGGGGCTTTACGAGGCGATGGCGATGGGACTTCCCTCGATTGTCACCGACGTCGGGGGACAGCGCGAGTTGCTCACGTCCGAATGCGGACGGCTGATCGCTCCCGACAGCCGGCTGCGGGAGGCTTCCCAGGCCGCGTTGGGCGAGCTGCTCGCCGATCCGGCTTTGCGCCGCCGGATGGGGCAGGCGGCTCGGGAGCGCGTCATGGGCGAGTTCAGCCTCGATGAGATCGGCCCTCGCATGCTGGCCCTCTTCGATCTGGCGCGAAAATTGCGGAGGGAGGCGCCCCGGGAGCCGTGGTCGGCCGAAGCGGCGACGGAGATGGTCCGCCAGGAGATCGCGCTGGAATATGCCGAGACGGTGCGCGAGGACTTGACGCGGCAACGGAACGCCGTGATCCAGCAGGCGGCCCGGCAGCAGCAGGAGATCGCCCGGCTGACGGGCGTTGTTAAGTCGTTGAAGGGGCGCCCCACATAAGAGGTATCAAGCCCGGGCGCAGAGCTTTTCGCGGGGGATCGGGAAGACCGGCCATTCCCTGCCGGCGCCGCCCTGGATCGCCGCCAGCGCCCGTTCCGCGAAGGAGAGGCTTTCCTCGATGATGAGGTGCATGTCGAGATACCGGTAGGTGCCGAGGCGCCCGATGAAGCTCCAGGCCCGCTCCTCGAGGGCGTCGGCGACGTACCGGTCCAGCATGTCCAGGTCGCGGGCGGAGCGGATCGGATAGTAGGGATCGTCGTGCGGCTCGGTCGCCTTGCTGTATTCGGTCGAAAGCAGCGTGCGCTCGTGCTTTTCCCAGGGGGTGAAGAACTTGTGCTCGATGGTGCGGGTGTAAGGGACCTTTTCCGAGGTGTTGTTGAGGCAGGCTGTGCCTTGGGCGTCGCCTTCCGAGCGTTCCTCCTTCCAGAACACGGTGCGGTAGGAGAGCCGCCCGTGGCGGAACCCGTAGAAGGCGTCGAGGGGGCCCGACCAGACCGCGTGGCCGAAGGCCGAGAGCTCGGTTGGGGCGACGGGGTGGTTCAGCTTCACTTCGATCCCCGGGTGGTCGAGGATCTTTGCGATCATGGCGGTGTACCCCTCGCGGGGGATGCCCTGGTACGTGTCCCGGTAGTAGTCGTCCTCGTAGGTGAACCGGATCGGCAGCCGCTTGATGATGTCGCCGGGCAGTTCGGACGGCTCGCAGCCCCACTGCTTCTTGGTGTAGCCGTAGAAGAAGGCGCGGTAGATCTCCTCGCCCACCAGGCTGAGGGCGACTTCCTCGAACGTCTCCTCCCGGCCGGTCTTGAACGGCTTGGCCTTTTCGGCGACGAACGCGGCCGCTTCCTTCGGGTTCAGGTTCATGCCGAAGAGCTGGTTCAGCGTCAGTAGGTTGACGGGAAGGGAGAAGACGCCGCGCTCCGTGACCGCCTTCACCCGGTTGACGAACGGGCCGAAATCGGCGAAGCGGTTTACGTAGTCCCAGACCCGCTCGTTGCTGGTGTGGAAGATGTGGGGGCCGAAGGCGTGGACCATCACGCCGGTCTCGGGATCGCGCCGGGTGTGGCAGTTGCCCGCGATGTGGTCCCGCTTCTCGAAAAGGACGCAGCGGACCCCGGCCTCGGCCAGGTGTCGGGCGATCACCGCGCAGCTCAATCCGGCACCTACGAAGGCGATCTCCTTGCTCATGAGGTTGTTGCCCACCGTAGAAGCAGAAGCCGACGCGATCAAGGGGAAATGGAAAGGGCGACCTCCCGCAAGGAAGGCCGCCCTTTGGGCAACGCGGTTCTTAGAAGGTGTAGCCGTTGAGATACATCTTCAGCGGGTTTCCGGAGCCGGCCGACTTGTAATGGATCGTTTGGGCGGTGAGCAGAGGGAAGCGGGAGAAAGGGGTGGCGCCATAAAATCCATTGTAAGGGGTGTCCGGATTCAAGGGGACTTGATCGAAGACCATGTCCGTTTCGAACGTGCCGCTCGAATCGGATGCCAAGGTGCCGACGATGCCGGACTAATTGACTCGGCCTTCGAAAACACCGTCGACGGTTTTGGCATTGCCGGGGCCACAGGAACTGAGCGACGGCGCCGCATGGGTCGTCGGCACGGAAGACCGTGTCGGTCCGCGCCGGAATCACCGCCAGCAGTCAGCCCAAAGCCAGCGCCGCGAGACCCCACGATGGCCCACCCCTTCCGGAGGGCATCCGCGATGTCGGGGAGGCCAAGGTTTTATCCGATCGAAGAAACACGCTGTCGCCGCAGGTATTGAAGGATCCAATGGGGTATGATTGTCAGGGGCCTCCCGCGGAGACAAGCGACGTTTTTCCCTTCTTTTATTTGACTGCCAGGAGGCGATCCTGAAGATAGAGGCATCTCTCGAAAGGGAAGAGGGTTGGCGGTTCCCAGGCCCTCCGAAATGGCACGGACATTCAGGATAGAAAGCGAGCGCGCATGGATATCGAAACGAGCCGGCAGTGCAACATCTTCAACGTGGCGGCCCTGGCGCGGTACCTGCGCGTCGAGGAGGGGGCGCTTCTCGGCTATTACGACGAGCTTTTAGCGGACGGGGAGTTCGTCTCCGCGGTGAACGCGCAGATGGATTTGATCCGCAGGCAGCATGGCTTCACAAAGGGCATCTTCCGGATGGAGAGGATCGATTCGGTCGACTGGTTCGCCTTCGAGCGCATCCTTCTCTACGTGCTGATCCGCCACCTCAAGCCCCAGGCGTGCCTGGAGACGGGGGTTTATTATGGGGGAAACACCGCCTTCATGCTCCGGGCCCTGGAACGAAACGGAAGCGGAATCCTGATTTCGATCGACCTACCCGACTCGAAGATCCGGGTCAGTGAGCAGCCCACGAGCCGGCATCCGCTGGTGGGGGATTCGGAACATTACGAGGCGACCCTGAAGCCGGGATTCATGGTCCCGAACGCCCTGCGTGTGCAATGGCGCTTCATCGAGGGGGACTCCCACCAGGTGATCCCGGGGCTGGCCGAACGGTTCGACTTCTACATCCACGACAGCGACCACAGCATGGACTTCGTCCGCAAGGAGATGGCCCTGGCCCACGCGCGGATGAATCCCGGCGGCGTGATGGCGGTGGACGACATCGACTGGTCGAACGGGTTTTATTCGTTCTGCTGCGAAAGGAAGCTTTTCCCGCTTCTCCTTACGGACAACGGAAAGGATAACTTGCGGGTCCGGACGGGGTTGGTGGCCCTGGACCATCCCAACACGGGGAATCCGGCGATCACCGGTTGACCGGCGCCTTCCCAGGCGTCAGGGGCTAGAGCTGGTTGTCGAGAAGAGAGAAGTCCAGTCCGGGATTGCGGTAAGTCCTTCTGAGCTCCGAAGCCAGCTTCTGGTTCGAGAGCTTGCTGTCGTTAATGGCGCGGGCCACGACGGCGCCGCGGCCTATCCGATAGTTTTCCTTGCCTTGCCGGGCGAGGACCTTTCCTTCCTCTCGCGCGGGGGGAAGAAATTCGAATTCGCTATATGTGGACTCCATGACTTCGAAGAGGCTCGAGTTGAGCATTTCGAAGAGGCACTTTCTCGTCGGAGCCCACCATACGGAGTAATTGTCCCGCACGCGGGCGTTGTCGGGGAGCCCGTTGAAAAGCATGAACGACTCGTCTCGATCCATGATGACATCCGTTTCGATTAGCAGGTAGCCGCCGTCCTTCAGGACGCTCCTTGCTTGGGCGATGGAGAGCAGCGGGTCCCGGAGGTGGTACAGGAGCCCGAGGTGTTGGACGACATCAAACTTGCGGACGTCGTTTTCCTGCCCCGGATAGCGTTCGCCAAAATAGCAGTCGAGTCGCTCGGTCAAGCGGTAGGGCGACACGTTGTAATAGGGGATGACCTTGCTTTCGAAGACCTCGCGGCAAAAAAGGAAATTATTGAAGCTCTTATACAGGCAGTCGGTCGCGACGATGTGGCGGGCGCCCAGTTTCTCGGCCTCGAAGGCGAACATGCCGTCGAAGGAGGCGATATCCAGCACCACCTTGTCCTGGTAGGGGATATGGGAGCGGACTTTCCGGACGTTTTCCCAGAGGGGATCCAGGTCGAAGCCCTTGGTGACGATGCCGGGAGCCAGCTCGATCTTATGATACCAATAAGTGAAGTCCTTTAACTTCTGGAAAATCTGCTCGGAGGTGTAGCTCATATAAATGAAGGGCTTCGTCGTCGGATTATGGAGAGCCGGCGTCGGCCAGGACGGTCAGTTCGGGATGCACTTGGTCGAAGAAGTTTCCTTCCTGAATCCCACCTTTCCAGCCGTACGCGGCGCCGCTGGGATGGTTGAAGTCGAAGTAGCGGCTGAGCATTGCCCATCGCGTTTTCTGGGTCAGGTTGGGGGAGCTTTCGTGAAGGGTTAGGTAATGGATGATGACGCAGTCGCCCACGCCCACTTCGGGCGTGATGCACTCGAAGCGGTTCCGGAGCGCGTCCTCATTTTGAATCTGCAGGCCCTTGGAGGAATGCTCGTGTTTGATGATCGGAAAGACACCGTCCTTGTGGGATTTCAGGAATATCTTTACGGGGCCGAGCGGCTGGTCCGTGTGCCGCAGGGGACTCCAGAAAACGACGCCGTGCTGGCTGCATAATTGCGAGATGTAATCCTGATGCAGCTGGGTCAGGAATTTTTCCTCGTTGGGGTGGTCCATCCGTATCCCGTACCCCCGGGGCGCGAACCCCACCAGCGAGCTGCCCAGGAGGGCCCGGGAGACGATCTCATGCTTCTTGTGGGCGGCCAACGCGATGTAGCAAGGGAGGGCCTTGCACATGTCGTAGAGCTGGCCGACCGCCGCGCGGTCTTTTTTGAGCAACTCCTGCAATCCCGAGTCGAATTCGCCGAGTGAAAAGCCCTGCCGTTCCAGCGAATATCCTTTGATGGAAAGGAGGCGTGAGAGGAGATCGTGGATGCCGTGCTGAACCGGCTCGATCTCTGTCTGGAGGTCGAAAAAGCCCTTGTAATAGATGTAGCCGTATTCCTGGAAAAAAGCGGTTTCCTCGGCGGTCGGCTCGTTTTTCAAAACGAATTGGGGCAGGGCTTTTGTCATAGGTTTTCCTCGGCTTCAGGCGGTTTTTGAAGGCGCGGCGGCATGGCGTCCAAGGCGTGGATCGCTTTGAGAATCCCCTCGGCGTCGAGGCCGAGGCGCTGGTGATAGTAAGCGGCACTCTTGCCGACATCGAGAAGATATTCGGTGGGCGCCAGCGAGTGGATGCGCGGCTGAAGGCCGTGCCGCTGGGCGAATTCACAGACGGAAGAGAACATCCCGGTGGCGGCGAAGTGGTCCTCGACCACGATCACGTGGCGGTGGGACGCCAGGAGGCCTGCCAGAGGCTGTTCCGCCAGCGGATGGAGCTGATTGCAGACCAGGACGGCGGTTTCGGGGTGCCGCTCGCGGGCCTTGAGGCATTCCTGGGCCAGATTCCCATAGCTGACCAGGAGCACGCCGCCGTCGCCGGGGAGGTGAACGTAGTCGTCTCCGGAGGCCGGCTCCTTGAAGGTCGACTTGGGAATGCGGACGTAGGCGGGCTTGTTTCCGGCGATGAGGCGGTCAAGCAGCCCGGCGGCGTGGGCGATGCTGGAGGGGCAATATATCTCGAATCCGGGCATCGCCTTGATCATTCCCCAGTCGTCCAGGACGTGGTGGGTCGGGGCGAGGGGGGAGTTGTCGTAGCCGGTGCCGATGCCGAGGAGGACGACGGGATGGCCATGGATGGCGATGTCATTGCGCACCTGCTCCAAGGCGCGGGCGATGAGGAAGTTCGAAATGGTGTAGGCGAAGGGGCGGTAGCCCAGATTGGCCAGGCCGCCGGTGATGCCGATCATGTTCTGTTCGGCGATGCCGACGTTCAGGAACCGGCCGGGATAGGCTTCTTGGAACCGCTCGACCAGGTTGATGCCCATGTCGGCGGTGAGGAAGAACAAGTCGTCGTTCTGCCCCATCCGGGCGAAGAGGGTGTCGAGGATGTGGGATCTCACCGGGTTTCCTCGTTGAGGCTTTGCACGGCCTGGTTGTAGAGCTCTTCGTTCAGGGTGCGGTAATGCCAGATCGGCTGGTTCTCCGCGAAGGGGATGCGGGCTCCCTTGATCGTGTTGCAGATGATCACGGAAGGGACATCGGCCTCCTGAATGCGGGCCAGCGCCGCCGCGATGGCCGCCTGGTCGTGTCCATCGACGCTGTGAACAGCGAAACCGAATCCCTCGAACCGCTGGCTCAGGGGGTTGAGGTTGATGACGTCGTCCGTGCTCGTGATGCTGCTGATCCGGTTGTTGTCGATCAGGGTGACAAGGTTGGAGAGCCGGTGGTGGTGGGCGAACATGAGGGCTTCCCAGTTCGAGCCCTCCTGCAGTTCGCCGTCGCCGAGAAGGACAAAGACGCGGGCCTTGTCGAAGCCCCGGGAACGGAGCCCGAAGGCGCAGCCGCAGGCGACGGGAAGGCCGTGGCCCAGGGCCCCGGTCGAATGCTCCACTTGGGCGACGCCGTGGCTGACGTGCCCGGCGAGCATCGAGCCGTCGCGGTGGTAGGTTTCCAGCAGGGAGAGGTCGAGCACCCCGGAGTGGGCCATCGACGCATAGACAGCGGAGGCGCAATGGCCCTTGCTGACGATGACGCGGTCGCGGTCGGGAGCCTTGGCCCGGATCTTTTCGATGTCGCTGGCGCCGTAGACGGCGAGGAGCATCTCGACCATCGACATGGACGAGCCCAGGTGGGAGGCGCCCGCCTGGTAGAGCATCTTCAGAATGCTTTGTCTGACGGCCTGGGATTGGTTCACGGATAGTTTCTTTGAAGGAGGTTAGCGACGACGACCGAAGAAGAAGTATCCGCCGGCCCGGAGCGTCCCGGCTTGAATTAATTTCCGCTCCAGTTCAATCCAGTTGCGGGCGAAGGCGACAGCGATCTCCTCGCTAGGGAAGCGGGTTCCTCCGATCAGGCGATGCTGGAGAGCGTGAACCGGAGCCATGTCGAGGCATTCGAAATCGCGCTCGATCAGCGGAAGGATGGCATCCCCATCGGCGGCGTTGTTATTTGGGGACTGATTGCCGCTTTCCCGGGCATCGGCCCAATTGGCGTATTCGAGGCGGGTCGTTTCCACGAAGCCTTCCAGCTCTTCGGCGTTGCGGGGGAGTGGAATCGGTTCGTACCAGGCCCCTGCGGCCGAGAGAGCGAGGCGCAGGGCGGCGGCGATGATTCCTTCGGTTTCGCCGTAGTTGCCCGGCTGCGGTTCTGCAGCGACGATCCAACTTTTTGGCTTAAGCCAGTCCAAGGTCCGGCTCAAGACCAAGGCGGGATCGGGTAGGTGATGGAGCGATCCATTGAAACACACCGCGTCGAAGTCGAAGGATTCGGGAGTCCAAGAGGCGAGGTCTCCCGCATGATAAAAGACGGCTCCCTGTCCCGGGGAGAGATCGGCTTCTTTCAAAGCGGTCCGGGCCACTTCGACGTTAGTCTCGGAGAGATCCACCGAGGTTACCTGATAACCTGCCCGGGCCAGTTCGAGGGCGAACCAGCCGTTGCCGCCTCCGAGGTCGAGGATCTTTCCACCGGAGGGAAGGACCGATTGCAGTCGGCTTACGGCGAAGCCAGAGACGATTTGGAGGCTGAGGTTTGCCAGGGCTTGGCGGCGGTAGGGACTGAGATAGAAGTGGTCGTTGTCACCCATCCGCCGGAGATCGGGAACGAAACCGACACGGCGCCGTTCATCGGCCAAGTGGTTGAAATGTTCCTTTTCCTCGTTGGTGGTGGGCTGGCTCATGGCGTTCGGGTTCAGGCTGTTCCCTGCAAGGTGAACAGGCCGGAGGCAAGGTCGAGTTGGGGTTCCCAGCCGAGGAGGCGGCGGGCCTTGGCGTTGTCGGGGTTGCGGATGGAGACGGCGTCGGGGTTCTTTTCTTGCAGCGTAGGACGGGTTCCCCAGACGACTACGGAGGCCTCGACGACTTGCCGGAGGGTGACTAGGTCGTTGCCGGAGAGGTTGAAGATCTCGTGGCCGTTCCGGCCCAGGGCGGCGACGATCCCCCGGCAGATGTCGGCGACGTGGATGAAGCGCCGTGCGGTCCGCGCGGCGCCGACTTCAATGACGGGCTTGTCCCGGGCCGCGAAGAAGAGGTTCTCGACCGCCGACCAGTTGGCGGGGCGGGGTCCATAGACGATGCCGAAGCGGAGGACGGTGCCGGACAATCCTCCCGCGGCGCAGGCGAGGCGGAGCATCTGCTCCCCCACCAGCTTGGTGATGGCGTATTCGGATTGGATGCGCCGGATGTCGATGGCGGTGTCCTCGGTCTGGACGCCGTCGTTCTCCACTTCGCCGTAGACCCATTCGCTGGAGGCGAAGAGGAGTTGGCGGACTTTCCGGGCCTTGGCGGCTTGGATCAGGTTGATGGTGCCGTTGACGTTGACGGTGAAGGCGCGCCCCAGGTCGGCGGCGCAATCCTTGTCCCGGGAGATGGCGGCGAGGTGGATCAGCGCGTCGGCTCCCTCGGGGATCCGGTCGGCGATGTCGGGCGAGCAGATGTCGGCCTGGAGGCAGCGCGGATCGGAGGAGGGGAGGGCGTCGAGCCCGAGGTAATCGAGCCCTTTCGCCACGAGCTGCGCCTGGAGCTCGGCGCCGATGAAGCTGCCGGAACCGGTCAGGACGATCATGCGGAGGCCTCCTTGCGCCGGAGGAAGCCGTCGGGGGAACAGGTCACGCCGAAGCGGGTGTAATGGGGGTCGATTTCGAACTCGGGATGGGTCTTGAGGAAGTCGTGGATGGCATCGAGGGGATGGTCGGTCTTCCAGTGGGGCTTGGCGTTCGGGGTGTCGCCGACGAGGGCTTGGGCGCCGTCCATTGCGACGATGTAGCTGCCGGGCGAGACGAGCGGGGCGTAGGCCTCCAGTTCCGCGCGGACGTGGGTGAAGGTGTGGTTGCTGTCCAGTACGACCAGGACCGTTCCTGCCCCGGCGGCTTTCTTCCGCACCGTCTCGACGATCCCGGGGTCGATGGAGCTGCCTTCCACCAGTTCGATGCGGCCGGCCAGGAAGTGGGCCTCGATCGCCTCTCGATTGTGGGGGCGGATCTCGACATCGACGCCGACGACCCGGCCCTTGCCGATCAGCTGGCAGATCGACGCGGAGAAGATGAGGGAGCCGCCGTGGGCGACGCCGCATTCGACGATCAGGTCGGGTTTCACCGCCCAGATCAGTTCCTGCATCGCCACGATATCGTGGGGCAGCTGGATGATGGGCCTCCCCAGCCAGGTCGGCTGGTACATCCAACGGAAATGGGAGGAGAGCTTGAGGTAGAGGGCGTTGATCAGGTCGGCTCCCTCGGGGGAATAGAGGTCGACCGTGGTCTGTTGCCCCGTGGCGGTGAGGGTGAGCTTGCTGTCGGGAGGGGCTTCGTGATTCTTCATGCGGAGTCCTGTTGGGTATAGATCACCTTCGATCCGTGGCTTTCGTATTGCAGGTCGACGCGGGTGAGCTCGGAGAGCGCCTTGCAGACCGCTGCCCGCTTCGCCTTTGGGACGACGAAGAGCAGGAAGCCGCCTCCTCCCGCGCCGCAGAGCTTGCCCCCGTGGGCGCCCGCTTTCACGGCGCGCTTGTACCAGCGGTCGATCTGGGGGTTGGAGATAGATCCGGTCAGGAGCCGCTTGCGCTCCCATCCCTCGTGCAGGATCTGGCCGAGGTCGGCGATGTCGGTGCCGTTCTCGACGGAGGCCCAGAGGCGGTCGCTGAGGTCCCGCATTTCCCGCAGGCGCTGGAATTCGCGGGCGGTGTTCTTTTGCTGCTCCTTCAGCACGGCATCGGCCGAACGGGAGATCCCGGTCCAGAAGAGGAGGAGGTTGTCGAAGAGCTGGTCGAGCTGCCGGCCGGGCAGGTGTTTGTGGGAGATCGTGACCTTGCCCCCCTTGTGAAAGAAGAAGTGGTTGAAGCCGCCGAAGGCGGCCGCGTACTGGTCCTGGCGCCCGATTGGCTTGCGCAGCACGTCGATCTCGATGTGGCACGCCTCCTCGGCGAGCTGGGCGGCCGAGACCTCCCGCTTCCCGATGAAGGCGTGGAGGGCGTTGAGGAGTCCCACGCAGAAGCTGCTTGAGGACCCCAATCCCGAGGAGCCGGGCAGGTCGGCGATGGTGCTGATGTAGACGTGGTGCTTCACCCCCAGGAAGCGGAGGCATTCCCGGGCGATCTCGTTCTTGATCTCGTCGAGCTTGTCGGCGCGCTCCGTCTCCGAGTAGTTGAGCCGGTATTTCTCGCCGAAGAGGCGGTGGTGCCGCTTGACCGTGACATAGAGGTACTTGTCGATCGTGGAGCTGAGGACCGACCCGGACTCCTTTTCATAGAAGGCGGGCAGGTCTGTCCCGCCTCCCGCGAAGCCGATCCGGAGCGGCGTCCGGGTGGTGACGAGGAGGGGGGGAGTCATGGCTTAGTCGACCAGGCGGGGCTCGCCGGGGAACGGTTGCAGGAACTTTCCGCGGAAGCCGCGCTCCCGGCAGAGGCGGCGCACTTCCTCGGCGAAGTTCCAGGCCAGGATCACGATCACTTCGGGCTGAAGGGCCAATCCCTCTTCCATCGGGACGATGGGCAGGCGGGAGCCGGGCGTGAAGAGGCCCTGCTTCAGGGGGTTGTTGTCGATCACGGCCCGGAGATGGTCCCGGGTGATGCCGCAGAAGTTGAGAAAGGTCGCGCTGCGGGCCGAGGCCCCGAAGCCGACGACGTTTTGGGGATCGAACCGGCCCAGCAAGGCGAGGGTCTGCCGCCGGTGTTCCCGGCACCGTTCGGCGAACGCCTGCCAGGTTTCGAGGCGGGTCAGCCCCAGGGCGAGTTCCCGCTCGAGCTGCCGTGTGTAGGCTTTAGAAGGAGGGCGGGGGCTCTTGGAGAAATGGACCACGATGGAGCCGCCGCTGATGGGGCTGAACTCGACGTGATGCGGATGGAGGCCGTGGCGGCGCAGCAGGTGCTCCATCGCATGGAGGGAGAAGAAGCAGAGGTGCTCGTGGTAGACGGAGTCGTAGTGGAGTTCCTCGAAGATCCGGGCCGCCTCGTGAAACTCGATCAGGCCGAGGCCCTCGTCGCCGAGCGCCAGGGCGATGCCTCGGATCACCCCATGGAGGTCGCTGACGTGGGGAACGACGTTCCGGGCGAAGACGAGGTCGGCGGCTCCCTTCCGGGCAAGGACGCGCCGGGCGGCTTCCTCGGCCCAGAATTCGGGCCAAATCTCCAGCCCGCGTTTCCGGGCCTCTTCGGCCAGATTCTCAGCGGGATCGATGCCGAGCGTGGCCAGCCCTTTCTCCTTGAACGGGGCGAGGAAGGTACCGTCGTTGCACGCGATCTCCAGCACGAACGCCCGAGCGGGATTTCCTAAGGCCTGGAGAGCCCTTTCGCAGAAGATTTGGGCGTATTCCCTTGTCGTCGCGGCCGTTCCCGAGACCCAAAGGTAGTGGCGGAACAGCCGTTCCTTGGGCACGGTTTCCATCAGCTGCACCAATCCGGACTCGGGGCAGAAACCGAGACGGAGAGGGAAAAAATCCTCCAGCGCGGCAGGGGAGGGGATCAGGGCGTTCGCAAGGGGCTGGTTATTGAGGTCGAGGAAGACCGACAGATCGGGCGAATCCGAGATGCGGCAGGTCCGAATCGTCGTGGCGGCGGAACTCATGGCGAATCGGGCGTGAAAGCGGCGAGTGTCTTCCGCAGCCCCTCTTCGATTCCGACCGGGGGCTTCCAGTCGAGATGGCGCTGGACTCGGTCCAAGGAAGCCCAGAATCCGGATAAATTACCTTTTGAAGTGTAAAAATCAGCCTTAAGAATTGAGGCGGAACGATTCATGAGGCTGGAGATCATTTGAGCAATTGCGGTAACAGAGGTCAAGCTTCCAGAGCCGAGGTTGAACGAACCCGACGGCCATTTCCGCTCCAAGCCGCGCGCCAATCCTTCCGCAACGTCGTCGACGTAGATAAAGTCTTGCGCCGAGGCGGGATTCTTCGGAGTGAACTCCCGGCCGTCCCGGAGCGTGGAGATGATCGAGGGGACGAGCGATCCCTCGCGCTGCCCCGGGCCATAGACGTAGAAGATCCGAAACCAGCCGAACGTTTTTCCGGCCTGCGCCGCGCGCGCCAGGCCGTGGCGGCGCAGGGCGTCCTTCGCTCGCGTGAAGTCGTCGGCGGGAACCCCAGGGTCTTCCTCCAGGCAGGCTCCTTGGCGCATGCCGTATTCCCAGCAGCTCCCGGCAGCGATAGCCCGGCGGCAGGAGGGCAGGCCCAGGGCCGCGTCGAGGAAGGCCGTTCCCTGCGCCCGGTTCCGCTCGCAACGGGAAGCCGAGAAATCGGGAATTCCCTCCCAGGCCAGGTGGCATGCCGCCTCCGGCCTGTAATCGGTCAGGCGGGCCAGGTAGGAGCCGGGATCGGCCAGGTCGGCGGCATGAAAGGAGAGGCGATCCGAGGGGGCGCTTCCGGCCTCGTGCCGGCCCACGAGGAGGAGGTCGTGGCCCCGTTCCAGGAGAAGGGCCGTCAGCCGCTTTCCGATGAAGCCGGTCCCCCCGGTGACGGCGATGCGCACGGTCCGTTCCCCTTAGGTTGCCGCCTGGACCCCGTCGCCCCTTCGGAAGGCGGGCTGGGCGAGGTCTTTCTCCGAGATCACCGCCGGAGCCGCGGGCCACGCAACGCCGAAGAGCGGGTCGTCGTAACGGAAGCCGGTGTCCGATCCCGGCCGGTAGAGGCTGCCGTGCAGGTAATGGATCATGGTATCGTCCTGCAGCGTCAAGAAGGCGTTGGCGCAGCCGTGCGGTAGGAAGAGGGCGAGGCGGTTGTCTTGCGAAAGCTCGATGTGGAAGGTGCGCAGGTAGGTGGGGGAGCCCAGCCGGACGTCGGCCACGACGTTGTGGACAGCGCCTCGGATGCACGTGATGACTTTTCCTTCCGGCAGCGTGTCCCGGCGGTAATGGAATCCCCGCAGGGTATGCCGCTGCCGGTTCTCCGAGAAGTTGGTCTGCCGAACCTCGAAGGGGATGCCCGCTGCGGCGAATTCTTCCGCGCAATACTGGCGGCGGAAGAGGCCCCGCGCGTCGCCAACCGGCTCCGGCTCGATCAGGAAGGCGCCTGGGAATTCGCTCGGATGGAACTTCATTCCACCTTCCAGTGGAGCGTCGCATCGAGCCGACCCTGCTCGCTCAGCTCTTTCAGCCGCGCCAGACGGACGCAGCGCGGGCCGCGGAAGTCGGCCTCCGTGAAGCCGCAGGCGCGGAAGAACTCGACCATCTCGATTCCCCCCCGCATCAGGTCCCATTCGGGGCGGAAGTAGTCCTTGAGTTCGGTCAGGATGCGGCGGAAGCCGACCCGGTAGGTCCGGCTGTCCTTGCCGTGCTCGCCGGTGAAGGTCAGTTTGCTCCCAGGGACGCAGCGCTGCGCCGCCTCGGCGAGCTGCCGCACGCTGAAGTTGCCATCGGGAATGCCGACATTGAAGGAGCGCCCGTTGACCAGCGCGGCGGGGGCCTCCAGCCCGGCGAGGAAGGCGGCGCAGACGTCCTGGATGTGGACCACCGGACGCCAGGGCGTGCCGTCGCTCTTGATCTCGATCCGTCCGGTGGAGAAGGCGCAGCCGACCAGATTGTTGTAGATAATGTCGCTGCGTATCCGGGGGCTCGCCCCGAAGACGGTCGATGGGCGGAAGCAGACGACTTCGAAGTCACCGTCGGCCAGCTTCTTGAGCGCGCACTCGGCGTCCCATTTCGTCCGCGCGTAGGAGGTGAGGGGATGCTTCTCGCTGTCGTCCTCGTCCAGCTCCCCGTCGGTGTCGGAGATTCCGTACATGCTTTGGGAGGAGGCGTAGACGAAACGGCGCACGCCTGCCTCCCGGGCCCGCTTCGCGAGGAGGAGCGTTCCGTGAAGGTTGATCTCTTCCGTCAATCCGGGAACCAGCTCGCCCAGGGGATCGTTGGACAGAGCGGCGAGGTGGATCACCGCCTCGCATCCCTCCAGGTCGATGGCCGTGACTTGCCGGATGTCCCGGAGGATCTGGTCGGCGGGATCGTCGGGCGCGGCGAGGAGGCAGTCGGCGTAATAGCCGGTGTCCAGGCCGCGGACGGCGTAGCCCTTTTTCCGCAGCAGAGGGGCCAGCACTGATCCGATGTACCCGAGATTGCCGGTGACGAGGACGCGCTTCATAGGGGATTCCACGCTTTCCCAGAAATCACCGGCTCTGGCAAGCTTGCGGCAGGACGATCTGCCGTATTCGCGCCAGCAGATCGGTGTCCGGTCCCTCGCCGACGAGCGCGGACAGGCATCCGGCCGCAGTACCCGCCTCGATGTCCCGCTCGTCGTCGCCCAGGAACCAGGTGCGGCTCAAGTCGAGGTGGTGCTCCCGCTGCGCCCGAAAGAGCATGCCCGGCTTCGGCTTGCGGCAGGCGCAGCCCTCGTCCCAGTGATGGGGGCAGATGTAGATGCCGTCGATCCGCCCGCCGGCCTCTTCGGCCTCGGCGATCATCTTGTTGTGGATCGCCTCCAGGTTGCCGGGGGCCAGGGCCCCCCGGGCGATCCCGGCTTGGTTGGAGATCACGAAGACCCGGTAGCCGGCCTCCCGCAGCAGGCGCAGCGCCTCCCGAGCGCCGGGCAGCCAGGCGAACTGGTCCGGAGCGCGGACGTACTCGCCCCGCGCCGCCTTGCGGTTCAGCGTCCCGTCCCGGTCGAGGAGGATGGCCGGGCGGCGGGCCAGGAAGGCGTCGGTGAGGGGCAGCCGCGCGTGCGAGCCCACGCTGTAGTAGCGGTGTCCCGTCACGTAGCCGGCGAGTTCTCCGGCCGCCGCCAGAGGGCCGTACGTCTCTTTCTCGAACGAGACATTCCCTTCCGGAAGCGCGGCCACGATTTCGCGCGGAAAGAAGCCGTAGCCCAGCTCGACTCCCTTCAGGCCCGGAACGGTGCGGGTCTTGTCGTACGCCTCGATCAGGCCGGCCGGGCCCATCCGGATGTTGTCCTTGGTATAGCCGTCGTCGTTGGAGTAGACCGTGATCATCGCCCGCGCGCCGCTGCCGGCGAAGAAGGGCCACATGCGGCCCATGTCGAGCGGCCAGTAGTTGTCGCAGTAGAGGAGGAGGAAGGTGTCGTCCAGCCTCTTCAACGCCCGCTTGAGGCGCTGGCCGGTCTCGTCCTCGACCGGTGAGATCGAGTAGTCGATCTTCACGCCAAAGCGGCTCCCGTCGCCGAAATAGCGGGTGACGACGTCCGGCAGGTAGCCGAGCAAGAAGAGGATTTCCCGGAATCCCTGCTCGCGCAGCATCTCCACCAGGTATTCGGCGAACGGCTTCCCGTGGAACGGGATCATCGGCTTTGGCACCGTGTCGGTCAGGGGTCGGAGCCGCGTGCCGAGGCCTCCCGCGAGGATCACCGCCTGCTTGGGTCGGGTGCGGGAAGGGGAAGGCATGGGGGAGTTTGTTCTTGTGCGGAGTCGGCTTCCGGGAATGATGAGGCCACTTTCCTGGGGAATCAAGCATGCTGGAACGCACGACGATCCTGATCCCAACCTTCAACCGCACGAGCGGTTTGAAACGACTCCTCCATTTCCTGGCGGCTGAGGGGGCCGCCTGTCCCATCTTGGTTCTCGACTCCGGTGACGCCGCCAGCCAGGAGGAAAATGCCGAGACTTGCCGGACTTCCCCATTATCCACGGCTCACCATTGTTACCCGGAAGGAATATATCAGCTTGATAAATGGGAGGAGGGCTTGCGGCTCGTCGGTACCGAATTTTCCGCCTTCGCCGCCGACGACGACTTCGTTTTCCCCGCCACCCTTGGGGAGTGTGAGCGGTTTCTTCTCGCCCATCCCGATTACGTCGTCTGCCAGGGCTTTTTCCTCTCCTTCCGCCGCCAGGGACGGGAAGAAAGTTCGTCGCGAACCCATTTTCAGTTGGATTCGCCCGGTGCGGGAAGGGAGGAGGAAACCCCGGTAGCGCGGGTTTGGATGGCGTTTCATTCCTACGCCCATCTCATCTACGGGTTGCGGCGCACCGCCTGCTGGGTTGATTCGCTGCACCGCATCAATGCCGCCACGAAAGTGCATCGCGGCCACGGTTCCTCTATCGAGGAAATGCTCGATGCCATGCTGTGCTTGGTCGCGGGCAAGTTGAGACGTCTTCCTCTCCTTCACAGTCTGCGCAATGGGAAGCCGACCGACGCTTGGCCCCTGAGCTTTCTTTACGGCCCCGATTTTTCGCCGGTGATGACGGCCTTTACGCACGCGTTCTTGGACGCTTTCGTTCCCGTTTCGGGACAATCACGAGGGGAATGCGAGGCGCTGTTTCTGGCCGCGTTCCACAACTATCGCCAGCGCCTCTTCGGCCACGACGCCCCGGTTCCCGATTCGTGGAAGGGACTGGTCGGTCCCTTCGGCAAGCCGGAGGAGGACGCGCGCCTGCAGCCTCTGCTCGCGTCGCTGAACGTGACCGGCCCCGCCTTCGACCGCGCGCGGGGATTGCTGGAGCAGTTCCCGCTCCCGATCGATTTTACCGGCTCCTGAGGCCGGTTTCCTCGTTCTCTCTCTGCGCTTACGACGGGGAGAGTTGCCGCACGATTCCGGAAATTTGCTCCAGGAGCTGCCGGGCTTCCGGACTGCCGGGATGAAAGGCGATCTCCTGCAAGGCGGCCTCGTGGGCCTCGCTCCAGCGCTGAAGCCGCCCCAGGATCACGGCGCGGTTCAGGTGAAAATTCCGCAGGCAGGCGCAGACCTCCGGCATCTCTTGCAGGGCTTGATCGATGAGGGAAAGGGCCGCCACATGCTCTCCCTTCGTGGAAAGGGCGACCGCCCGGGTCATCGATCGCAGAGGCACTCCTCGAAGCTGCTCGATGGAACGGTTTACCAGTTGGAAGTGTTGGGAGGTGGCCAGGCCGATGGCATCCCTTTCCTCTTTGGTTTTCTCATTTTTATCGTTCCGCTTTGCCAACCAAGCGCGATAGGGCTTCAGGAAGTGAGCCAGGAGCATTTCCTGGGTTTCGGGGGCGCCGGTGACGACCTGACTCTCATGGCCGAAGGGAAGTCGGGAGCCGTTTGGCGGGATTCCCACGATTTCGCAGGAGGGAGCCGTGAATTTGGTGATGCAGTAGGGGACATCGCTGAACATGGCCATCGCGGCGAAGCCACTGGTGGATCCCAGATAAAAGTCGGAAATTTGGATGAGGGCCAGTTCATGGCCCAGGCTCATTCCCAAAAGCCGTGGAGCGATCACGTTGGGCAAGCCCAGGGTTTGGACTGGCTTTTCCTGGAGTTTGCCTAGAAGAAGAAAACGGACATGGGGAAACTTGCGGTGGACAAGATCCAGAAAACGGAACCAGGCCAGGTAATCCGCATCCCGTTCCGGATCCACTCCGTCCATTGTGACGTCGGCTTGACGCATGCGGAATTGCATCGCCACGACAAAAATATTTTCTCCCAGGTTCTTTCGGAAGGAGAGCGCTTCTTGGAGATAGGCTGAGGAGGAAGCGAGCCGGGGGACGAAACCCGTCTCTGCGTGATAGGCGTTGATGTCGTCGTGAAAAGTGACCTCGCGATGGAAGGTTGGGGCGAGTCCCTCCAGGGTATCGCTGTGGCTTAGCGCTTCCTCGTGCCGCCGTAGCGCCGCGATAACGTGGGGATTGGATGACCGACCGAGGCCCGTCAGGGCTTTGGCGAACTCCCGGCGATCGGTGAAGATGTGGAGATTTTCAACGAGCGGATTGCAGTGGAAAGCGGGAAGCAGCTCGAGCAAATGAAGCTGATAGCTTTCCGGCGTGATAAAGGCGCGTTGAGGGACTGAGGCAGGGGCGAGGGCGTCGCAGCAGAGATAGAGATCGACCTTTTCAAAGCCTCCCTGCCGGGCCCGGATCAGGGTCTTGACCGACCACGTCAGGATGTCTCCCAGCGCGTAGGGGAGGGTGGAGAAGTCGTAGATCGCGGGATAGGCCTCCGTACAGGGGGGGGCGGGACTTCCGGTCGGCATCGTCACGGTTGGACGTAGTAGGTTTCGATCCCGTAGTCGCCGCGGAGCCGGCGGGCGATCTTCTCCGCCACGATAGGGGCGATGGGCAGGAGGACCTTGCCGCCGTCGGGAACGTCCCGGGGATGGAGAATGGGGACGCCCAGATGTTTCTTGCCGACGCGGCCCGGATCCTCGTCCACGAAGAAGGCGACCCGGTCCGGAATATTGCCGTAAACGAACGTCGCACCGATCGAGGAGCCGAAGACCCCGACCGGCCCCTGTTCCGCGACCTTCTGGGCCAGGGCCTGGAACTCGCCGAGCCATGCCACGGCGCCGGACGTTTGCCGCAGCAACGCGGCGGGATCGGCCCTTCTCGCGGGCGCGGGGCCCGGCAAGGCGACCCGGACGAGGGCGCTCAGTTCCTTGGCGACCCATTCCTGGGTGGAGACCACGATCTCGAATCCAACCCGCGCCAGGACGTCGCAGAGGGTCTCCTCGGCGAAGTGGGTGCAGTGGTCGGCGATCACCAGCTCGAACGGATTCCGCGTGAAGGCGGGAACCTCGATGAACAGCAGGCCGTTGGGCGCGAGTTTTTCCCGGATATCCCGGAAGATCGTGAGGTGGTCTTGCCGCAGCTCCAGGTGCTCCAGGACATGGATCAGGGAGATGACGTCGAACTTTCCGGGCACCTCGGCCAGCGGGCCCTTATGGAACGTCTTCACGCCGGGAATTCCTTCCACTCGCGCGCGGTGCTTCTCGTTGAACTCGGTCCCCGCGAGGCCCCAGCCAGGGAGCAGCTCGCTGACCATCCGCAGCATCGCCCCGTTGCCGCAGCCGACGTCGAGCCAGCGTCCCCGTTCGGGAAGGGAAACGGAAGCCTTGATCCGGCGGAGGAGCCGTTCCGAGCGGGTGACCGGCTGGTTCGTCTCGGGATCGAAGACCGCCTGCTCGGCGCCGTCGCTCTGGTGCCAGATATCGTACTTCTGGTAAATCTCCCGCGCCTCGGCCCGCCACGGGTCGTCCACCACCGCTTGGCTCGCCCCGCACCGGTTGCAGACCGCGAGCTGCCCGCCGGTCCGCCACGGCTTCGAATCGGACGAGGCCCGCATCAGGTCCCGGTAGGCGTCGAGGAAGATCAGGTTTTCCGAGCCGCAGAGGTGGCAGGAGGGAGAGGGCATCAGGGGGAAAAGCTTCGTTTCGTCACGCCTGTTTCACGAAGTAGCCGGCCATCGCGTCGGCCCGGGGAATGAGGGGCGGCGGGGCAGGGTGGCCAGGTAATCGTGTATGGCGTTGCGAGTTCCCGTGATGCCGTAGTCGTCGATGACCACGATCCCGCCGTCCACGACGAGGGGATAAAGGGGGGTGAGGGCGTCCCAGGGATGGTGGGATCATTGAGCGCCGAAGTGAGGGGGAAGCAATGTCCCTCCTGCCACCGGGCCACCACGCTCTGAGTTTGCCGGTGATACGCCATCAACTCGACGACAAGCTTTTTGAGGTCGGTTCCTTCGGCTCCCTGGGAGGCGGGCTGGGGAATGTTCATGGCGGAAGGAACTGGCTCTCACCCTAAGGCGGGGAGGGGAGTTCCGTCAAGAACCCGGGCGTCCGACAAATGTCTCCCAAATGCATTGAGGAGTTCACGGGCCGCCGATAGTGTGGCCGTCACCCATGAGCAACCTTAAAATCACGAACGGAGCGACGGCGAATTCCCAGATGACGATCACGGCCGATTACCTCGACCTGCGGGCCACCGCGGGCGGCATCGCGCCGGTTGTGAACGTCAATGTCACCATCAATTCCGGTACTGCCGGAGCCAACGGCCTCGACGCTGGCACGGTGGCGGCCTCGAAGTGGTATTATCTCTACGTCATCAACAATGGCACGACTACGACAGGGCTGATGTCTCTCAGCGCCACCGCGCCGACGCTGCCTAGCGGCTACACCCTCTTCAAGCGGGTGGGAGCCATCCTGACCGACACGACGATCCACTTCCTGCGGATTATCCAGTTGGGCCGGCAAGCCCGCTACCAGGTGACGCCCTCCACGAACACCGCAGCCTATCCCGAAATTACTCTCGGTTCCACAGGCGGCATGGCCGCCATCGCCACCATCGCTTTTGCCCCTACTACAGCGGCACAGATCTATTACGCGGGAGGTACGGTCGGTCAATTGGCCGTTGATAACGATGTGATGATCGCGCCCAACAATAACTTCGGTGGCTATGGAAGCGGCACCAATCCAGTTCCCTTGTTGAGCGGAGACGTTGCCGGTTCCTGTTACGGCGGCTTGGTGCCGGAGAGCGCCAATGTCTATATCCAGATGGATACGAACTCCTATACCGTCTGCTGCGGCTGGGAAGACAACTTCTAGGGCGTCGCGAAGGCCGTCCGGCCTTATCGGTCGGGCGGCCGTCTTCCTTTCGGCGGAAGTTCGTCCCGTTCGGAATAGGCTTGCTGGGAGGAACGGGCCGGGACTACCGTTGGAAAGCCTTTTCCCGATGACATCCCCCTCGTCGTCCGCCGCGTTGCAGCTTCTGGAGCGGGGCGATCTCGCGGGCAGCCTCGCCCTCGTCAACCAAGGCTTGGCGGCCAATCCGAACGATCCCGGGTTCCTCTTCGTGTTGGGGAATCTTTTCCTCCATGCCGGCAAGTTCCCCGAGGCGGTCGAGGCGCTGCAACGGTCGCTCCAAGGGGATGCGTCCAACGACAACGCGCGCTTCGTCCTGGCGATGGCGCACAAGAGGCTGGCCACCCACCGGGGCTACGCGGTGGGGCGCGATCTGCTGCTGGAGCTGGTCGGCCGCCGCGAGGTCGGTCCGGCCGCCCTGCGCGAGGCGGCCGAGCTATGCAGCTGGGTCGGGCCGTTCGAGAAGGCTGTCGAGTTGTGGGGCCGCGTGGCCGCGCAGAGCGGCCAGGCGGAAGACCATTTTCGCCTCAGCGAGATCCTGGCTTTGACCGACCGGCTGCCCGAGGCGGTCGCGGCGCTGAAAGAGGCGGTCCGCCTCGATCCCGAGAAGTACGCCAAGTCGCTTCACGATCTGGAGTTGGCGCAGGGCGGGCAGGGCAGCCCCAAGAAGGCCCGGTACCCCGATACCGAGGTTCTCTGCGGCGACCTGCGCCGGGTGCTCCTCGACCACGTGGCGGCCGACCTCCACGACTGCCCCAAGTTCATCACCCTGCGAACGCGCTTCTTCACCATGGGGTCGTGCTTCGCGCGGAACCTGGTGCGCAGCCTCTCCAAGGCGGGCTACGACGCGCACAGCATGGAGATTTCCGAATACATCAACAGCTCCTATGCCAACCGCCACTTCGTGGATTGGCTGGAGGGCGCGCTGCCGCCCGGGTCGGTCTCGGACCGGATCGCCGAACTGCTGCCGCCCGATTTCTCGCGGGAGAAGCTGCTGGAGATGTTCCGCACCTGCGACGTCTTCATCCTCACGCTGGGGGTGGCTCCCGCCTTCTTCGACCGCGAGACCGGGGCCTTCGTCCTGCCCCGGCCCACCGCGCTGAACTCCCGCGCCTTGGCGGAGAAGTACCGCTTCCGCACCACGAGCGTCCAGGAGAACGTCGATAACGTCTGCTACCAGCTCTCGTTCCTGAGGAAGCTGAACCCGGGCGCCAAGATCGTCATCACCGAGTCTCCGGTGCCGCTTCACATGACGTTCGAGTTCAAGTCGGCGGTCGTGGCCGACTGCCTCTCGAAGAGCACCCTGCGCGTGGCGGCCGACCAGATCGTGAACCATTCAGGCTTCCGCGACATCTACTATTGGCCGTCGTTCGAGGTCTTCCGCTGGGTCGGCAGCCATCGCGGCGGCGTCTATGCCGTCGACGATGGGGCGTCCTGGCACGTCTCCGAGGCGGCGGTCGACGTGGTGGTGCAGGCGTTCGTCGAGACGTTCAGCGCCCCTGCTGCGCCGTCGGCCTGATCAGGGCCGGGCGCAAGCCGCGATTCCGCCGGCCAGCGGCGTGAACGCGAAAGCTGGGAAAGCCTGCCGCAGCGCGGCATTGTCGTAGCGCCGGTGGACGATCGGCTGGGCGCGGGGCGCCTCCTCCAGGACGGTGGAGGGGAAGTGGCGCCGCACGGTTTCCGCCACGTCGCGGAACGACACGGCGTGGCCGGGAACGGCGTTGAGCGTGCCTTGGCTGCGGCGGTCGACGGCGGTGAGGAGGAGCCGGACGAAGTCGTCGATGTGCAGGTGATCGCGCAGTTCCTCGCCTTGGCCGAAGAGGGCGATGCGGTTTTCTTCCCGAGCGGTCTTCAGGAAGCGGTTGGGGCCGTAGCTGCGGTGGGTGTCGCCCGGTCCGTAGAGGGCGCACGGGCGGACGATGAGCAGGGGCGTGCGGGTTTGCCGCAATTGGAGGGAGAAAAGCTGCTCCCGCACCCAGTGGGCCAGGCCGTAGGCGCTGGATGGCGCGCAGGGGGACGCCTCGGTCAGGGGCTCGCCGTCGTCGGCGTAGACGGCATCGGAGCTCAGGTAGACCACCTGGGCGGGGGGGGACTGGGCAAAGGCGGCGCAGAGGTGCTTTCCCATCCCGACGTTCTTCACGCAGGCGGCGACGTCGTTGCCTTTTTCCGGAGTCAAGGCAGAGGCGACCACCACTACGTCGTCCGAACGGATCAGGGCGGCGGCCTGTGCGGCCGAGGACGGGGCGGTCAGGTCGATCTGGGCCGAGCCGAGGGGAAGGACGGGCCGTTCCTGCTGCCGCAAGGTTTCGATCAGCCGTCCGCCGACGAAGCCCCGCGTCCCGAAGACCACGATCCGGCCGTTCGCCTTGACGGGAGAAACGCGCAAATTCTCAATCATCGGAACGTTCCGAAAGGTCGGACGGCAACTTTAGACTTGCGCGCACATTTTCTTTTCGGCACTTTTTACGTTTGTATATGGATAAAGGTCTGAAATCTCATGATCTTCATGTGCCTTTGCAGAAATTCGATAGCCTAATCAAAGGGGATTTGGAATCTCTTTTTCGCTTCGCTGGCGTAGTCGCGGCTTTATAACTGTCTCTATACGATGCCCGTCACGGTTGATTTCTTCGCGGACAGCTGCGCCGAGTTGAGCAAGCGGCTTCAGGAGCACGATTGGTCCACGGCGGCGACCCTCACGGAGGCGATGGCGGCTGCCTGGAAGGAGAAGCGGCAGATTTTCCTTTGCGGCAACGGCGGGAGCGGCGCCAGCGCGCTCCATTGGGCGAACGACCTGCTCTATCCTGTTTCCAAAAAGATCGGCAGTGGCCTGCGGGTGCAGAGCCTGGTGGACAATCCGGCGGTGCTGACCTGTCTGGGCAACGATGAGGGCTACGAGCGGATTTTCAGCGCCCAGCTGGAGGTCAAGGCCGAGCCGGGAGACCTCTTGATCGTTTTCTCCGGCAGCGGCAATTCTCCTAATATTGTCCAGGCCCTGGAAAGCGCCCGGAAACGAGGAATGCGCAGCTTCGCCGTACTCGGCTTTTCCGGCGGGCGCTGTCTGGCGCTGGCCGACGTGGCGATCCATTTCAAGGTGGACGACATGCAGATGGCCGAAGATTTCCAGAGCCTCCTCGGCCACATGGTGATGCGGGCGTTGAAGCGCCTGGAGCCCTAGAGAGAACGATGTCCGAGCGTATCGTAGTCTTGGGAAGCAACTCCTACACGGGAGCCACTTTCGTCGATCATTGCCTGAGGGAGGGGTTGGAGGTCGTCGGCGCGAGCCGGTCGCCCGAGCTGATTCCCGCCTTCCTGCCCTACAAGTGGGAGACGCCCGCGCCTCGCCCCGGCTCGTTCCGCTTCGAGCAACTCGATCTAAACCGCGACGTGGAGGGGATAGCTCGCCTCGTCGGCGAATTCCGGCCCCAGGCGGTCGTCAATTTCGCGGCGCAGAGCATGGTGGCCGAGAGTTGGCTGACCCCGGAACATTGGTATCAGACCAACGTGGTCGCCAACGTCGTGCTGCACGAGGCGCTGCGGAAGTTCGATTTCCTGCGCAACTACGTCCACGTCTCCACGCCCGAGGTCTACGGCAGTTGCAGTGGCCTGGTGCCAGAGGAGACGCCACTCAATCCCACCACTCCCTATGCCGCCTCCCGGGCCGCCTGCGAGCTGCATCTGATGACGTTCTGGAAGCGGTACCAGTTCCCCTACAGCCTGACCCGCGCCGCCAATGTCTTCGGGCCGGGGCAGCAGCTTTACCGGATCATCCCGCGCTGCATTCTCTATATCAAGCTGGGCCGCCGCATCCCGTTGCACGGGGGAGGGCATTCGGTCCGCTCCTTCATCCACGGCGGGGACGTCGCCCGGGGGACCCTGGCGCTGGCGCGGCAGCCGGGCCGGGCCCAGTGCTACCACTTCTCGACAAAGGTCCATATCTCGATCCGCCAGCTCGTCGAAATGATCTGCGAGCGCATGGGCGTCGCGTTCTCCGATTCGGTTGACATCACCGACGACCGCCCGGGCAAGGACGCCGCCTACCTGCTCGACAGCGCCAAGGCCAAGGCCGAACTGGACTGGGAGCCCCGCATCACCCTGGAGGAAGGGGTGGCCGAAACCCGGCAGTGGATCGACCGCTATTTCGACATCCTTTCCCAGCAGCCCCTCGATTACCAACACAAGCCATGATCTCCCCTTCCTTTACTCCCCGCAAGATCCTCGTCACCGGGGGATTCGGCTACGTGGGCAGCCGCCTGACGCCTCATCTCCTCGGCCTGGGACACCAGGTCAGCGTGATCGACCTGATGCTCTACACCGATGCCGGGCTCGACGCGCTCCAGGCCGACCCGAAGTTCGGCGAGTGGAAGGGCCGCTTTAACCTGGTGAGGGGCGACCTGCGTCACGAAGGCGCGGTGCGCGAAGCCCTGCGTGGCTGCGACACCGTAATCCATCTCGGGGCGATCTCCAACGACCCGACCGGCGAGCTCGACGAGGCGCTTACCCGGCAGGTCAACTTCGACGCCATCGGGATGCTTCTGGCGCTGGCCAAGGAGAGCGGGGTGCGCCGCTTCATCAACGGCTCCTCCAGCAGCGTCTTCGGGATCAAGGACGTCGCCGACGTTACTGAGGAGCTGGAGCCGGAGCCGCTCACGTTCTATTCGAAGTACAAGGCCCTCTCCGAATGGCTGGTGCTGGCGGCGGCTTCCCCCGAGTTCTGTGCGGTCAACATCCGTCCCGCCACGATCTGCGGCTACTCGCCGCGCCAGCGCTTCGACCTCACCGTCAACAAGCTGACCGCCGATGCGGTGCGCAAGAAGGTCATCACCGTCCACGGCGGGAAGCAGCGGCGGCCCAACGTCGGTATCACTGACGCGATCAACCTCTACGCGCTCCTGACCCAGCTCGACGCGGGTCGGATCAACGGGCAGACCTTCAACTTCGGCTTCGAGAATCACACCGTGATGGCGATCGCGCAACTCATCCAGGCCGAGCTGAAGGACCTGGACGTGGCGATCAACGTGACCGACACCAACGACAACCGCGACTACCACATCTCGTCCGCGAAGCTGGTGCAGCGGCTCGGCTACCAGCCGGTCAGCTCGATCCAGAAGGAAGTCGCCCACCTGCGCGCCGTCCTGGAAAAGGGTGTCTATCCCGACATCGACGCCCCCGAGCATTACAATATGAAGTGCATGAAGCTGATCCGCGACAACGGGTGCTACCGCTTCCTCTCCGGACGGACCCAGGCCTGAGCCGGCGCCCGCACCCTTTTTCCCCATGGCCGCGAGCAAGATCCTCAGCTTCTTCGACGCTCCCGCCGTCTTGGAAAAGGTCCGCGCCGGGGGGAAGAAAGTCGTCCAGTGCCACGGCACGTTCGACTTTGTCCACCCCGGCCACATCTATCACCTGGAGGAGGCCAAGGAACTGGGGGACGTCCTGGTTGTCACGATCACCGGCGAGGGCTTCGTCAACAAGGGGCCGGGCCGCCCTTACTTCAACGACCAGTTGCGATCCAAGAGCCTCGCCGCGCTGGAGTGCGTTGACTACGTCGTCGTCGTCCCGCATCCCGCCGCGGTCGAGGCGATCGAATGCGTCCGGCCCCACGTCTACTGCAAGGGACGGGAGTACGCCGACGCCGGGAACGACGTCACTGGCAACATCGTGGACGACGTCCGCACGGTGGAGAAATTCGGAGGGCAAGTCCGCTACCTGGGTTCGGTGGTCTTCAGCTCCACCAAGCTGATCAACAACAATTTCAACCATCTCCCGGCCTCGGTGAAGGAGATGTGCCGGGAACTGGCGAAGACCTATCCGCCCGAGCGGCTCAAGGAGGAGATCGACGGCTTCGCCGGGCTGCGGGTCCTCGTGATCGGCGACCTGATCTTCGACCGCTACAGCTACCTCCGCGTCCAGGGCCTGACCTCGAAGAACCGCATCCTCTCCGGGCGCTACCTGGAGGAGGAGACCCACGGCGGCGGATCGATCGCGGTCCTCAAGCACATCGCCCAGTTCACCCCCCACGTGAGGCTGATCGGCTTGGCCGGGACCGAGGCGTGGAGCCGGGACCTGATTTCCAGGCACCTCCTGCCGGAGCAGGACTTGGTCGTCCGCGACGAATCGTTCACCACCATCGTCAAGCAGCGCTTCGTCGAGCCGACCGGGGAGGGGAAGGAGCTGGGGAAGCTCTTCGCGGTGAACTATATCGACGCCGAGCCCCCGCCGCGCCACATCCAGGACCGGCTCCTGGCCGAGATCTCCAAGGCCCTGCCCGAGGCCGACTTGGTAGTCGTGGCCGACTTCGGCCACGGCACGATGCAGGAAAGCGTCCGCGCCTACGTCCAGCAGCACGCGCCGTTCCTGGCCCTAAACTGCCAGACGAACAGCAACAATCACGGCTTCAACATCATCTCCCGCCAGTACCAGAAGGTCGACTGCTTCTCCCTGGACGACCAGGAGCTGCTGCTTTCGTGCGCCTCTCGCCACATCGACCACGTCAAGGAGCTGCAGAAGCTCCGCAGCCAGCTGCAGGCTTCCTCGGCCTGGCTCACCCGCGGGGCGATCGAGACGATTGGCCTTGAGGAGGGGCGCAAGCCGGTGGTTTGCCTGCCCCTCCAGACCTCGGTGCGCGACACCGTCGGCGCAGGCGATGCGTTCTTCTCCATCGCGGCGTTGGCCGCTGTCCGGAAACTCCCGATCGAGGTCTCGGTCCTCCTCGGCCAGCTCGCCGGCGGCCAGGCGGTCAAGATCGTCGGCAACGCCGAGCCGATCTCCAAGGCGACCTTGCTCAAGGGGGCAATGACCCTGGTGAGCTTTTAAGGCCCGTCATGAAGACTCCCGCCGCGATCCTCGTCGAGCAACGGAAGCCCCTCGTGATCGACGAGGTCGAGCTGCCCGCGCTCGGTTACGGCCAGGTCCTGGTCGAGGTCAAGGTGAGCCGGATCTGCGGTTCCCAGGTCGGCGAGATCGACGGGGTCAAGGGGCCTGACCGATTCCTTCCCCACCTGCTGGGGCACGAGGGCGGCGGCGTCGTCCTCGAGACCGGTCCCGAGGTTTCCAAGGTGAAGGCGGGCGACCACGTCGTCCTCCATTGGCGCGAGGGCGCCGGCATCCAGGCCCGCCCTCCCAAATACGGCTGGCGCGGGGCGTCGATCAACGCCGGGTACGTCACCACCTTCAACCGTTACGCCGTGGTCTCGGAGAACCGGCTCACCTCGATCGGCGCCGATGTTCCCTTCGAGACCGCTGCCCTCCTGGCCGACACGCTGACGACCGGCTTCGGCATCATCAACAACGACGCCCGGGTCCGGATCGGCGAGGCCGTGGTCGTGATCGGCGTCGGCGGCATCGGGCTGGGGGTGGTCCTCGGGGCGCGGCTGGCCGGGGCCTGCCCGGTCATCGCGGTCGACATCCATCCGCACAAGCTGGCCAAGGCGAAGGAGATCGGCGCCACCCATACAGTCCACTCCGGCGAGGCCGATTTCCCCGAGGCAGTGAAGGCGATCCTAGGCGGCGCGCTGCCCGAGGTCGTGGTCGACGGCACCGGCAACCCGACAGTGATCGAGAAAGCCATCGCCTTAACCGCGCCGAACGGGGGCCGCTGCGTCGGCTTCGGCGTGATGGTCCACGACCGGAAGATATCCCTGAACACGCTGCCGCTCCACCTGGGTAAGACCCTGACCGGTTCCCACGGCGGCGACAGCCAGCCCCACCTCGACATCCCTCGTTACCTGCGGATGATGCGCCACGGCCTCTTCGACCCGTCCGGCTTCGTCTCCCACCGTGTCGGCCTGGACGGGGTCAACGGCGCGATCGACAAAATGCGTGCCGGGGAAGTGATCCATGCTATGATCTCCTTCTGATGGCTCCCATGAGCGCTCCTGTCTCACCAGATACCCTGACAGCGGCCGCCGCCCGGCTGCGCGGCCAGGTGATCATGATGTCCCATCGGGCGGGAACGCCCCACCTCGGCTCCGCGCTTTCCTGCCTCGACATCCTGACGGCCGCCTACTGGACCGCTCTCCGGATCGATCCCGCCGCCCCGGCCGACCCTGGTCGCGACCGCTTCATCCTCAGCAAGGGGCACGCCGCCTCCGCGCTTTACGCGGTCCTGCAGGAGCGGGGCTTTTTCGACAAGGCCCTCCTCGACTCGTTCGCCCAGCCGGGAAGCCTGCTGGCCGAGCAGCCCAGCCCGAATTGCGCGCCGGGCGTCGAGTTGGCCACCGGCTCCCTGGGCCACGGCCTGCCGGTGGGCCTCGGCCTCGCCCTAGCCGCGCGCATTCAGAAGAGGTCGTACCGGGTGATCGTTCTCCTCAGCGACGGGGAGTGTAACGAAGGCTCGGTCTGGGAGGCCGCCCTGCTCGCCCCCGCGTTGAAGCTGGAGAATCTGACGATCGTGGTCGATTTCAACAAGTGGCAGGCCACCGGCCGGAGCGAGGAGGTCACCTCCCTCTCCCCCCTGCGTGAGAAGTGGGCTGCCTTCGGCTGGGACGCAGTCGAGGTCGACGGGCACGACCTGCCTGCCCTGGTCGCCGAGCTGAGGAAAGGCTCCTCCCTGGACGGCCGCCCGCGCGCCATCGTCGCCCACACCGTGAAGGGGAAGGGCATCTCGTTCATGGAGGACGACAACAACTGGCACTACCGGATCCCGAAGAAGGCCGAAGTGGAGGCTGCCTTCCGGGAGCTGGGGCTGCCCGTTCCCGGCTGGCCGCCCGAGGCCGCGAAAAAGGGGCACGCCTCATGAGAAACGCTTTCGCTGCCGAGATCACCGCCCTGGCCAAGGCCGATCCCCGGATCGTCCTCCTCTCCGGCGATATCGGCAACCGCCTCTTCGACGAGTTCAAGGAGGCCTGTCCCGACCGCTTCTACAACTGCGGCGTGGCCGAGGCGAACATGGTGGGAATGGCCGCGGGGCTGGCCCAGTGCGGCCTGCGTCCGGTCTGCTACACCATCGCCCCCTTCCTCACCTACCGCTGCATGGAGCAGATCCGGGTCGATCTCTGCTACCACGACCTGCCCGTTGTCCTGGTCGGGACCGGCTCCGGCCTGGCCTACGCCTCGCTGGGGGCCACCCATCATTCGTGCGAGGAGATGGGGATGCTCCGCCTCCTGCCCGGCCTGGGCGTGATGGCCCCTGCCGATTCGTTCGAGGTGCGGGGTGCCCTGCGCGCGGCCCTGCAGTCCGATCACCCGGTCTACATCCGCATCGGCAAGAAGGGGGAGCCCACCGTGCACGAGGCAGTGCCCGCGATGACGCTGGGTCGCGCCCTGCCGCTGCGCGAGGGGAAGGGGATCACCCTGCTCGGCCTCGGGACGCTTCTTCCCGTGGTCCTCGCCGTGGCTGACCTCTTGGCGGCCAAGGGCCTCACCCCCGCCGTCTACAGCTTTCCCACCCTGAAGCCCCTCGACGGGGAGACGCTGGCCCGGGCCTTCGCCTCCTCCCACCTCGTGGCGACCTTCGAGGAGCACAGCGTCCTCGGCGGCCTGGGCGGCAGCGTGGCCGAATGGAAGGCCGACCGGCCCGAGTTGACGGCGCGCCTCTTCCGCTTCGGGAGCGCCGACGAATTCCTCCACCTGACCGGCGAGCAGGACGAGGCCCGGGAACACTTCGGCCTGACGGCGGAGAGGATGACGGAGCGGATCCTCGCGGCCGGCGTCCCCGCCTGAGCCGGCCCCGGCCCATGAGCACCGCCGGAGCCCGCATCCTCGGCGTCGATTTCGACAACACGCTCGTCTCCTATGACACCCTTTTCCACCGGGTGGCGCGGGAGCGGGACCTGATTCCCGACGACGTGGCGGTTAACAAGACGGCGGTCCGCGACTACTTGCGGAAGATCGGACGCGAACCGGCCTGGACCGAACTTCAGGGCGTGGTCTACGGTTCCCGCATCGATGAGGCCGAATCGTTCCCGGGAGCCTTGGAATGTCTCGCTGGGTGCCTTCAGGCCGGGTGGCAGGTCCATATCGTGAGCCACAAGACCCGCACCCCCATCTTGGGCGAGCCGGTCGACCTCCACCGGGCGGCGCGGGGCTGGCTGGAGACCCACGGCCTCTTCGGCTCCGGGATCAGCCTCCCGCGGGAGAACGCCTGGTTCGAGCTGACCAAGGCGGAGAAGATTGGGCGGATCGCCGCGCTTGGCTGCATTGCCTTCGTCGATGACCTGCCGGAGCTGCTGTCCGATCCCGCCTTCCCGGTCGCCACGCGGCGCATCCTTTTCCGTCCCCAGGAGGGGGAAGCGGCGGCCCCCGCGGGCATCGCCGTGGCCGCCTCGTGGCACGAAATCAGCCGGATCGTGACCAATGGAGCCTGAGTCCGCATCGCGGCAGACGGTCCTGGCCGACGCCGCCCTCCTTCTGCGGGAGATCGGCTGGGCCGCGCCCTTCGACCTCGCTCCCCTCTCCGGTGGCGCGAACAACTCGGTCTACCGCGTGACCGGTCTGGAGCCTCCCTTGGTGCTCAAGAGCTATTTCCATCAGCCGGGCGATCCTCGCGATCGGTTCCGGTCGGAAAGGGTATTCTACGAGTTTGCCGCCGCCGCCGGCGTGGGAAAGACCCCGGCTCCATTGGCCTGGTCGGAAAGCCGCCGCCTCGCCCTGTTCGAATTTCTTCCGGGAGAGCGTCTGCGCCCGGACGAAATCGACGCGCGGCGGGTACGGGAAGCGCTCCAATTCTACCTCGACCTGAACCTTTGCCGCGACGACCCGGCGGCGGAGCGTATGCCCCCCGCCTCCGAGGCCTGCTTCACGCTGGCCGATCATCTCGCCTGCGTGGAGCGGCGGGTTGCGCGGCTGGAGAAGATCGAGCCGGACGGCGCGGTGGAACGGGAGGCGGCCGCCTTCATCAGCGACCGGCTGCGGCCCGCTTGGGATCGGCACCGGATGGCGTTGTGGGAACGAATCGCGGCGGAGGACGACGCGCCGCTTCCCCGGGATCGCCAGGGTATTTCCCCCTCCGATTTCGGATTCCACAACGCGCTGCGCAGAGAAGGGGGCGAGATCGCCTTCTTCGACTTCGAGTACGCCGGCTGGGACGATCCGGCCAAGTTCCTCTGCGATTTCCTCTGTCAGCCCGCGGTGCCGGTTCCCGAGGCCCTGAGGCCGCTTTGCCTGGAGATGCTCTGCCACCCCGTCCCCGGGGGGACCGACCGGGCTCGGGCCGCCGCCCTCTTCCCGCTCTTTCAATTGAAGTGGGGGTGCATCGTCCTCAACGAATTCCTACCCGCCGCCCGAGAGCGCCGTCGCTTCGCTCAGAAGCTGGAGCCGCGCGACTTCCTGGAAATCCAGCGCCGCCAACTTGCGAAGGCAGCCGATTTGCTGGAAAAGATCGGCCCGCCAGGGGAAGATCCCTTCGCCGCCCCATCCCAACCCTAACCGCCATGGCCTACCTCGACTTCATCTCCCCCCTGCACAAGAAGACCGTCCGGGACTACCTCGCACGGGTCAATGAATTCCCCAAGGCTGAGGCAGCCCGGCTAGCGAAGCAATGGGGCGTGGACTATTGGGACGGGGACCGCAAGACCGGCTATGGCGGGATGAAGTACGACGGTCGTTGGCGCGTGGTGGCGGATGCCTTGGCCAGGCACTACGGCCTTGCCGCTGGGATGCGGGTCCTCGATATCGGATGCGGCAAGGGGTTCCTCCTCTACGACCTGATGAGCGCCGTGCCCGGACTGGAGGTCGTGGGCCTGGATATCTCCGACTACGCCCTCGCCCACGCCAAGGAAGAGGTGAAGCCGTTCCTCCGGCAGGGCCACGCCGCCCAGCTGCCTTTCCCCGACAGCAACTTCGACCTGGTGATCTCTCTCAACACCTTCCATAACCTTCCCTGCTACGATCTCGACGCCGCCCTGCGGGAAATGCAGCGCGTCGGCCGGGGGAACGGCTACCTGGTCGTCGAGTCGTATCGGAACGAGGTGGAGAAAGCCAACCTCCTTTACTGGCAGCTCACCTGCGAGTCGTTCTGCACTCCGGAGGAGTGGGAGTGGTGGTTCCGCCAGACCGGCTATACCGGCGACTACAGCTTCATCTATTTCGAATAGCATGAGCTCCGCCGCTTCCCGGGAAACGTCCCCAGTCACGGTCATCATCCCGCACTTCAACGACAGTCACGATCTGGAGCGGACGCTTCCTACCTGGCTGGAGCAGACGCGGCCGCCCCGGCAGATCATCGTCCTGGACGACGGATCGTCCCCGGAGCATCTGGAGCGGTTGAAGCGGTGTGTGCCGGACGATCCCCGGTACCAGGTCTACCTTTCCCCGCAGAACCAAGGGGTTAACGCCCTGTGCATGCTCGGTATCGGGATGGCGACGCAGGAGTATGTCGTCCTCATGGGGTGCGACGACTGGGCGATGCCTCTGTTCCTGGAGAAGTGCGTGGGGCAACTCGACCTCCATCCGCAAGCGCCGTTCGTCTTCGTCGACCGGTTCCTGCACCATATCCGCGAGGATTTCCTGCAGCCAGAGAAGAACTATTGGCGGGCGGAGTCGGGCTACCTCACGCCGGAAGAATTCGCCGACGTGCTGCACGGCACCCATTTCCGCGCGACCGCCCCGGTTTGGCGGAAGAGCCGAATCGCCGAGATCGGCTTCGACGAGGAGATGAAATGGTTCGCCGACAGCTATGCGACTTTCCTGCTCGGCGCCATGGAGGGGTGCTGCCACGTGCCGCTAACCTTGAACGTCTTCGGCCTGCGCCCCAATAGCTATCACAAGGTGGGGCAGAAGTCGAAGCGCTCGGAGAACGCGCTGCGGACGATGCTCCATAAAATCGTGGCCCCGGAGCGGGCCGCGCTGCTTCCGTTTTTCATCCATGCCGGCTTCTTCAATTGGATCCGGGACGATTTTGTTCGCTACATGGCCTACCACCCCGAGGATTGGTGCCCGGAGGCACTCGCCCTGCTCCAGCAGCCGCAGGTGCTCCATTTCGGCGGCCGCGTCCCGCAGGCCGAGATGTCACGGGAGCAGTTGAATCGGGAGGATATTCAGCGCGCTCAAGCGGCCCTGGAACGGGCCCAGGCCCTGCTCAACGCGGGGGACATCGCCGGGGCGCGGAAGGCACTGGAGGCGGGGGTCGCGCTTTACCCTCACATCGCCGCGTTCCGCTCCGGGTTGGCCGACCTACTGGAATCGACCGGACATCCCGCCGAGGCGGCCCGCCACCTCCGGCAGCTCTTCCGCCTGGAGACGAGCCGGGCCGAGATATTGGCCCGGTGGGCTCGCGCCGAGGAGAAGGCGGGCCTGGACCAGCTCGTTCCATTCCTGGCTGCCCATCTAGAGCGGTGCCCGAACGATGGCACTTCCGCCGGATTCTATTTCGACCTGCTTTCTCGCCGGGGTTTGGTCCAGGAGGCCCTGCACTTCGCCGAAAATCGGCCCGAGTTGCACCCCCAGGCGGCTGAGCTCCTCAAGGGGCGGGCTGCACTCAACCCGGCCTGAGATCTCTTCTTCCGATTCATGAGATTCCATTTCGTCAACGTGGTCTGGGGAGAAGAGTACACCCGGACCTGCGTTGAGGTGATGCTCCCCGCGCTCCTTTCGTCCGGCAACCTCGCCCATTCGGCGTTGGCGGGCAACGCCCGCTTCCTCTTCTACACCACGCCGGCCGATGCCGAGCGCATCGCGGCTTCGTCCGCCTTCCGGCGCCTCTCCCAGCTCATGGAGGTCGAGATGCTCGACCTGACCGAATTTCGGAAGGTGACGGGATCGGCGGGAATGGCGAAATACCGGCTGATGAACGCGTGCCAGGGGCATGCCGTGCTGCGAGCCAACGAGGCGAACGCCGCCATCGTCTTCCTGTGCCCCGATCTGATGGTGAGCGATAATCTCTGCAAGCGCCTGATCGAGTTGGCTGACGAGGGGCGGACGGTGGTTTACGTGGCGGGGGCTCGCCTTTGCCTGGACGGAATCCAACGGGAGTTGGGGGAACGTTTCGCCGGGGCGGAAAGGGCTGAGTATCCCGGTATCGCCCCCCGGGAGATGGTCCGGATCGCCCTGCGGACTCTGAGCCGGAACAGCCGAAGCCTTTTTTGGGATGCCGCCGACGTGACCATACGTCCGAATCATCTATGGTGGCGGGTGGGCGAGGCGGGGTTCTTCGTTCGGGGTTTCCATCTCCATCCTATTTTGGTCGCACCGACCGTTCCCGGCATCATCCCCGTCCAGAGCCAGGATGACGACTTCGTCGAGCGGGCTTGCCCCGATCTGAGCCGCTATTATTTTATCGGGGATTCGGACGAATGTTCCGCCTTCTCCATGGGGCCCGACGACGAGTTCCCCCTATACCAGACGCCGGGCCGGTACAGCGAGGAGGCGATCGCCGCCTACGTGATGGGGCAGCCCGACATCCGCCCTCTGCACCGGCGCTTTCCGCGCCACGTCCTCCGTTTCCACGCCGAGGATCTCGACGAAACGTGGGCTTCTGTCGAGGCCGAATCGTCGCAGATTCTTTCGCGCATCTACCGGCTTATCGCCGCCAACGAGCCGCGGGGTTTTTCCCACGCGCAATGGACGGATATCTTTCATTCCCGGCTGCGCGCGGGGACGGGAACCTAAGGGGGCGGTCTAGAACGCCGACGAGCGGGTGATCTTCCACTCGTTGACCAGGCCGCGGTTCAGCTCCAGGAGGAAGCGGGAGGGGCTTTGCCAGGCGTCGCGGAACCCGGCGCTGGCGCGGACCACGGGGTAGGTCAAATAGAGCTCGTCCATCGCCCGGGTCACCGCGACGTAGAAGAGGCGGCGC
>FSUQ01000273.1_pt1 | contig 39398 bp, 36 predicted proteins | sample 1637471 | NCBI WGS metagenome assembly FSUQ01 (sample SAMEA3914816, study PRJEB12502) | metagenome | biome: forest; material: soil | place: USA | collected 2011-09-16 | depth 0.3 m | reverse complement strand
CACCATCATCTCGTAGAACTCGCGGGAGTCGGCCCCGACGCCGCAGTCGGCCAGGAGCTCGCGCAGGCGCTTGTCCAGCGCGGCGTCGCCGGTGGAATATGGTTCGGGGTGCTTGCTGTCGAGATGGGATTGCATAGGCGGGCGGCGGGGAAGGAGACGGCGCCGACTCCTTCAAAAAACCATATCGGCGCGGCGATGGCAAACCGATTGCCGCGTACCCGGACGACTCACGCCGCGTCCACGGCCCGCAGGAATTGGACGGCGTAGTCGTTCCAGGTGGCGAGGCGGCGGCCCATGGCTTCGGCCTCCAGACGCTCCCGTTCGGGGGGCGACTCCAGGAGTGTTCGAATGCCTCCTGCCAGCGCCACGGAATTGGCCACGTCGACCTGGAGGCACCCCCCCCCTCCGCGGCTTCCGCGATCGCGCCGGACGCGTCGCACAGGCAGGCCTTCCCATAGCTGAGGCTTTCGAGGATAGGGAGGCCGAACCCTTCCTTCAGGGACGGATAGACCGTGAAGAGGCAGCCCCGGTAGAGGCTCGCCAGCGAGGAATCGTCGATCTCCCGGCGCCAGTCGACCGGGAAGCCGGCGCCCTGCAGCGCCACGATCTCCCCGAGGATCTCCTCCGAGCCGCGATGCAGGCGCTGGCCGACGAGCACCAGCCCGAAGTCGAGCCCCTGCTCCCACAGCGCGCGGCAGGCTGCCAGAAGGGACCGGTGGTTCTTCCGTGGCTCCAGGGTGGCGACGTACAGGAGGAAAGGGCGCCCCGGCGAGGCCGGAACGGCGGCGTCCCGCAGGGAAAGGAGGTCGGTCGCGGGGCAGTGGATCACCCGCGTGGGAGCGGGGGAGAGGCCTTGCTCCGCCCAGAAGCGCTCCAGGTCGTCGCGGGATTGCCGGGAAATGCAGAGGACCAGGTCGCAGCGCGCGAGGGCGGCGAGGTATTCCGCGAACCGCTTCCGGTTCTGGGCCGGAATCCAGTCCGGATGAGTCTGCCCGATGGCGTCGTAGAAGATCGCCCCCAGGCGGAAGCCGTCCCGGGCCCGGTCGAAGCGGCGGATCCATTCGATCCTTCCGTCGGCGAACGTCTCCGCCAGCACGATCCATCCGCCGGACAGGCCGGCGCCGGAGCGGCACCGCAGGGGGCGCGTCCAGGCCTGCCACCACCGCTGCCAGAACGGGACGGTGGCCCGCTTCCGCCGGATCGTCCCCGTCGCGCGCGGGTCGAGGTTGCGCCGCTGGAAACGATGGGGCCGCGCGAACGATCCGGCCCGGTTCTCCCAGACCAGGGGCCGAACCTCCCCGTGCGCGCCGTCCGCCCTTTCGAGCGCCCGCAGCAGCTCCCGGCACATGCGGGGAATGCCGCTGCGGCCCCCTTTGGTGGCGCACTGGGTGACGTCGAGGTAGATCGGGCGCATGGGCAGGCGCGGAGCGTAACGGGAGAGGGAAATCGTGACAAGTCTTCCGGCCTCGCCTAAAAATCACCTCTCATGGCGAGCATTCTCGACGAGCTGGAAGAGCGCGTTCTCGTCGGGGACGGCGCGACCGGCACGTATCTCCATGCCTTGGGCGTGCCCGCCGACCACTGCCTGGAAGAGGTCAACCTGAGCAACCCGGACCTGGTGACCCGCCTCTATCAGGACTACATCGCCGTCGGGGCCCGCGTGGTGGAGACCAACAGCTTTGGCGCCAACCGGCTTCGCCTAGCGCGTTACGGGCTGGAGAACCGGGTCGGCGAGATCAATTGGAAGGCGGCGCGCCTCCTGGCCGATGCGGCGAAGGGAAAGGACGTCTACGTCGGCGGCTCCGTCAGCCCCCTCGAGGTTCGCCCCATTGATCCCGAGCTGAGCGTCGCTGACCGCAAGGCGATGTACCGCGAGCAGATCGGCGCCCTGCTCGACGGCGGCTGCAACCTGATCTTCCTGGAGACGTTCACCGAGCTGCACGACCTTCTCCTGGCGCTCGACGTCTTTCAAAACCTCAGCAACGTGCCAGTGGTGGCCTCCCTCGCCATCTCGGAGGAGGGGCGCCTCGCTAGCCGGGAGGATTTCGCCACTGCCTTCCGTACCCTGCGCCAGGCCGGCGCCGACATCGTTGGCATCAACGGCACGTGCGGCGTCCAGGCCTCGCTCAGCCTCCTCTCCCGGCTCGATCTGACGGTCGACGACATTCCCGCCGTTTATCCCAACGCCGGCAAGCCCGAATTCTACGAGGGCCGCTTCAACTACGCGGCGAGCCCGGAATATTTCGCCGCCAACCTCCCCGCCTTCGTCGCCGCGGGCGCCCGTCTCGTCGGCGGCGATTATGGGACCGAGCCCCGGCACATCGCCGCCTTGGCCGAGGCGGCCAGGGGACTCGTCCCGCGCAAGGGGAAGCCCCGCGTCGCGCGCGTTACGGCGTCCCCGCTGGCGCCCGCCAGCGCGCCCTCGCCGCCTTCCGAGGAGTCGCTGCTGGAACGAATCAAGCGGAAGCCGGTCACGATCGTCGAGCTCGATTCCCCGAAGACCCTCTCGATGGAGAAGTTTCTCGAGGGGGCGCGTGCCCTGGAGCGCGCGGGCGCCGACGCCATCACTCTGGCCGACAATTCCCTGGCCATCCTGCGCGTCAGCAACGTGGCCGCCGCCGTCCTCATCCAGCGGGAGCTCTCCGCGATTCCCCTGCTCCATCTCGCCTGTCGCGACCGGAACCTGATCGGCCTCCAATCGGAACTGATGGGCCTCGGCACCCTGGGCTTCCGCCATGTCCTGGCGCTGACGGGGGACCCGGCCAAGGTGGGCGACCACCCCGGGGCCACCTCGGTGTACGACTTGAACTCGGTCGGCCTCATCAAGGTGCTGGCCGGGATGAACCGGGGCGTCAACGCGGTCGGCAAGGATATCAAGGGGCGGACCGATTTCCTCATCGGCTGCGCCTTCAACCCTAACGCGAGGAATTTCGACTCCCAGCTGCGCAAGCTGGAGTCGAAGATCGCGGCGGGCGCCTCCTACGTCATGACGCAGCCGGTGTTCGATCCGGCGCTGGCGGAGAAGACCGCGCGGAGCGTCGCGGCGCTGGGGGTGCCCGTCTTCATTGGGGTCATGCCGCTGCTCAATGCCCGCAACGCCGAATTTCTGCACAACGAGGTGCCGGGCATTACGATCCCCGATGTGGTGCGCGAGGCGATGCGCCATGCGGACGAGAAGGCGGCGCCCGAGGTGGGATTGTGCTTCGCCCGCGAACTGTGCGCCGCGGTGCGCGCCGCCACCGCCCGGCGTGGCGGCCTCTATCTGATCACGCCGTTCCTGCGCTACGATGTCAGCGTGCGGCTGATGGAAGGCTAGCGCGGCCCGGATTCAGGCTGCCTCGGCCCCGGGAGTCATGAAGGCGGAGTAGCGGCTCGCCACCTCCTCGACCGTGCCGGAGCACTGGGTCTCGCCGCCCTTGACCCAGGTGGCGCGGGTGCAAAGCTCGCGGATCGTTTCCGGCGAATGAGAGATCAGGATCACCGAGAGGTTCGAGTGAAGCTTGGCTACCAGCGCGTCGGTCGCCTTCTTCGCGAAGCGCACGTCGCCGACCCCCAGCACCTCGTCCAGCAGGAGGACGTCCGGATCGACCTCCATCGCGACCGAGAAGCCAAGGCGCAGCCGCATGCCGGCCGAGTAGGTGTAGACCGGCTGCTCGAAGAAATCCCCCAGTTCCGAGAAGTCGTGGATGCGGCCCAGCCGCTTCTCGACCGTGCGGCGGTGAAGGCCCAGAAGCATGCCTCCCAGGATGGCGTTTTCCCTGCCGGTGAGGCTTTCCTCAAAACCGACGCCGATGCTCAGGAGCATCACCCGGGTGCCCCGGGCGGTCCACACCTCGCCGCGGTCGTGGTCGACGATCCCGGCGATCACCTTCATGAGGGTGCTCTTTCCCGCGCCGTTCGAGCCCAGGACGCCCAGGCGATCTCCGCGGTTCAGGTCGAGGGAGACGTCCCGGATGGCCCAGAACTCCTTTTTTCCCTCGAGCGGAACCTTGAGGCGGTATTTGAGCCCGACATTGCGGAGGCAGAGAAGCGGGGTGGGATGCATCGGCTAAAGGGGGAGTTTCGTGACCTTTCCTCCCAGCCTTCGCATCAGGAGGATGCCGGCGCCCCAGAACGCGGCGCAGATCGCGAGCGGCCCGAGGAAATTCCCCCAGACCGGCCACTGCGCGTGGATGAGGACGGTCCGGTACCCGTCGATCAGCGTGGCGGCCGGGTTCAGGTAGAACCAGGGGCGCCAGGCGGGGGGCACCATCTCGATCGGGAAGAGGATTCCCGAGATCCAGAAACCGACGTTGAGAAGTGTGCTCAGCAGGGTGCGGGCGTCTTGGAAGAAGGGCATCAGGATCGCGAAGGGCAGGCTGAAGCCGACGACGGCGAAGACCTGGAAGGCCAGTAGGAGCGGCAGGGCGAGGGAAGGAAGGCTCACGGGACAGTGGAGCAGCCACAGCATGGGAAAGATGACGACGAGGGAGAAGAGGAATTTCCAGGTCAGGTTGCAGACGGCAATGATCGGGTAGAGGCTCTTCGGGAGCCGCACCTGCTGCATCAGGCCCGCGTTGGCGATAAGGGCCCCGGCCCCCGTATTGATGGAGGAGGAGAAGTGGCCGTAGACCACGTTGCCGATGAGGAGAAAGACGATGAAGGCCTGCGTCTTCGTGTGCTGGATGTAGGTGAACACCACGTAGAGGACCGCGGTGGTGAGCACCGGCTCCAGTACCCACCAGAGGGTGCCGAGATAAGTCTTGTCGATGTCGCGCTTAAGATTGGCGTAGGTCTTGAACGCGATGATGTTCCAGTAGCGGCTCAGGGGGGCCAGGGAGCCCCGCCAATCCGCCGCCCCCGCCGGGCCAGGGACGGACGCTGGGGAAAGAGGGTTATCCGGGGTTTTTTGCAAGGGGATCGGGAGGACGCCATTCGAACGGCGGCCGAAGTGGCATGGATCATATCGGGGGCGTCGGCAGCGTCGAGCGCAAAACGGACGACGAAGAGGATCGACAAGGCGGGCTCCGGACTTTAGGACGTGCGCGATGTCCTTGAAGCCGTCCGGAAAGAAATTCGCTGTCGTGGGAGGAGGCATCGTGGGGCTGGCCACCGCCTACAAGCTGCTCGCCGCGCGGCCCGGCGCGGAGGTGCGCCTTTTCGAGAAGGAGGCCGGCCCCGGCCGCCATCAGTCGACGCACAACAGCGGCGTCCTTCACGCCGGCTTGTACTACAAGCCGGGCTCCCTCAAGGCGCGGCTCGCGGTGACGGGCATCCGCGAGATGGTCTCCTTCTGCCGCGAGCACGGCATCGCCCACGAGATCTGCGGGAAGCTGGTCGTTGCCACGTCGCCGGACGAGGAGGAGCGCCTGCGCCGCCTCCACGAGCGGGGCCTCGCCAACGGCCTGCAGGGTCTGCGCCTGGCGGGTCCCGGAGAAATGCGGGAGATCGAGCCCCACGTCGCGGGATCGCTGGGCCTGCGCGTTCCTGAGGAAGGCATCGTCGACTACGACCACGTCTGCCGCCGGCTGGTCGCCGAGGTCGCGGCGCGGGGCGGCCTCGTACACTTCGGCTGCCGCGTGGACCGGCTCGAGCGGGAAAGCGCTGGCTGGCGCCTCCAGGCAGGCGGCGGCGAGTTCGCCTGCGACTACCTGATCAACTGCGCCGGCCTGCATTCCGACCGGGTCGCCGCCCGGGCGGGCGAATCGTCCCAGGTGAGGATCGTCCCGTTCCGCGGGGAATACTACCAGCTGCGCCCGGAGTGCCAATCGCTCGTCCGGCACCTGATCTATCCTGTTCCCGATCCGGCTTTTCCCTTCCTGGGGGTCCACTTCACGCGGATGATCCACGGGGGCGTGGAGGCGGGGCCCAACGCGGTGCTCGCCTGGGCCCGGGAAGGGTACCGCAAGCGGGACATCGTTCCCTCCGATCTTTGGGACGCGCTGTCGTTCCCCGGGCTTTGGCGCTTCCTGTCCCGCCACCGCGCCATGTGCTGGCAGGAGATCGAACGCTCCTGGAGCAAGCGCCTCTTTTGCGCCTCGCTGCAGCGGCTCGTTCCCGAGATCGGCGTCGATGACCTGATTCCCGGGGGGGCGGGCGTCCGGGCCCAGGCGATGGAGCGTTCGGGCGATCTGGTGCAGGATTTTTCCATCATCCAGCGCCCGGACGCGCTGCACCTTCTCAACGCCCCTTCCCCGGGGGCCACCGCCTCCCTCGCGATCGGGGCTGAGGTCGTCCGCCGCATCGCCGAGGCCGAGGGCGCTTGACGGCGCCTTCCCCGTCGTTCTTCGGCGTTTGACTTTGAGGGCTCGTCTGATAGACAGGGCACTCTTTCCCCTTTCCATACTTTATGAGCAAAAAAATCCTCGTGACCGGCGGCGCCGGCTATCTCGGTTCCGTCCTCGTGCCCCGTCTCCTCCAGCTGGGGCACCAGGTCACCGTGCTGGACGCCTTCATCTTCCGCCAGCAGACCTTGGCCGACGCCTGCACCTACGAGAACTTCCGCGTCGTCCGCGGCGACTGCCGCAACGAGAAGCTGCTGCGGAGCCTGACGCAGGACGTCGACTACGTGATCCCCCTGGCCGCCCTGGTGGGCGCCCCCCTCTGCGGGCGGGACGAACTGGGCGCCCGCACCGTCAACCAGGAGGCGGTGGAGCTCCTCTGCTCGATCCTGGACAAGCGCCAGCGCATTATCTACCCCACGACTAACAGCGGTTACGGCATTGGGGAAAAGGGCAAGTTCTGTACCGAGGATTCCCCGCTGCGCCCGATCTCTCTTTATGGCGTGACCAAGGTCAAGGCCGAGGAAGCGGTGCTTAAGCGCGAGGAATCGGTGACCTTCCGTCTGGCGACGGTGTTCGGGATGTCGCCCCGGATGCGGCTCGACCTCCTCGTCAACGACTTCGTGTACCGGGCGGTGAACGACCGCTCGCTCCTCATCTTCGAGGGGCACTTCATGCGGAACTACATCCACATCCAGGACGTGGCCCGCGCCTTTATCCACGCCATCGACAATTTCGACGCCATGAAGGGCCGTCCCTATAACGTAGGCCTGGAGGACGCCAATCTTTCCAAGCTCGACCTCTGCAAGAAGATCCAGAAGCACCTGCCCGAGCTGGTCTACATCGAGGCTCCCATCGGCGAGGATCCCGACAAGCGGGACTATCTCGTCTCCAACGAGCGCATCCTCAGCACTGGCTTCAAGCCGCAGTGGGACCTCGACCGCGGCATCGTCGAGCTGATCAAGGGATACCAGATCCTTAAGAACACGATCTACTCCAACATCTAGGATCGGTCTCATGCGCACGATCGGGACCATGGGCGCCGTGTCGGAGGAGATCGAAGTTCTCCCGCGTCTGGCTCCTCTGGTGCGGTTGGCTTGTCCGAAAGGGGAGCGGGCACGCCGATGATCGCCGTCTCGTCGGCGGGGGGGGCGTCGGCATTCCCTCCCTCCGGTACCCCGATTCCCAGGGAAAAGATCACCGTCCTGGTCCTGGCGGGAGGGGTCGGCAGCCGCTTGCGCGCGGTCACTGCCACGCCCAAGCCGGTCATTCCGGTGTTCGGGAGGCCCTATCTCTTCTACATCCTGGAGGCGCTCAAGTACCAGGGATTGCGGCGCGCGCTTGTCTCCGTCGGCTATCGGAGCGAGGTGGTCATCGCGGAGATGACGCGATGGAATCCGGGATTTGCCCTGTCGTTCTGCGTGGAGACGGAGCCGCTGGGCACGGGGGGAGCCCTGCGGCGCGCCTCGGCCCAGATCGAAACCGACCATGTCCTGGTCCTGAACGGCGATTCGTTCTGCGACGTTCCCCTCGACGGCCTTTTCGCGTTCCATGCGCGCCATCCCGGGCAGGTCACCATGCTGGCGACGCGGGTGGAGGACAGCAGCCGGTATGGGCGGCTGGCGATCGGGGCAGGGGGCCGCATCGCCTCGTTCGAGGAAAAGAAAGAGCAGGCCGGTCTCGGCTGGATCAACGCGGGGATCTACCTTCTGCCCGCGTGGATGCTGCGCAACCTGGCGGACCGCGTCCCTCTCTCGCTCGAAAAGGACGTTTTTCCTGATTGGCTGCAGGAAGGCATCTTCGCCCACCCGGCGGAGGCTCCCTTCCTTGACATCGGCACCCCGGAAACCTACGTCCAGGTAGAGCCGTTCGTGGCCGCGATGCGCCGCCGCCGGCAGGAGGAGGCCGCCCGGACGATGTTCGTCCCGCTTGCCGAACTGCGCGGGCGACCGGAGATCCGCACCGGCGTCGGCGTCCTCGTCCTCAATTCCCGCAACGAGGTCCTGTTGGAGAAACGCTCCGATTGCGGCCTATGGGGGCTGCCCGGCGGTCGGATCGAGCCCGGGGAAACGCTCGAGGAGACCGCGCGCCGCGAGGTGCGCGAGGAGGCCGGGATCGATATCGAGGTGCAGGGGCTTTTTGGGGTTTACAGCCACCCCTCCGACCGTATCATCCGATACCCCGATAATGGAGATATGAGGCATTTGATCGACATTGTCGTGACGGCGCGAGCCAGGGAGGGCGAATTCCGCCTTTCCGCCGAGAGCGATGCGATGTGCTACTTCGCGGCCGATGCCCTCCCCCCCGCTTCCGAAATCATCCCGCCCGCCCGGGACCCCCTGCGCGACTTCGCCGCCGGGAAGGCCGGCGTCCTGGGCTGAGCCATGGTCATCAGCCGTACTCCCTACCGGATCTCCTTCTTTGGGGGCGGTACCGACTATCCCGCCTGGTACCGGGAACACGGCGGCGCGGTCCTGGCGACGACGATCGATAAGTACTGCTACCTGACGGTCCGCTATCTTCCCCCTTTCTTCGCGCACCGCTTTCGCGTGGTCTACTCGGAGAACGAATTGTGCAAGGAGGTCGGGGAAATCCGGCACCCGGCGGTGCGCGGGGTGCTGCAGCAGCTCGGCTTCAGCGATTGCAACGGCCTGGAGATCCATCACGACGGCGATCTTCCCGCCCGCAGCGGCATCGCCTCCAGCTCCAGCTTCATCGTGGGTCTGCTCAACGCGCTCTACTCCCTGCGCGGCCAACTCCGCAGCAAGCACGAGCTGGCGATGGAAAGCATCCAGATCGAGCAGGAGGTTCTGAAGGAGAACGTGGGGTCCCAGGACCAGACCCTGGCCGCCTACGGGGGGCTCAATACCGTCCACTTCCATCAGAGCGGGGAGATCAGTGTCCGCCCCCTCATTCTTTCGGCCAGCCGGCTGCGCGACTTCAGCTCCTGCCTGATGCTCTTTTTCACCGGCATCAGCCGGACTTCCTCCGAAGTCGCCGCCTCCTACGTCTCCGCCATCAAGACCAAGGAAAAGCAGTTCGCCAGTTACGGCCCCATGATGGACGAAGCGGTGAACATCCTTTCCAAGGACCGGCCGCTGAAGGAATTCGGCCGGCTTCTGCATGAGGCGTGGCTCATCAAGAAGAGCCTGAGCTCTCATGTCTCCAACGGCGAAATCGACAAGATCTACGAGGAGGCCTTGCGGGCCGGAGCCCAGGGCGGGAAGATCATCGGCGCCGGCGGCGGGGGATTCCTCCTCCTCTTCGTCCTACCCGAGCACCAGGCCACGGTCCGGGAGCGGCTGAAGAACGTGCTGGAAGTCCCCTTTCAGTTCGAGTCGAGCGGAACCCAGATCATCTTCTACGACCGGCAGGCCGACCACGCCAGGAACGCATGGAGGGACGCGTGATCTCCCCTTCCGCCGGCATCCTGGTGGTCGGGACGGAGACCCTCCTGGGTTCGGCCTTGGTGCGGCGGCTGGCTGCGGCCGGATACGAGAACGTCCTTTCCCTGGAGGGCGACGTGCTTCGGGACGCCGGCGCCGTCCTGGAGTTCTTCCGTCGGGAGCGTCCCCGGTTCGTTTTAGTTCCGGCGGGGAAGTCGGGCGGCATCCAGGCCAACACCCGGCACCCGGCCACGCTGATGGCCGACAACCTGCTGTGCTTGACCCATGTCTTAGAGGCGGCGCGCCAGGTGCCGCCTGAGCGCCTGCTCCTGCTGGTGAGCTGCTGCGTCTACCCCAAGCTCTGCTCCCAGCCGATGCGGACGGAAAGCCTATGGACCGGGCCGCTGGAGCCGACCAACGAGGCCTATGCCGCCGCCAAGCTGGCCGCGATGACCTTCTGCCAGTCCCTGCGCAAGGAATTCGGCCTCGACTTCAACACGGCGATCACCGCCAATCTCTTCGGCGCGGGCGACCATTTCGATCCCGAGAACGCCCACGTCATCCCCTCCCTGCTGGTCCGCTTCCATGAGGCGCGGCGGAAGAACGCTCCCCAGGTGGTCGTGTGGGGAAGCGGAAAGGCAGTCCGCGAGTTCGTCTACGCCGATGATGCCGCCGACGGCGCCCTCTTTCTCCTGGAGCGCTACAGCTGCGTCGATCCCATCAATCTGGGCGGCGGGACGAACAAGAACATCGGCGAGCTGGCGGTCGAAATCGCCCGCGTCGTCGGATATGAAGGGGAAGTCGTTTTCGACACCACGAAGCCGGACGGGATGCCCTTGAAAGGACTTGACTGCGGCGCCCTCGAATTGCTTGGTTGGCATCCTTCCACGCCGTTCGAAGCGGCGATCGAGGAAACCTACCGCCATTACCTGAGCATCGAAGACACCCGTCATGCCAATTACTAAGCTGACCGCCAGCGATCTCGTCGAGTTCGAGGACGATATCGCCGCCACGTTCAACTCCGGGGCCGTCCGCGCCCCCGTCCATCTTTATTCGGGGAACGAAGAGCAGATGCTGGCGGTCTTCGAGGGCATCGCGCCGGACGACTGGGTCCTCGGTTCCTGGCGCTTCCATTACCAGTGCCTTCTGAAGGGGGTGCCGCCGGCGGAGCTGAAGAAGGAGATCGTCGAGGGGCGGTCCATCTCGCTCTGCTTCCCGGAATACCGCCTCTACTCGTCGGCCATTGTGACCGGATCGGTCCCCATCGCGGTCGGCATCGCCCTGGGGATCAAGCGCCGCGGGGAGAAGAACAAGGTGCATTGCTTCATGGGGGAGATGACCTCCGAGACCGGCATCGTCCACGAGTCGATCAAATACAGCCGCAACCACGGCCTTCCCATCCGTTTCATCGTCGAGGACAACGGCAAATCGGTCTGCACCGATACCCGCGCCACCTGGAAGCAGCCGGTGCTCAGCTACGAAAACAGCGCCGATCCGATGATCTCCTATTACAAATACGAGACGAAATACCCCCACGCCGGTGCGGGGCAGCGGGTCCAGTTCTAAGGGAAAGCCATGAAAGAATTGAAGTACTTCACGGAGCTCAAGCGCTCGATGGAATTCCTGGCGGCCGATCCGCGCGTCCTCTTCATGGGGCAGGCCGTGGAATACGCCGGCACGGCGATGACCAACACGCTCAAGGACGTCGACCATTCGAAGCTGCTGGAGCTGCCCGTGACGGAGGAACTGCAGGCGGGCATCGCCAACGGGCTGGCCCTCCAGGGAATGGTCCCGGTCAGCATCTATCCGCGCTGGAACTTCCTGCTCCTGGCGGTGAACCAGATCGTGAGCCACCTCGACAAGTTTTCCGTAATGTCCAACGGCGGCTATCGGCCGAAGGTCATCATCCGGACCGGCATCGGGTCCCAGCGGCCGATGCATCCCCAGCACCAGCATATCGGGGATTTCACGAACGTCTTCCGCGACATGTGCTCGACCGTGGAGGTGATCCGGTGCGACGAGCCCGAGGACATCTTCCCCGCCTACGAGAAGGCCCTTCTGCGCGACGACGGCCGGAGCACGCTGATCGTCGAGTGGGGTGACTACTACGCCGAGAAATAGCCTCCGTCCACGACGATCGAAACCTCTTCCCCCCGTGCAAGCAATGCCTTCCCCCGCCCTGGAACTGAGAGATTGGCCTCTCATGAACAACAACATCCTCCGCGAGGATCTTGATGCCGTCATCAAGTTCCTGCAGGGGAACCCCATCCTCACCCAGTCGTCGCAGGTGCGCGCCTTCGAGGAGGAGTGGAGCCGCTGGCTGGGCGTGAAGTACAGCGTCTTCGTCAACTCCGGCTCGTCGGCGAACCAGGTGACGATGGGCATCCTCAAGGAGCTGCACGGCGGCGGCGAGGTCATCGTTCCCACCCTCACGTGGGTCTCCGATATCGCCTCGGTAATCCAGAACGGCTTCACCCCCGTCTTCGTCGACATCGATTCGCGCACCCTGGGCATGGACATCGACCAGGTGATCGCGCGGATGAACGACCGGACGCGCGCCGTGTTTATCACCCACATTCTGGGCTACAACGCGCTCAACGCTCGCCTGATCGAGGAATGCCGGAAGCGCAACATTCCCCTGGTGGAGGACGTCTGCGAGTCCCATGGTGCGACCTTCCAGGGCCGGAAGCTGGGCACCTTCGGCGTCGTCTCGAATTTTTCGTTCTACTACGCCCACCACATGAGCACGATCGAGGGGGGAATGATCTGCACCGACGACCCCAAGATCTACGAGTGCGCCCGCCTGTTCCGGTCCCACGGAATGGTGCGCGAGGCCGCCACGCCCGAGACGAAGAGCGGCTACATCGAGAAGTTCCCGGACCTCAACCCCGACTTCATCTTCGCCTTCCCGGCGTACAACGTCCGCAGCACCGAGATCAACGCGGTGATGGGGCGGGAGCAGCTGAAGCGGCTGGATGCGAACAACGCGCGCCGACGGAGCAACCTCGCCCTCTTCCTGAAGCATCTTGACCCGCAGAAGTACTTCACCGAGTTCGATCAGGAAGGCTCCTGCAACTACGCCTTCACCCTGGTGCTGCGCCGGCCGGACGAGGTGCTGCGCCATCGCATCGAGACCGAGCTGCGCTCCCGGCGCATCGAATTCCGCCGTGGGACGTCGGGCGGCGGCAACCAGGTTCGGCAGCCCTACGTGCGCAAGCTCTTCCCCAACATCGACCCTCACAGCTTCCCCAAGGTCGATCACGTCCACTTCTTCGGCTACTACATCGGAAACTATCCGGACCTGCCCGAACAGAATATCCTCGACCTCTGCACCCTACTCAACGCCTTGGGTTAGGAGAACCTGGAACCTCTTCTTATGGCGCGCCGCTCCTTCGACATCCTCTTCGTCAACGCCGATCCCGTCGCGCCGGCCGGCCGGGAGTCGGACGGGAAGCCCGCCCTCTTGGAGGCGCTCGGCGGCAGCCTGCTTATGGCCCAGGCCTGCTTGGCGAAGGGATACGGAGTGGCCGTCCTGGACGCCGTAGCCGAGGGGCTGGGCCACGAGGAGGTCGTGCGTCGAATCGGGGAGATCGATCCGCGTCTTACGGTGTTCGTGGCCCGCGGGCAGAATCCGCAGTCCTCCTGCATCGCTAACGGGAGCGGCAACGCGGCTTGCTGCCGGTTGTTGAAGCAAGCCCATCCCGAATTCGTCACCTGCCTCGCCGTCTCGAGGGCCGGTGCCTTGGAGGCGCTTTCCCTGGCGCAGTTCGATCTGGCCTTATTCGGTGAAGGGGCACTCGCCCTGCCGCGTCTGCTCGAGACCGACCTGCGCTCGGGCTTGGAAAGCGTGCCGGGCATCGGGCATAAGAGCCAGGGCGCGCCCCTCCTGAGTCCTCTGGGGGGAAGCGGGTCTTCGTCGTCGCTCCGTATCGGCTTGGACGGCGCGGTCCTCCCTCCCCGGCTCTCGATCGTTTTTTCCTTCCGGAACGAGGAGGAGGTGTTGCCGGAGTTGTTGTCCCGGTGCCGCGCCGTGATGCGCAAGCTGCAGGCGGAGAAGCGGATTGCCGATTGGGAATTCGTCTTCGTCGACGACGACTCGACCGACGAATCGTACCGGAAACTGGTCGAGGAAGCCGATCGGGAAGGGGACATCCGGATCGTCCGTATGTCCCGGCCCTTTGGCGTCTCCATCTGCGTTCTTTCGGGCATGACCTATTGCTCGGGGGACATGATGGTCTACATGGATACCGATCTCCAGGACCCTCCCGAGGCGATCCCTTCGCTCCTCAAGGTGGTCGAGGAAGATCCCGAGGTGGAGATCGTCCATACTCGCCGGCTTTCCCGGGCCGGCGAAAGCGCCCTCAAGCTGGGCATCACCCGGGTGGGATATTGGATCCTGCATTACCTGACAGCGTCGGCGATGCCGATCGAGTCGGGCGATTTCAAGTTGCTGAAGCGCCGGGCCATGAACGAAATGATGCAGTTCAGGGAAAAGCAGCCCTTCATGCGCTGGCTTGTCTGCTGGATCGGGTTCAAGCAGGCGTTCGTGCCTTACCATCGTGAGGCGCGCGCGGGGGGGGAGAGCCACTTCAAGATCATTGGCTGGCGCGTCTTCGCCAATTTCTTCGAGTCAGCCATCGTCTCCACGTCGACCTTCCCGCTGATCATGATCAGCTTCATCGGCTTGGCAGGCAGCATGCTCTGCGCCTTGCTGATGGTCTACATTCTCATACAGAAGCTGGAGGGCCACAATCTGCCCGGATGGAGCGCGATCATGGTGAGCACGCTCTTCATCGGAAGTTTGCAGATCCTATGCCTGGGCGTGATCGGACTTTATATCGCCTCGATCTTCGATGAGGTGAAGCAGCGGCCCAATTACATCGTTCGGGATTGCTACGGGTTCAGTTCGCACGGCGCGGGCAAGGCGCTGCCGGCAGGTTCCCCCTCCGGGAGTTGACCGCCTGACGGGACGGCCGGGGCGTTGAAATCGGCCGGATGCTTGAGCTGCCGGGGCTTGCCAAATCGGGCGGTGATTCGGGAATTGCAAAAAAAAGGGCGCCCTACATCATTCCCAGGAATCGCTCCCGGAGGCCGATTGCCCCTAAACGAATTTTTCGGAACGAACGCGGACTGATCTGGACGTTTCAAGAAGAGTCCCCCCCCGAGAATGACCGAGATGTTGAAAAGCGAGCTGGCGAAGGCGAAGGAGGAGATCGAGCGGCTGACCGTGGAGCGCCAGCTGCACCTGCGGCTGATGGGAATCCTGCCCAGCAAGTCCGCCACCACCGGCATTCAGGTCTTGCCCCGCGCCCTGGGGCGGCCGTGGCTCCCCAGGCTGCCCGCCCGCTGCCGGATTGATCAGGTCGACATCAATGACGAAATGATGACGGTCCGCGGCTGGGCCTGCTGTCCTTTCTTCAACTCCCGGACGACGACCGTTTTCCTGATCCTGAAAAAAGGTGGCGAGCGCTATATGATCGTTCCCGTCAAGGAGTGCCGCGAGGACTTAACGGCCCGCGGCGTCAAGCCTCTCCCCTGGCCGCTTTCCCTGGTCAAGCCGCGTCGGCTAGAATGGGCGGGATTCTATTTCTCCGTTTCCCTGGCCTCCCTGCCCAAGGGAGAGCTGAGCCTCGCGTGTTTCATCGAGCAGAACGGGTGGTCGGCGGCGGGCGGCCTGGGAAGCGTTTCCATCCCATGAGCTCGTCGCCCGGCCCGCTCCCTTCCACGAGTTCGGCTCCCCTGCGGGTTTGCGTCGATTTGACGGAAGTGCGGCCGGGAGGGGAGACCGGGGGGGCCAAATACATGGTCTTCGAATTCCTCCGGCACATTGGCGAGAAGCACGCCGCGGAATTCCAATGGGTCTTCGTCACCTCCTCCGCGAACCATCACGAGATACGCCGTAGCCTCGCCCGGATGGGGGACGAGCTGGTCTGCCTGGTCAAGGAGCCGGTTCCGGTCGATCCTCCGGCGGCCGGCGGCCTGCCCAGCCAGCGCGCCTGCTTTACCGATTGGGACGATCTACTCCTCGAGCGCAGGATCGACTTGTTCTATTTCCCGTTCGGCAAAGGCATCGCCCGCCTGCCGGGCATTCCGGCGATCTGCCTGATCGTCGACCTCCTGCATCGGGACTACCCGTTCACGCTATGTGAAGCCGACCGGGTGTGCCGGGAAGCCCATTTCGAGGAGTCGGTGCGGACGAGCGATTTCTTCCAGTGCATCAGTCACTTTGCGATGCAGCGGCTGCACGAGGAATACGGAGTGCCCAGGGAGCGGATCTTCAATACTTACATCCCAATCCAGCAGCGTCTGAAGGCCTCCGCGGAGGGGGAAACGGGCGGCGCCCCGCAGGGACCCTTCTTCTATTACCCGGCTAATTTTTGGCCGCACAAGAACCACGAGGTTCTCCTGTTGGCCTACCGTCTGTATGCGCGGCGCAACGGCGCGGCCGCCTGGCCGCTGGTCCTCACGGGCTACGTCGATCGGAGAACGCGGCACCTGGAGGAGCTGGCGCGGATTCTGGGCATCGACTCCCTGGTTCACTTCAAGGGGTACGTGGCGGAGGCGGAGCTGGACCGCCTATGGCGGTCGGCAGGGGCGATGGTCTTCCCCTCGCTCCATGAGGGGTTCGGCATTCCCCTGGTGGAGGCGATGCATTACGGAGTCCCCATCGTCGCCGGGAAGATTTTCTCCGCGCCGGAAATCTGCGGAGAGGCATGCCTGTATACGGACGTCAAAAAGCCGGAATCCCTGGCCGATGCGATGCAGCGCCTTGCCGGCGACGGCGCGCTGCGGAAGGCGTTGGCTGACGAGGGCACCCGACGATTGACCCTTTTCCGCTTCGATCACGAGGTGAACGGCCTGGTTGAGATCCTCCGCAAGGCGGCCGCGGGATGGGCGCGACCCCACGGCCGCGGCATTGAAAAGGATGGCTGGATACGGCGGGACGCGGTCCTGGCCTTGCCCAAGATGGCGGGCCGGGTTCGCCTCTCAGTCTCCCTCGATGCGGAGCTTCCCGCCGGAAGGCTGGTCTGTTGGGCCGGGACCAAGCCTCTGGGAAGCTTCGACCAGGTCGACCTGAAATCCGGGACGATCACCGCCCGGTTTCTGGGGCCGGAACGCAATCTCCGCCTGCGCGTCCTGCGGAGGACCGACTCGCCCGAAGACCAGGGCGTCCGCATCCGGGAGATCGCGCTATCGGACGAAGAGGGACGAAGCCACGTCGTATGGCCGCTGAAAGCATGAGCAAGCTCAAGTTCAGCATCGTCGTCCCCTCCTACAACCAGGCGTCCTTCCTGAGGGCGACTCTGCAGAGTCTGCTGGATCAGAACGACCCGGACCTGGAAATTCTGGCCTGCGACGGCGGGAGCACCGACGGTTCGGTCGATATCCTGCAGGAGTACTCGGCCCGCATCCAATGGACGTCCCGCAGGGACTTCGGCCAGACGCACGCCATCAACCAGGGGTTGCGGCGGGCGTCCGGGGACATCGTGGCCTACCTGAATTCGGATGACGTCTATTATCCCGGCTGTCTCGAACGGGTGCGTGCCCACTTCGCCGCCCATCCCGAATGTCTTTTCCTCTATGGGGACGCACATCATTTGCATGAGGACGGCTCCGTGATGGAACCCTATTATACCGAGCCCTGGAACTACGACCGCCTGAAGGAGATCTGCTTTCTGTGCCAGCCCGCCGTTTTCTGGCGGGCCGACGCCCTGGAGCGGTTCGGCTATTTCGACGACACCCTGAACTACGCCATGGATTACGATTATTGGCTGCGGGTCGGGTGCGAAGTCCCCTTTCATTACCTCCGCGGCGAATTCTTGGCCGGATCGCGCATTCATGACGACGGCAAGACGCTGAGCCAGCGCGTCCAAGTCCATCGGGAAATCCTTCGCGTGGTCATGCGGCACAGCGAGCCGGGCCCGAGCTGGGTGCGTTGGCTCCGGCATCTGACCCATTATCGGACGGTCCAGGACACGGCGAAAGTGGTCCAGGGAAAGAGCTATTCCTTGTCCCAGCCGGAAATCTTCGTAAGAAACATGCTGGCCTACTCGGTGGAGTTCGGCGTGGTGCTCGACGCCGCGACGCTCCGGGAGCTGGTCGCGATGCTGGGGGGCTCGTCGTGAAGATCGGGTTCGACGTTTCCCAGACCTGCGTGGAAAAGGGAGGCTGCGGCTATTACGCCGATTCGCTGGTCCGGGCCATGGTCGGCCTCGCGCCCCAGAACGAATACGTGCTCTACCACCATTTCGGCGAATGGGTGAACGCCGACACGTCGGAGGGAACGCACATCGCGGCGTCGTGCGTCAGCGCGCCGCAACGGCATCTCTCGGCAAGGGAGGCCGCGTTTCTTTGGCAGGGGGTGGGGGAGGGCGAAGCGCTCGGGGACGACCCGGAGATCGTCCATGCGTGCAATTTCCAGGCCCCGGCGATCCCGAAGGCCAAGCTGGTCTACACGGTATACGACATGAGCTACTGGGTCTGCCCCGAGTTCACCACCGAGGCCAACCGGTTGGTCTGCCAGAACGGCCTTCTCGCCGCGCTGGAGCGCGCGCACGGCTTCGTCTTCATCTCCGAAAACTCCCACGCCGAGTTCGAGCGGGTTCTCGCCGGCTGGCTCGGGGAGAGGGGCAAGCCCTGGTGCGTGACGCCGCTGGCGGCACGGCACGCGCGCCCGGCGTCGCGCCCGGCCGGCAAGCCGGCCTATTGGCTGAGCGTCGGCTCCCTGGAGCCGCGCAAGAACCACCGGGCGCTGCTGGACGCGCTGGACATTTATTGGTCGCGCAGCGCCGATCCCAAGCCGCTTTGGGTGGCGGGAGGGCGAGGCTGGAAATCGGAGGGCATCCACGAGCGGCTGGCCGTTCTGGAAAGGGAAGGGAAGGCGGTCTACCTGGGCTACGTGCCGGACGAGCGCCTGCAGGTGGTCTACGCCGACGCGGCGGCGCTGGTCTTTCCCAGCTGGCACGAGGGCTTCGGCCTTCCCGTCATCGAGGCGATGCGCCATGGCTGCGCGGTGATCTCCAGCGACCGCGCCAGCCTGCCGGAAGTGGGGGGCGACGCCGCCCTCTACATTGATCCCGAAAGCCCAGAGCAGATCGCCCAGGCCATGCTGCGCCTAGAGCAGGAGCCCGGATTATTGTCCCAACGCCGGGAAATGGGGCGCGTCCAGGCGGAGCGGTTCACCTGGGAGCGGACCGCGCGGTTGACGCTGGATTTTTACCGGCGGGTCCTCGCCGGCTCCTGAGGTGGGGCGAAACGCCCCGGGACGCGCGTTAGGATTGGCCGCGTAGCCCCGCGAGGAACTTCAGCCAGGCGTAATACCGGTCGAAGAGAAACCGGCGGACCGGCCCCATGTTTCCCACGTAGATACGGAAGGCCTTGGGGATCTGGTGGAGCCGCCAGGCATAGGGAATGTCGTTCCACACGCTTCGATCGAAGCCCTGCACGAACAGCGTGCCGTCATATCCCGAGAAGAGATGCGCCACCCGGCTGCTGTCCTCGCGCAGGAAGGCCGGCCGGTTGTCCGGGATCCCGAAGAGAGGGAGGTATTCGGCGCGGACGAAGAACGCGTTGGTGAGCGTGGTGGCGACCAACTCGTAACCCTTTTCCTTCCCCAGCTTCACGAGCGGCAGGAGACCGCATCCCTGGCTGAGGGTCTCGTCGGGCGGCTGCACGAACTCGCACTCGGTCGGGACGGTGGGATTGAACTCGATGACGACGGCCTTGGGCTGGTAGAGCGCCACCGCCTTCCAGACGTGATAATCGTTGCCGTCGATGTCGATGGAGAGGAGATCGAAGTCCCGGGGGATCGGCGTCCGCTGCAGGTAGACGTCCAGCGAGTCGGCGGCCGAGAACCCCACGAAGCCCTGGAGGCAATGCACGCGGGAGTCGCCGCCGTAGCGCTTGAGCAGATCGCGGTACTTGTCGGCGCCGCCCTCGATCAGCACGCCCGAGTAGCCCTTGTCCTTGATCAGATGCCGGGTGTTACTGAGGTATTCGCCGTCCCAGGCGCCGAATTCCACGCACCATTTGTCCGTGCGGGGAAGCGTTTCCAGGATCTTGGCGATGACGCCGTCCTCGCCGCTCTGGGAAAAGACGTCTCCGATGTAATCCAGCAAGCGCATAAGGCAGTTTCCAGGAGGTTGAGGGCGCATCTAACCACGCGTGGGAAAGCGGTGCAACGCAAACCTGCTCCAGGCGCGCTTCCCACCTGAGTTTTTCAATGACATCCCCAGGGAAACTTGATAACCGTGACCGGTTATGGCCTCGATATTTCCAGGAGCGCTCCAATTTCTGGAGGCCATATTCACGAAAAAACCGAACCGGGCGCCTAGCACCTCGGTCCGGGTCCAGCGGATCCACGCTCTGTTGACCTCGGTCGAGTGCGTGATCATGGACTCCATCAACCTGATCAAGGCGCGGGAAAGGATCATCGAGCCGGTGCCCGCGGAGTTTCGGGAGATATTCGTCCGGCTGGTCAAGCCATTGGCGCCCTTCGAGGCCGTGGGAGTCCCCAAAAAGCGGTTCGGAGGCCCCCTGGACGGCGGCTATGTCATGCTCGACGACTTCGAGGGCATCGCGGGGGTTTACTCGATGGGGATCGGAAGGGAGATTTCCTGGGATCTGGCCATGGCGCAGCTTCGCCTTCCGGTCTTCCAGTTTGACCACTCCATCGACAAGCTTCCTTATTTTCATCCGCTCTTCCATTTCGAGAAGAAGCGGATTGGCGCCCGGGCGAACGCGGCGGACGGAACGGAGAGTATCGACAGCATCGTCCGCAGGCATGGCCACGAGAACAAGGACCTCATCCTGAAGATCGACGTGGAACTCGCGGAATGGGACATCCTCGCCAAGATCGACCCCGAAGTTCTGCGGAATTTCCGCCAGATCGCCATCGAGATCCATGGCTTCACCATGCTGCTTCCGGACAAGGGCTGGATCGAGCGGGCGACGCGGGCCATCGGCAACCTCACCCGCTTTCACAAGGTGGTACACGTCCACGCCAATACGACCAGCCGCCTGTTTTGCTCGGATAACCTGGTCATTCCCGATATGCTCGAGTTCACGCTAGCCAGGGAAGACGCCTACTCTCTCCGGGAGTCTTACGAGTTCTTCCCGGGACCGCTGGACCGCCCCAACGACCCGCTTTGCCGGGATATCTCATTGGGAACATTCCGGTATGAATGAACGGCGCCGTCCCTTCGGAGGCGCTTCCTCTCTTTCCCCTGCTTCGAGGCTGCAGGTAAGGGCGTCGCGGAGTCTGGAATCCGGCCGCCCAGAACGTCCTGCGGTCCGGGCGGGGCGGTCGGTTAACACGTTGGCTTTATGAATTATTTTTACACCCTTTCGGGAGTTCTTTTACTGCTCTCCATCTACACGGTGGTGGGGGATTTGTTCGTTGATTTTCTTCCGTTTTCCCAGCGGGCGATGGGACGGATGTATCTGCGGCCCGTCTTCGGGTTCGCCATCTTCCTGTTGTGCTCGGTGCTGGCCGGTTGGGTGGTGGGGGAAAGGACTTATGTCGTGGTGCCGGTGACCGCATTGCTGGTCGCGGCCGCCCTTTTCCTTTGCCGCGACAGGGCGGCTCTTCTCAGGAAGGTCCTTTTCGTGGCCGGGGTGGGGACGATCGTCTCCCTGGTCTTCCTGTTGAGCATCCTGCTGGTCAACGTGTACTGCCCGGTTTCCGACACCTTCACATACTTGGTCCACGCCCAATGGCTCGCGGGGCACCCGTTCCGGGAACTGTGCGCCCGTGGCTTCACCGACATTGCGGAAACGCAGGTACGAATCTATCAGGACATGCAGCAGCGCATGGGAGTTTCCTTCCTTTTCGGCTGGGTGACCGCATTGCTCCCCTTCAAGGGATCCTATGAGGTATATCCCATCCACATCGCCACGATCCTGACGGTCGGGGCGTTGGGCATTTCGGCCCAGGTTTACGCCCTGCTGAAGCGGCAGCGCTGGTTGAGCGCCCTTTTCGGGACGGCTGCCGTCGTCTCCACCTGCGGGTTCACCTTCGGCGCCTGTTACGGGTTCATGCCCCAATCCGGGGCTCTGTGCCTGCTTCCCTCGGTCGGCGCGCTCCTGACCAATCTCCCGACCATGCGGTATCGGTTGGGAAAGCTGGCGTTTCGTCTCTTCCCGCTGGCGCTCGTGTTGGCCGCCGAGGGATATGCGTATCACGAGGTGATGCCCTACACCCTGCTTATGGTGGGCGCCTGGTTCGGGGTGAACCTGATCGTGCGCGACGATAGGAAGGCGCTGCTCCGGCAGGGCGCCGTGTTCGCGGGAATGGTGTTGATTCTGTGGAACCACGAGATTCTGCGCATGGCCCATTCCCTTCGGGCCGAGGTGGGGATCGCGCCGGGGTGGCCGGTGTCGTGGCCGGCGATCGTGTACTTCGCCCACACCATCGGCCTGCATTCGGGGTCGGGCGACACGGATTATTGGATTGTTCCGAATAAATTCGTTTCGTGGGTGATCACCTATGCCTGCCTGGGCGTCATCCTCGCCGCGGCGGGGCGGCTGCTCTTTTCGCGGCGGTCGGTCGGTACCGCCCTGCATCTGGTCGTCTTCTGCCTGACGGGCCTGGGCTTTTTCCTTTATTTCCGGTACGTCGCGGAATCTCCCTGGCACGACGCCTTCGGCAATTCGTTTTTGCAGATCAAGCTGACGAACTGGACGTCCCCGATGTTCCTTTCCCTGCTGGGATACGGCCTGCTGAAGTACGCCGGGCGCCGCGGGGTAGCCGTCGGGGTCGCGGCCCTCTTGCTGGCGTGGATGGGGATGAGCTTCTACCACCAGGGGAAAATCGTGGTCGGCAGAGCGATCTATTTCAACAAGTACGTCGGCGTCAAGAAGGATGGGTACCGGGTCTTCGAGCATTTCCGTAAGGCCGTGCTGGAAAAGTGCGGCGGCCAGTACATTTATCTGAACCTGAACGGCCCGGAGGTGAAGCAGCGGCAGCTCTTCGTCTATTTCCTGCACGACCAGAAGCTGGTCGGCGACTGGTCCGACGACGGGTATATCTGCGGCCTCCTCGACCCCGGCTGGAAGGAGTCAGGAGGCTTCCAGCGCTGCCATTATTGCATCCAGCTCAAGACCAAGAACAGCGCGGTCCCTTCCCTGTTCCAGGAAGGGAAGTACGAGCTGGTTGAGATGCCCCCGCAGTTGATCAGCGTCCAGGCCATCGAAGGCGGATACGGTACGGAAAACGACGCCAACGGTTGGTGGGTGTGGACGGCGCACGAGGTGAAGACGACGTTCCACCTGGTCGGCGAAATGCCGAAGGCGGTCCGGCTGAAGTTCGAGGCGGTGCCGCACGACGAAAAGAGGAACCTCACCATCCGGATCCGGACGGGCGGCCCCGACATCGTGAGGACGACCGTGATCATTCCCGGCCAGAACAGCTACGTTTCGGATCCTTTCTCTGTTTCGAGCGAGAATATCGAGGCGGAAATCGATAGCGACGGAGTTCCGACGCGGCTGGGGCCGCGCGATCCGCGGAGCGTCCTTTTCATGGCGGCCAACGTCCGTCTGGAGCCCGTTCCGGCAAAAGCATTGCCTCAATGAGCCCATGGCCCCGATGAGCCTTGCGGTCCCGCGAACGTCGGAAAGCCTTCGGGAACGGACGGAAGGCTTGTTTGAGGCGGCCCGCGGGCGGGCGGGGGATTCGCCATGATGTTCAATTCGGCGACCTTTCTTTTCCTTTTCCTTCCGGCGTTTCTGACCTGCTTTTTCCTCATGCGCGAGGAGAGGCGGCGGAGGGTGGTGCTGCTGGGGGGGAGCGTGCTCTTCTACATTTGGAGCGAGCCGGTCTACTTCTTCTGCTTCGTGGCATCCGCCTTGGCCGACTGGCTCCTGGTGCGGGGATACGATTGGGAAAGGACCCGGAGATACAAGCGGGCGCTGCTCGTCGCCGGAATTGTCAATAATATCGGATTCCTGGCGGTGGTGAAGTATCTCGGCTTCTTCACGAGGAACGTCAACGAGGTGTTCTCCTGGTTCGGACCGGTCCGTCTGCCGGTGGTGGACATTCTGCTCCCCATAGCCATCTCCTTCGTGGTCTTCGAGAAGATCACCTATCTGGTCGACACCTATTCCGGCAAGAGCGCCCCGTGCCCCAAGTTCAGGCAGTTTCTGACCTACGTTTTCTATTTCCCGAAGCTGCTGGCAGGCCCGATCATCAAGTATCACGACATCCGCGAGCAGCTGCTGCATCCGCGGGTCACGACGGAATCCGTCTATTACGGCGCGGCCCGCTTCACCCTTGGGATGTTCAAGAAGGCGGTGCTTGCCGACTCGCTGGCCCCGATGGTCGACAAGGTCTTCGGCGATGCGGGACACATCGATTTCCAGACGGCCTGGGTGGGGGCGCTCGCCTTCGCCTTCCAGATCTATTTCGATTTCTCCGGCTATTCGGACATGGCGATTGGGATCAGCTCCATCCTGGGAGTCCGGCTCCTGGAGAATTTCAACCTGCCTTATTGGAGTTGGAGCATCACGGAATTCTGGCGCCGCTGGCACATCTCCCTGACGTCGTGGATCCGGGAGTATCTTTATATTCCCCTGGGGGGAAACCGCGTTTCGCCCACCCGGACGCTGGCGAACCTGTGGATCTGCTTTCTCATCTCGGGCCTGTGGCATGGTGCCCGGTGGACGTTCATCGCCTGGGGCGGCTACCATGGGGCGCTTCTCTGCTGGGAGCGGATAAGGCCGGAACGCTGGGTTAAGCCGCCTCGAGTCCTGAAGGTCGCGCTCACCTTCTATCTGGTCTTGATAGGATGGGTGTTCTTTCGGAGCGAGAGTTTCGGCGACGCCTTCCGCTTCTTGAAGGCGATGCACTCCCTTTCGCCGTCGGCTTCCGGCTTCTTCCTTATTTACAAGCCCGGGTATGCGTGGGGACTTTTGCTGCTGGCCGGCCTAGTCGCGGGGGTGGAAGGCGTGGGGCGGATCCCACAGCCGCGATCGGCATGGGCCATTCCGTTTTCGGGGCTCTGCCTGGGCCTGTTTATCCTTTGCTGCGGGTGCATCGTGAGCTCCGATTTCCACCCGTTTTTGTACTTTAGATTTTGAGCGCGACGACCCCCATGAAAGAAAAGGCGGTGGCGACCGTTGTCGCCCTTGTGATGGGATGCCTGGCCGTCCTGGTCTTCGCCGAATTCGCCTGGCTCGCTTCCGGTTTTCTCCGGGAGAAGCGCGTCGTCGCCGGACGGGGGGCGGTTGAGGAATCCGTGAATGGCCTTTACTGGAACCGGCCTTTGGGCGGCGTTACGGGCGCGCGGGCAAGCATCCCCTTGAGTGGGGCGGCGCTGGCTTCGCATGCCTACCAGGGGGGGCTGGAGCATGTCTTGGGAGACGATATTTTAGGCCGCGGCTTTCTCATCCGCCTGAAGAACGAGGTTTATTTCCGTCTTTTCGACGTGGCCATCACCAACTTCGGAATCGTCCTGGGGAAGGGGAATTCCATTTACGGCTCCAATTTTCTGAGCGAGTACTGCCTGGACCGGAACGGGCCGGGGAAGATCGACGACCTGGTGGCGCGCCTGGACCGGTTTCAGGCCCGCTGCCGGCGGGACGGCAAGGGTTTTTGCCTGGTGGTTACCCCCTCTAAGGCGTCCGTTTGTCCCGAATCGATCCCGGGGGAATGGCTGCGAAAATTCGATCCGCGCCCCCGCTTCATCGACCAATTCCGCGACGCCGCCGACAAGTCAGGCCTGACCTTCGTCGATGGACCTCGTTTCTCCCAGGAGCTGAAGGCGCGGACGCGGTTCCCCCTTTTCCCCAGGGGGGGCATCCATTGGGGCTGGTTTTTGTCCAACCGGACCACGGACCAGGTCATTGGGACGCTATGGGGACCCGGGCCGGGAGCGCCCTTCCTGGTGGAACGGTCGGCCAGGGTCGATCACAATCCGATCGGGGAGGACTGCGACATGGTGAATCTGCTCAACGCCCTGAGCAGGTGGCGCTACGCGGTCTACGCCTCGGACATCGTGCCCCTGCCGCATTCGCCCTGGGGCGGGAAAAGGGTAGCCATCGTCGGCGGAAGCTTCTGCAACAAGATGTACGAGGCGCTCGGGCAGGCGCGAATTTTCTCCTCGCTCGAATTCTACTTCTATTATCACCGGTTCTGCGTCGTCTACGCCGCGGGAAAATCCCAAAAGCTGGACGGCCTGCCCGACGCCGCCCACATCTACGGCAACGACGTGATCATCCTCGAGCTGAACGAGGAAGCCTTGGGCGCTCCCCAGCATATCCTGGCGTTTCTCGACGACCTCGCGGCGCAGCCGGCTGCGGAGTCCGTCCCAAAGGGGAGGTAAGCCTCCTTCGTCGGCCAGAGGCCGGGCGGGGAAGGAGGCGGCCCCAGCCTCGCGTTTCCCCTCCGCCGCGTTGCGGATGCGGAAAGCGGCACTTTCCCGCTTGGCAATGCCGATCCCGTCCCACTATGCTGCGCTCCCTATCCGAAGGCAGCTCATGAAAAAGGCATTTATCACTGGAATCACGGGACAGGACGGATCGTACCTGGCGGAGCTACTGTTGGGTAAGGGATACGAGGTGCACGGGCTGATCCGCCGGGCGAGCAGCTTCAACACCGCGCGCCTGGACGACATCTATGCCGACCCGCACCAAAGCCAGCGGCGCCTCATACTCCATTACGGCGATCTGAGCGACGCCAGTTCCATCGCGCGGCTCCTGGCCAAGATCAATCCCGACGAAGTCTACAACCTCGCCGCGCAGAGCCACGTCCGCGTCAGCTTCGACACCCCCGAGTATACCGCCGACATCACCGGCACCGGCACGGTCCGCCTCCTTGAATCGATCCGGGAGCTCGGCCTCAAGCCCCGCTTCTATCAGGCCTCCTCTAGCGAGATGTACGGGCTGGTCCAGGAAGTGCCTCAAAAAGAGACGACGCCTTTCTATCCGCGCAGCCCCTATGGCGCGGCCAAGGTCTATTCCTATTGGATCACGGTCAATTACCGGGAATCGTACGGGCTTCACGCCAGCAACGGCATCCTCTTCAACCACGAGTCGCCCCGGCGCGGGGAGACGTTCGTCACCCGCAAGATCACGCGCGCTGTCGCCGCGATCAAGCTGGGCCTCCAGGAGAAGCTGTACCTCGGCAACCTCGACGCGAAGCGGGACTGGGGCTACGCCAAGGAATATGTCGAGGCGATGTGGCTCATGCTCCAGCAGGAAACGCCGGACGACTACGTCGTCGCCACCGGCGAGACCCATTCGGTGCGCGAGTTCCTGGAGGTCTCGTTCGCCCACGCCGGCCTGGATTGGAGCAAGTACGTGGAGATCGATCCCCACTACTACCGTCCAGCCGAGGTCGAGCTGCTCATTGGCGACGCCGCCAAGGCGAAGAAGCAGCTTGGCTGGGAGCCCAAAGTGAAGTTCGAGGAGCTGGCCCGCATCATGGTCGAGGCCGACCTGGAGTGCCTGCGCAACCAGATGGCCGGCAAGGTGGCCTCCTCCCAGTCGGCCTAAGGCCGCCGCCCCGCCATGGCCTGCGCCCTGATCACCGGTATCACGGGCCAGGACGGTTCCTATCTGGCCGAGCTGCTTCTGGAGAAGGGGTACGAGGTCCACGGCGTGGTCCGCCGCACCAGCAGCCTGCAGCGGTCCCGCCTGGCCCATCTCTACGAGGATCCGGAGATTTACAACCGGCGCCTCTGGCTGCACTACGCCGACCTCGAGGACGTTACCACCCTGCGCCGCCTTCTGATCCGCATCGCGCCGGACGAGATCTACCATCTGGCCGGACAGAGCCATGTCGGCCTGAGCTTCGAGATTCCCGAGACCACCTGCGAGCAGACGGGGATGGGCACCCTGCGCCTCCTGGAGATCCTGCGCGACCTTCCGGGAAAGAGCCGGCTTTTCCATCCGGCATCCAGCGAGGTGTTCGGCCGCCCCGACGAGGTGCCGCAGGATGAGACGACCCCGTTCCGGCCCGTCTCCCCCTATGGCTGTGCCAAGGCCTTCGCCGCGAATTTGGTGCGGATGTACCGGGACACGTTCGGCATGTACGTTTGCAACGGCATCCTCTACAACCACGAGTCGCCGCGGCGCGGCGAGAACTTCGTCACCCGCAAGGTCTGTCGCGGAGCTGCCGAGGTCAAGCTGGGCATGCGCAAGAAGCTCGTCTTGGGCAATCTGGAGGCCAAGCGGGACTGGGGATACGCGCCCGACACGGTGCGGGGCATGTGGCTCACCCTACAGCAGCCGGAGGCGGCCGACTACGTCTTCGCCACCGGCACCGTCCACAGCATCCGCGACCTGGCGGCGGCCGCCTTCGGGGCGGTCGGGCTGGAGTGGGAGCAATACGTGGAGAGCGACCCCGCGCTGCTTCGCCCGGGAGAGCCCGACCGGCTCGTCGGCAATCCGGCCAGGGCGAGGGAGCGCCTGAGGTGGCATCCCACCGTTTCCTTCGCCGACATGATCCGCGACATGACCCTGGCCGAGATGAAAGCCCTGTCCTGAATCCGTTATGAACACTGATGCCTCCATCTTCATCGCCGGACACCGCGGCTTGGTCGGGTCCGCGTGCGTCCGCGTCTTCCGCGCCGCCGGATATGAGAACTTGATCGTACGCACCCGGCAGGAAGTGGACCTGCTCGACGCGCGGCAGGTGGACGCCTTCTACCGCGAGGCGCGGCCCGAATACGTGGTGGTGGCGGCGGCGAAGGTGGGCGGCATCATTGCCAACCAGACCTACCCGGTCGAGTTCCTCCTGGAGAACCTGGAGATCCAGAACAATCTCATCCGCGGCGCCTTCCAGAGCGGAGTGAAGAAGCTCCTCTTCCTCGGCAGCTCCTGCATTTACCCCAAGCACGCGCCGCAGCCGATCCGGGAGGACGCCCTCCTCACCGGGCCATTGGAGCCCACCAACGAGGCGTACGCCCTGGCCAAGATCGCCGGCATCCGGCTATGCCAGGCCTATGCCCGGCAGCACGGGGCCTGCTTCATTTCCGCGATGCCCACCAACATGTACGGGCCCGGCGACAATTTCGACCTGCAGAACTCCCACGTCCTCCCCGCCCTGATCCGCCGTTTCCACGAGGCGAAGGAAAAGGGCGCCCCCGCCGTGACGCTATGGGGAAGCGGCTCCCCCCGCCGGGAATTCCTCTACTCCGACGACTTGGCCTCTGCCTGCCTCGTCCTCCTGCAGAAATACGAGAGCCCCGAATTCGTCAACGTCGGCTGCGGGGAGGACGTCTCCATCCGCGAGGTGGCCGAAAAGGTGGCCCGGCTGGTCGGCTACGTGGGCGAGACGGTGTGGGACACCTCCAAGCCGGACGGCACGCCGCGCAAGCTGCTCAACATCGACCGCATGAAGGCCTTGGGCTGGGCGCCGCGCGTCTCCATCGACGAAGGCCTGGCCTCGGCCTACGGCTGGTGGAAGGAATGGGGGCGGGGCTGACGCCGTCAAGGCGGCGGGATATGCCGGCCTTGGTCGCGGGGTTTCGGGGCGTTCCGCGCGCGCCGTTGCCAATGCCGCCGCCGTGCCGTAGCCTAGCGCGGATGGCCGCCATCAAGAATCTCATCCTCGACTGGTCCGGGACGCTGGTCGACGACTTCCCGCCGGTGCTCCAGGCCACGAACCGCATCTTCGAGCGGCGCGGCAAGCCGGCGTTCACCGCCGCCGAGTTCCGGGAGAAGTTCTTCCTGCCGTTCCCCGACTTCTACCGGGAGCACCTGCCCGGCACGACGATGGCCGACCTGGAGGCCGACTACCACGAGGCGTTCCGCCACCTCCAGGACGAGATCCCGCTCCTGCCGTTCGCGCGCGAGTTCCTCGACTACGCCCGGGACCAGGGCCTGAAGATGTTCCTCCTCAGCACGATCCACCGGGACCATTTCGCGGTCCAGAGCGGGCGGCTCGGAATCGGCCACTACTTCACCGAGGCCTACACCCAGGCGCTCGACAAGCGGGAGACGATCCACCGCCTCCTTGCCGAGCACGGCCTCGACCCCCGCGAGACCCTCTTCGTCGGCGACATGGCGCACGACATCGACACCGCGCGCCACGGCGGCGTCCGCAGCTGCGCCGTCCTCACCGGCTACGACTCCCTGGCGAAGCTGCGCAAGGCCTGCCCCGACCTCCTCTACCAGAACCTGCACCAGGTGCGCCTCTACCTGGAGGAGCAGCGCGGGGAGACCCATGCCAGCCAGCCGCCGGTCGGCACCGTGGGCGCGCTGATCTACAACCGGCGCGGCGAGGTGCTGATGATCCAGACCTACAAGTGGAACCACTGCTGGGGCATCCCCGGCGGGAAGATCAAGGGCGGCGAGCCGTCCCTCGACGCCCTGCGGCGCGAGGTGCGGGAGGAGACCGGCCTCGCCCTGGACGAGGTCCGCTTCGCGGTGGTGCAGGACTGCATCGACTCCCCCGAGTTCTACAAGAAGGCCCATTTCCTCCTTCTCAACTACACCGCGCTGACCTCCGGCGAGGAGGTCGTCCTCAACGAGGAGGCCGACCGCTGGCAATGGATCGCGCCCGAGGCGGCGCTCGCCCTCGACCTCAACCGCCCCACCCGGGCCCTGCTCGATTATGTCCGATCTCATCCGCATCTCGCGTTTGCGCCTTGAAACGCTCCTCGGCGTGCCTGACGAGGAGCGCGCCGCGCCCCAGGTCGTGGTCGTCTCGGTCGAGATCGCGCTCGACCACGGCACCGCCTCCGCGGGACGCCGGGACAACCTGAGCCAGACCGTCGACTACGCCGCGGTCGCCGAGGAATTGCGCCAGGTCGCCGCGGCCCGCCCCCGCAAGCTGATCGAGGCGCTCGCCGAGGACTTCGCCGACGCCGTGCTCCGCTTCCGCGGCGTCGCCGGGACGGTGGTGACGCTGGAGAAGTTCATCCTGCCCGACGCCGAGTCGGTCGGCCTCCGCATCGAGCGGCGCAAGGGGCCGCACCTTTCCTAGCCAGGATGACCGCCCTCGTCCGCGCCTGGGGGGCATACGCCCAGGTCTTCGCCCTCGGCGTCCAGAACACCGTCGTCTACCGCTGGAACTTCCTGCTGCGGGCGGCGGTCAGCCTCGTCCCGCTCGTCTCCACCTATTTCCTCTGGGGGGCGGCGTTCCGCGGGTCGTCGTCGTCCACCATCGCGGGCTACAGCTACCCGGCGATGATGGCCTACTACTTCACCCTGGTCATCCTCGACAGCTTCACCGCACCGACCGAGGACGACTTCCAGATCGCCTCCGACATCCGCGACGGGAAGATCAGCCAGCTCCTCCTCAAGCCGCTCAACTACTTCCTCTACCGCTTCCTCCTCTTCCTCTCCGGGCGGCTCATCTACATCGCGGTCGCGGCGCTCCCGCTGGCGCTCCTCCTCTGGGGGTTCCGCTCCTTCTTCGCCGGGGTGCCGGTGGAGCGGACCCTGCTCCCCGCCGCGCTCGCCTTCGCGGGGTCGGCGGTCCTCCAGTTCACCATCTCGTTCACCACCGGCCTGATCGCCTTCTGGCTCCTGGAGGTGGGGAGCATCGTCTTCATGCTCTTCTCGCTGGAGTACCTCGCGGGCGGCCACGTCTTCCCGCTCGACCTCCTGCCGGAGCCATGGCGCTCCGTGGCGATGGCGTCCCCGTTCGGCTACGAGTACTTCTTCCCCGCCGCCGTCTTCCTGGGCCGGATCACCGGCCCGGCGCTCTGGTGGGGCTTCCTCGGCCAGCTCGCCTGGATCGGCGTCCTCCTCGGCGTCGCCGGAGGGATCTGGAAGCTGGGGCTGAGGAAATACACCGCGGTGGGGAACTGATGAACCGATTGCTCACCATCTGGTACGCCTCGTGGCGCTACTCCCTCTCCCGCGAGCTGATGTTCCGGGGGAACTTCCTCCTCTGGATGCTGGTCGAGATCTGCTGGTTCGCCCTGCAGCTTGCCTTCGTCGGCGTGCTCTACCTCCACGCCGACTCGATCGCGGGGTGGACCAAGTGGGAGATGGTCCTCCTCATCGCCCTGAGCCAGGTCATCCAGCAGCTCTTCCAGACCTTCTTCCTGGTCAACTTCATCAACTTTCCCGAGCTGGTCCGCAGCGGGAAGCTCGACTTCTACCTGCTCCAGCCCGCGCCGACCCTCTTCCTGGCGACGACGCGGCTCTGGGACGTCGGCTCGGTCTTCAACTCGCTCTTCGCCCTCGGCGTCGCGGGCTACGCGGCGGCGCAGATCCCGGTGCAGTGGAGCGTCGCGTCGGTCGCGACCTGCGGCCTGCTCGCCGTCGTCGGGATCGGCCTCCACTTCGCCTTCCTCCTCGCCCTGGTCACCCCGGCGTTCTGGATGACGCGGGCCCAGGGATTCATCGGCGCCTACTACCAGGCGTTCCAGCTGGCGCGGCAGCCGCGCGAGGCGTTCCGGGGGGCGCTCCGCTTCGCCTGCAGCTGGGTCCTGCCGCTCCTCCTGGTCGCCAACCTGCCGGCGCGCGCCCTCTTCGGAGGCCTGCGGCTCGGGGAGGCGGCGTGGCTGGTGGGGCTCACCGCCGTCCTGCTGCTCGGCGCGACCGCCTTCTTCCGCTTCGGCCTGAAGCACTACACGTCGGCGTCGTCGTAAGCCGCCTCTGCGCCTTAATTGGCGTCGGCGACCTGGTGCAGATAGGCGGCGTAGCTCGACTTGCCGTGGGCCTTGGCCCGCTCCTGGAGCTGGGCCCGGTCGATCCATCCTTTCTGGAACGCGATCTCCTCCAGGCAGGCGATGCGGAGCCCCTGGCGGCGCTGGATCACGCTGACGAACTCCCCCGCCTCGCGCAGCGAGTCGTGGGTGCCGGTGTCGAACCAGGCGGTGCCGCGGCCCAGCGTCTCCACCCGCAGCGTCCCGGCCTGGAGGTAAAGCCGGTTCAGGTCGGTGATCTCCAGCTCGCCCCGCGCCGACGGTTTGAGGGAACGGGCGTAGCCGACCACCTCCCGGTCGTAGAAATAGATGCCCGGCACCGCGTAGTTCGACTTCGGGACCGCCGGCTTCTCCTCGATGGAGAGGACGCGGCCCTCGGCGTCGAACTCGACCACGCCGTAGGCGTTCGGCTCGGCGACCCGGTAGCCGAAGATGGTCGCCCCGTCGGTCCGCCCCGAGGCGGCGGCGAGCTTGTCGGCGAAGTCGGCCCCGTAGAACAGGTTGTCCCCCAGCACCAGGCACGAGGGCGCCCCGTCCAGGAACTCGGCGCCGAGCAGGAACGCCTGCGCCAGCCCGTCCGGGGAGGGCTGCGAGGTGTAGGCGATCCGCATCCCCAGGGCGGCGCCGTCGCCCAGCAGGCGCCGGAAGAGCGGGATGTCGTCCGGCATCGCGATGATGAGGACCTCCCGGATCCCCGCCAGCATGAGGACGGAGAGGGGATAATAGATCATCGGCTTGTCGTGGACCGGCATGAGCTGCTTGCTCACCGCCATCGTCAGCGGATAGAGCCGCGTGCCCGTGCCGCCCGCCAGAATGATCCCTTTGCGTTGCATGTAGTGTCCTTTAGGCGAGGCCGAGCCGCTCCTGCCGGTAGGTTTTTTGCGCGATCTCGCCGCACCAGGCGGCGTTCGCCAGGTACCAGGAGACCGTCTTGTCCAGGCCAGTCTGGAACGTCTCCAGCGGCTTCCAGCCCAGCTCGGCGCCGATCTTGCGGCAGTCGATCGCGTAGCGGCGGTCGTGGCCGGGCCGGTCGGCGACGTAGGCGACCAGGTCGTCGTACCGCTTCCCGTCGGCGCGGGGCCGGACCGCGTCGAGCTTGGCGCAGAGCAGGCGCACGATCTCGATGTTGGGCACCTCGTTGAGGCCGCCGATGTTGTAGGTCTCCCCGATCCGCCCGTGCCGCAGCACGCTCCAGAGGCCCCGGCAATGGTCCTCCACGTAGAGCCAGTCGCGCACGTTCAGGCCGTCGCCGTAGACGGGCAGCGGCTTGAGGGCCAGGGCGTTCTGGATCATCAGCGGCACCAGCTTCTCCGGGAACTGGTACGGCCCGTAGTTGTTCGAGCAGTTCGTGGCTAGGGTGGGCAGGCCGTAGGTGTGGTGGTAGGCGCGGACGAAATGGTCGCTCGCCGCCTTGCTCGCCGAGTAGGGGCTGTTGGGCGCGTAGGGCGTCTCCTCCGAGAAGGCGGGATCGTCCGGGCGCAGCGAGCCGAAGACCTCGTCGGTCGAGATGTGGAGGAAGCGGAAGCCGTCGCCCCCGGCGCCCGCCTTCCAGTGGCGGCGCGCCTCCTCCAGCAGGCGGAAGGTGCCGCGGACGTTGGTCTCCAAAAACGCCTCGGGGGAGTCGATGGAGCGGTCGACGTGCGACTCGGCGGCGAAGTGGACCACCGCCCCGATGCGGTGCTCGCGCAGCAGGGCCGCGACCGCCGGGCCGTCGCCGATGTCGCCCCAGACGAAGCGGTAGTGGGGCGAGCCCTCCAGGTCGCGCAGGTTGGCGGGATTGCCCGCGTAGGTCACCTTGTCCAGGTTGACGACGAGTTCCGGCCCGTCGCCAGGCGGAAGCGCCTCCAGGAGGAAGCGGACGAAGTTGGACCCGATGAACCCCAGGCCGCCGGTCACGAGAATTCTCATAAGGGACTCATCCCGAAGGCTCATGCTTTCCCCAACCGGCGCCCCCGTCAATGGGAATTCCCCCCTTTTGTGCTGGGAAAGGCAGCCGGGATGGGGCATTCTGACCCTCCCTATGAGTCTCACCGCCAGGATCGATCAGGACGTGAAGGAAGCGATGCTCGCCCGGGCCGCCGAGAAGGTCGGCGTCCTCCGCATGCTGAAGTCGGCGGTGAAGAACGCCGCCATCGAAAAGGGCGGCGCCGACACCGTCCTGGCCGACGCCGACGTGCTCGCGGTGGTCCGCAAGGAGGTCAAGAAGCGGCAGGACTCGATCGCCAGCTTCGAGGGCGCGGGCCGCACCGACCTCGCCGACAAGGAGAAGTCGGAGCTGCCGTTCCTCCAGGCCTACCTGCCCGCCGAGATGCCAGCCGAGGAGCTGGAGAAGATCGTCCGGGACGCCATCGCCGAGACCGGCGCGACCTCGAAGAAGGAGATGGGCGCCGTGATGAAGGCGGCCCAGGCCAAGGCGGCGGGCCGCGCCGACGGGAAAACCCTCAGCCAGCTCGTCCAGAAGCTGCTGCCGTAACGGTAGCGCGGCGCGCCCCGGCCCATGGACGACCGCCACTGGCTCGCCCTCGCCACCGGGCTCACCCTGGTGAGCTCCGGCTGGGGGACGTACGCCCTCGGCGCGGGGAAGTCGCACGGCAGCCGCTGGAACAACGTCCTCCTCGCCGCCGCCTGGCTCCTCCAGAGCGTCTTCCTCTACCAGCGCGGGGCGCGCATCGGCCACTGCCCGCTGACCAACCTCTTCGAGACCGTCGCCTTCATCACCTGGGCGCTCCTCCTCTTCTACCTGATCGTCGGGACCGGCTACCGCGTCTCGCTGCTCGGCTTCTTCACCGCGCCGATCGTCACCCTGCTCGATTTCTTCGCCCTCGTCGCGCCGATCGACGCGCCGAATCCCCTCCCGTTCTCCCACGCCGGCTGGCCGCTGGAGCTGCACGCCTCGGTGACCCTGCTCGCCTACGGGGCGCTCGGCCTCGCCGCGGTCGCGGCGCTGCTCTACCTGATCCAGGAGCGGCAGCTGCGGGAGCACCACCTGCGCCGCTGGTTCTTCCGCCTCCCCGCGATGGGCGACCTGGTGGCGGTGCAGCGCCGCGTCGTCCTGCTCGGCTTCATCCTGCTGACGGTCGGCCTCGGCGCCGGCTTCCTCGTCGGCTTCGACGCGGTGAAGGGGGCCTGGTCGGCCGGGGTCTGGCTCTTCTACCTCTTCCTCCTCCTCGCGCCGTGGCTGCTGCGCCTCGGGGCGCGCCGATTGGCGTGGTGCGCTCTGGCGGGCTATCTTTTCATCCTGCTGACGTTCTGGGGGATCAACTCCCTGAGCCACGCCCACCGTTTCGCCGTCTAAACATGAGCGCCTTGGATTCCGGCCAACCCCTCGTCCTCTGCGGCGGCCTCTCCTTCCAGGAGGTGCCGGTCGAGGTGCGCGAGCGCGCCGCCTTCCGCGCCGACGCGCTGCCCGAGGCGCTGGAGAGGCTGCGCGGCGGCCTGGGCCTGGAGGAGGCGGTCCTCGTCTCCACCTGCAACCGGGTCGAGTACTTCGCCGCCGGCGCCGACGCCGGGCGGATCGCGGCGGGCTGGACCGAGTTCCTGCGCGCCTTCCACGGCCTGCCCGGCGACTTCGCGCCGCCCACCTTCCACCTGCGGGAGCGGGCCTGCGTCGAGCACCTCTTCCGCATGGCCTCCGGCCTGGAGTCGATGGTGGTCGGCGAGACCGAGATCCTCGGCCAGATCAAGGACGCCTACCGGATCGCCAGCGAGAAGGGCGCCACCGGCAAGCGGCTCAACCGCCTCTTCCAGTCGTCGTTCGCCGCCGCGAAGGAGATCCGCTCCCGCACCCAGATCACGCGCGGCAGCGTCTCGGTCGGCTCGGTCGCGGTCGAGCTGGCGGAGAAGCTCTTCGGCGCGCTCGACGGGCGGACCGTGATGGTCCTCGGCGCCGGGGCGACCAGCGAGCGCACCGCCCGCTCCCTGCAGAGCCGGGGCGTCGGCGTCATCCTCGTCGCCAACCGCACCTTCGCCCACGCCGAGGAGCTCGCCCGCGAGCTGAAGGGGGAGGCGGTCCACTGGGACGCCTTCGAGGAGCGGATCGCCCAGGTCGACATCGTCATCAGCTCCACCTCGGCCCCCCACTACGTCCTGACCCGGGAGAAGCTCGAGCAGGTCCGCCGCGACCGGCGCGGGCGGCCCCTCTTCCTCATCGACCTGGCGGTGCCGCGCGACATCGAGCCCGCCGCCAGCTACCTCGACGACGTCTACGTCTACGACATCGACGACCTGGAGTCGCTCGCCAAGGCGAACCGCGACGACCGCGTCGCCGAGGTCGCCCGCTGCGAGCGGCTCCTCGTTCCCCACGTCGACAAGTTCATGGCCTGGGCCGGGAAGCTGGGCGGCCCCGGTCTCGAGGGGACCTTCCCGGCATGAGCACCCGCGCCGTCCTCCGCATCGGCACGCGCGGCAGCGCGCTGGCCCGCGCCCAGAGCGGCGCGGTGCGCGACGCCCTCGCCGCCCGTTGGCCCGAGGTCGAGTTCCGCCTGGAGATCCTCAAGACCCGGGGCGACGCCTGGGGCGTGCGCGCCGACAACGACAACGCCCCCGCGCCCGACAAGGGGTTCTTCACCCGCGAGTTCGAGGAGGCGCTCCTCGCCGGGACGATCGACCTGGCGGTCCACAGCCTGAAGGACCTCCCCACCGGCGGCCCGCGGGAGCTGGTGGTCGCCGCCGTCCCGACCCGCGCCGACGCGCGCGACGTCCTCGTCTCCAAGTTCCCCAACGGGATGGCCGGGCTCCCCGCCGGGGCGGTGATCGCCACCGGCAGCGGCCGCCGCGCCGCGCAGCTCGGCCTGCTCCGCCCCGGCCTGAAGACCGCGCCGGTCCGGGGCAACATCGACACCCGCCTCCGCAAGCTCAAGGAGAACGCGGCGTGGAGCGGCCTCGTCCTCGCCGCCGCCGGGCTGGAGCGCCTCTACGACGGCATCGGCGAGGCCGAGGCGGCGTTCGGCGGCCTCTTCGTCGCGCCGTTCTCGTTCCAGGAGATGCTCCCCGCCCCCGCGCAGGGCGCTCTGGCCCTCCAGGCGCGGCGCGACGACGCGGCGACAATCCAGTGGGCCGCCGCGCTCGACGACGCCGCGACCCGCGCCGCCGTCATCGCCGAGCGGGCCTTCCTCGCCGGCCTGGGCGGCGGCTGCCAGGCTCCGGTGGGCGCGCACGCCGCGCTCGACGGGGGGCGGCTCGACCTGCGCGGCATCGCCTGGCTGGGGGGCGAGGCGTCCCCGCGCGGCGGCGAGGCGTCCGGCCCCGCCGACCAGGCGGAGGAGATCGGCCGCTCCCTCGCCCGCCAGCTGCTGGAGGAGACCCCATGACGCCGGCCCCGGCCCAGGGCATCGCCTCCCTCGTCGGCGCCGGACCGGGCGATCCCGGCCTGCTCACCCTCCGCGCCAAGCAGCTCCTGGAGCGCGCCGAGGTCGTGATCTACGACTACCTCTGCAATCCCGAGATCCTCCGCTGGGCCGCCCCCGGCGCCGAGGTGATCTACGCCGGGAAGAGCGGGGGCGACCACACCCTGACCCAGGACCAGATCAACGCCCTGATCATCGACCGCGTCCGGGCGGGCCGCCGCGTCGTCCGGCTCAAGGGGGGCGATCCGTTCGTCTTCGGCCGGGGCGGCGAGGAGGCGGAGGAGCTCGTCGCCGCCGGGCTGCCGTTCGAGATCGTCCCCGGCATCAGCTCCGCGATCGCGGCGCCCGCCTACGCCGGGATTCCCGTGACGCACCGCGCCCACGCCTCCAGCTTCACCGTCCTCACCGGCCACGAGGAGCCGGGCAAGGAGGAGTCGGCGCTCGGCTGGGAGGCGCTCGCGAAGATCCCCGGTACCAAGGTCATCCTCATGGGCGTCGAGCGGCTGCGCTCCATCACGGAGCGGTTCGTCGTCCAGGGCGCCGACCCGGCCCTCCCCATCGCGCTGATCCGCTGGGGGACCTGGGGCCGCCAGGAGACGCTCGCGGCCACCCTGGGCACCATCGCCGACCTCGCCGAGGCGCGCGGCTTCAAGGCGCCCGCCGTCGCCGTCCTCGGCGGCGTGGCCGGGCTGCGCGCCAGGCTGAACTGGTTCGAGACGCGCCCGCTCTTCGGGCGCCGCGTCGTCGTAACCCGCACCCGCTCCCAGGCCAGCGCCCTCGCCGAGGGCCTGCGCGAGCTGGGCGCCGACGTGCTGGAGATCCCCACCATCCGGATCGAGCCGCAGCCGTTCGCCGTGGAGCGGCAGGCGCTCGCCGCGAGCCACCGGTTCGCGGAGGCGTACGACTGGCTCGTCTTCACCAGCCCGAACGGGGTCGAGATCTTCCTCGAGCGGTTCCTCGCCGCCGCGGGCGACCTTCGCGCGCTCGGCGCGGCCCGGATCGCGGCGGTCGGCCCCGCCACCGCCGCGAAGGTCCGCGAGCGCGGCCTCGCCGTCGCGCTCCAGCCGCGCGACTTCACCGCCGAATCGCTCGCCGCCGCCTTCGCGCCCGACGCGGTCGGCGGGAAGCGGTTCTGCCTGCCGCGCGGCAACCTGGCCGAGCCGGGCCTCGTCGAGCACCTGCGCCGCCTCGGAGGCGCCGTCGACGAATGGACCGTCTACCACACCGTGCCCGAGACCGGGGAGGCGGAGGGGAGGAACGGCGCCCGCGCCCGCTTCCGCGCCGAGGGCGCCCACTGGATCACCTTCGCCAGCTCCAGCGCCGCCGAGGGGTGGTACCGCCTCGGCTTGGTGCCCGACGCCGGGATGCCGGAGCCGAAGATTGCCAGCATCGGCCCCGTCACCAGCCGCGCCGTCGCCGCGCTCGGGAAGAAGGTCGACCTCGAGGCGGCGGAGCACACCATTCCCGGCCTGCTCGCCTCCCTCCTCGCCGCCGAGGGGTCCCAGTGAGCAAGACCAAGGACGAGCTCTGCGACGACGGCAGTACCGCGATCGCGATCGGCGAGCTGGCCGAGGCCGAGGCGGCCTACGCCGCCGCCGCCGCGCTCGATCCCGAAGACCCCGACGTCTGGCACGCCCTGGGGATGGTCCGCTACAAGCGGGAGAACTACCCCGGCGCGATCGAGGCGGGCCGGAACGCCGCCCGCCTCCGCCCCAACGACGCGATGACCTGGACCAGCCTTTCCCTTGCCTACATGAAGAACCGCCAGATCCCCGAGGCCGAGGCGGCGGCGGGCAAGGTGAAGGT
>FSUQ01000186.1_pt1 | contig 42455 bp, 26 predicted proteins | sample 1637471 | NCBI WGS metagenome assembly FSUQ01 (sample SAMEA3914816, study PRJEB12502) | metagenome | biome: forest; material: soil | place: USA | collected 2011-09-16 | depth 0.3 m | reverse complement strand
CCCTGGACCGCGAGCTCGGCGAAGATCCCCAGGACCTCCCCCCCAAGCCACCGGCACCAGAAGCGGTCGGCGTGTTTCATGTCCACCCCCCCCTCTCCCACCACCCCGTGACCCAGGCCTTGCGGAGCAACGCCACCCCCCGGCAGGCCCGAACGTGGATCATTTTCCGCTTCCAGCCGTCGCCGCCTTTCACTGCCTCGTCGTCGAAGTCGGTGCCCAGGAGGTTTCCCCCGGCCAGGCCGTAAGTCAGGAGAAAGAGCGCGGGGTCGGCCCAGCTGTCTTCCACGAGCTGCCAGTCGGTCCGTTCCAGGAAGCGGCAATCGCCCACCGTCATGGCTCCTTCCAGGTTGGAATCTGGTACAGGGAGACGGAGACGCCCGTTTTCTGGGGAGAAACCGAGCCGCTGAAATCGTTCGACGCCATTCATGGAGGGGCCTCCCTTTTTACCACGATACCCGATTCCTGACCTCGACATTTCTCCCAAATTCCTCGTTTTTTCTCCCAGAAACCTCGGCTTTTCTCCCATTTCCCCCGGTTTTTCTCCCAGATGACGAGCGAGAGGCCCGTTCCGGGCCTTTCCGGGGGGAAGAACTCGGAAGGGGATGGGAACGGGATTGGGAGCGGGGATGGGGAGGGGAAGAATACCAATTAATCCTTGCAAGATGGGCGTCTTCGCTCCCTCTTGTCGCGCTTCCGCGCCTTTTTGGTTCCATTTTAGACGTGAGGTTTCCGTCTAAAAGGTACCATGCCGTCCTGTAGGGACGGAGGGGAAGCAGGGGAGGAGAAACTCTCCTGCTCGAAAAATGGAGGAGAGGAAAGCCGTTCGCAGAAATCCGGTAGGATGATCCCCGATTTCCCAATGATGACGAACTCTGAAGCCCGTCATCGATCTCCGCACCGCCAAGACCCTTTGCCGGTGGAACCTCTGAGGGTGAGCCCGAAGCCAGTCCGGGGATGGGGAGAGGAGGAATTCGGAAAGAGGAAAGCCCCGGTAGGGGTAGGGGGGAGGGGTAGGGAAGGAGGATCATGTCTAGGGGGGAGGCCCCCACCGGGGCCTCAAGCCCCCCCTCAAGGTGACGATGAAGCCTGATTTCCACCTGCGGTTCACCTGCCCGAAGAGGCGTCTGGCCTTGCTTCAGTTGATGGAGGAAGAGGGGGCTTGGCGAACGAGGAAATTTCGCGGGCGATCGTGCGGGGGGGCCCGATACCCCGCACTTTGAAGGTAACCCAGGGACGAGATCGATTTCGCATCAGAGGAACTGAAATTGACCCTGCTTTTGTTCGAACAGTCGATGCGGAACGAGGAGGACCCCTGGCCTTCCTCCTGAAGTCCGCCCGTGAAAATGGGGAGGGGGTAATTTGGAAAATCGAGAGTCGATCGAGCGATTTGGCCCGCAATTTGGGAGGGTGTGGGATCGAGATTATCGAGGCTTTGGGAAGGCGCTCCGTAAGGGTAGTTGTCGCCACCCCTTAGGTGTCTTACGCCATTCTGGCGGGTGATAAGAAAAGATGGATGCGTGCTTTGCCTAATTTTCGAAGCCGATTATGTGCGCCGGCATCGCCAATGCCTTATTATGGCCACGGTCAGCGCAGATCGGTCCCCGCATCCATTATTTTCCGGAAGACATCCCCAGCTCATCGGCATCTCCGTCCAAGAGTGGATAACCGAGTTGGAAGGCCGCCGACCCGGGACCGGCGGGACTTGAGGCGAGGGAGAGCCTCCTTAGCGAGAGAGCTATGGTGACGGGAAACGGTGGATGCAGGCAGCTCGGCCTACGCCAACCGTCGCGCTGCCGGGCGCGTCTGGTAAGACACAGCCAGCAGGGCCAGGAAGAGCAGCGGCTCCAGCGATGCCGGGCCGTCTCCCGACGCAAAGTGGGAGACGCAGGCGCTGACGAGGACGATCCCGAAACCGGCATAAGCCCATTCCTTCACCTGCGGCCCGCGTGGCGCGAGGAGGACGGCGGTGCCGAGCAACTTGGCAATCCCCAGCAGGGTGAGAAAGTAGGAGGGGTAGCCGAGATGGGCCGCTTTCTCTGCCATCCGGGGCAAATGGAGAAGCGCGAAGGTGCCGGAGACAGCCATCACTAGCGCGACCAGGGCGGTGGTGATCCAGTAGGCAGCTTTCATCAGTCCCCCAGGCCGACGATCTGCTTCCGGTGCCGCGGGGCCTCCGCCTCCTCCAGCAGGAAGCGGGCGACACCCTCACGTGCCGCATACATCCCGGTGGGCAGTCGTCCATCGGCGGCGCGACATGGCTGCGTCGCGGGTCGGTCGGTGAGGCGCGGGGGGCGCACCACGGTCCAGTCGAGGTCGTCCTGCATGACTTCCGCCTCCATCGCCGCCATGTCGGGAAGCATGACGCGGAAAAGGGTCGCCTTCAGCAGCCGTGGGACGAGGCCGAGGCCGGGAAAGAGAAGTCCCGACGAAATGACCTGGACCCGGTCGACGCCGCCCTCTCGCAGCGCGGAGGCGAGGGCACGACCGAAGCCTCGGCGCTGCGTGGAGGCTCTCAGCGTCGTCGGACCGAAGGTGGAGACGACCGCGTCATGGCCGCGCAGCGCCTCGGCCATAGGCCCGGCGCTGAACAAATCCCCCCGGACCGCGTGGAGTCGGGGATGGGGTGGTCCCGCCTTTTCCGGGGACCGGGCGAACGCGGTGACATCGTGGCCGCGCTCCAGGGCAAGGCGGACGAAATGGCGGCCAATGCCGCCCGTGGCGCCGAGGAGGAAGAGCTTCATCGGGCAGCCTCTGGAAGGAGTGGCGAAATGGCGATTGCTTTGGACATAAGGAGGTTCAAGTTGGAAAGGTTGTGTTATATTGGATATAGCGTACTATAATTAATTTAAAGCTCGGTCAATGAAGAAAAAAGCAGCGCGCGCATATCGGTCTCCCGTCCGGGAGCGGCAGGCGGGGGAGACGCGGGCCAAGATTGCGGCGGCGGCCCGCCGACTCATTCTGGCGAAGGGCTACGAGGTGGCGACCATGGAGGCGATCGCGCGGGAAGCGGGAGTGGCGGCGCCCACTGTCTATGCCGTCTTTGGCTCGAAGCGAAAAATCCTCACCGGGCTCATCGACCAGGCATCATTCGGTCCAGCATTCGACATTCTGGTGGACTGTGTCATGGCCATCGACGATCCGGCGGAGCGCGTCCGGTTCGCGGCGACGATCTCGCGGCAGGTCTATGAGGCGGAGCAGGCCGAATTCGCGCTCTTGCGCGAGGCGGGGGTGGTGGCGCCGGAGCTGGCGGCGATCGAGAACGAGATCGAAGCACGACGCTATACCGGCCAAGCGTCGACCGTGGCACTGCTGGCGAAGGCCGGGAACCTTGCCCCCGGCCTGAACGAAGCCGACGCGCGAGCGATCCTCTGGACGCTTACCGGTCGGGAGACGTATCGGATGCTGGTGGCGGAGCGTGGCTGGACCCCGGCCCGGTACGAGGACTGGTTGGGCAAGACGCTCGTCGTCGCGCTCGTCGCCCCGGCGCGGGAAAGGCGGACCTAACTCCCTCCCTCTTGGGGCAAAAAATGCCCTTGGATACCCCAGAGAATTCAGGATAACATCGCCGGGTTTAATTTCCGCGAATGAGCGCCACCCGCCCCACATCCGTCCCGGTACCGACCGCTTCCAAGTTGGAGGCCGTCATCGCCACGAGCGAGCTGGGGAAACGCCCTGATCGGTCTTCAGACCGCTCCGTCGACGCCCAAATCGAGATCGAGTTGACGAAGGAACTGGCGGAATCGCCGCATCACTTCTTTCAAAAACTGGTCGACGCGGTCCTTCGAGTCACCGTCGCCGATTCCGGGGGCATCAGCCTGTTGAACGAGCAGGCCTCTGGACCCATTCGGAAGGATTCATCCCGAACATCGTCAACATCACCGCCAACGGCAGGCACGCCTGTTCCGTCCTCTACGAGGACCTGTCGCACCGCTTCAAGGTGGCGCTGCTCGGCGGCCACGTCGGCTTCGTGGAGTATTGGGAGGCGCGTCCGCTGAACCGGATCGTGCGCGTCCCGCTCGACGGCGGCGCCGCCGAGACGGTCTGGGAGGAGCGCGCCTGGATCGGCCACATCAACACCAGCCCTACCCAGTCGCACCTCCTCACCTTCTGCCACGAGGGGCCGTGGGAGCGCGTCAATAACCGCATCTGGACGCTCGACCTCGCCTCGGGGCAGGCCCGCGCGATCTGCCAGCGGGCCGATCCGGGACAGCTCTTCGGCCACGAGTACTGGCTCGCGGACGGTTTGCACGTCGGCTACCACGGCTTCGAGAAGAGCCGCGAGGCCGACTGGAGCGACCCGTTCCTCTTCGGCTTTGCCCGCCACGACGGGGAAGAGCGCCGGGACTACCACTCGTCGTCCAGCACCGGCCACGTCCATTCGCTGGACGGCGGGTTGGTGGTGGGCGATGGCGAGGCGCGGATCGACGGCGCGACGCTGCGGGTCTGGAAATTGGTGGACGGGCGGATGGAAGGCCCGCGCGTCCTGGCGCGCCACGACTGCACCGCCCGCATCCAGCAGCTGCACGTCCATCCTCGCTTCTCGCCCGACGGCGCCACGGTTGTCTTCACCAGCGACCGCACCACCTATGGCCAAGTGTACGAAGTGGCCGTGGGCGACTGGGAGAGCCTGCCTCTTCTAGAAAAACCCTAAGGTGCAGAAGCGGCGCCGTAAGCGGAAGGCGATTAAAACGCCGCTGGGTGGGAAGCAAACGATGGGCGAAGCGAGGCTAGTTAGACCGCCGCCCCTTCAAGGCCTCGCAGCGCGGAGGGAATGAGGGCTAGAAGCCGCGCTCGGGAGACGCCGTCGCGAGCCTGGACGGAAAGGCCGTGAAGCGTTACCGCTAGACAATCTCCCAGCGCCTCGGCGTTGGTCTCGGGCTTCAATTCCCCCTCCCGTGCCGCTCGCTTGATCCGGGCGACGATCGCTGCCGTCCGCTCGCGCCGATGCCCGGCCAGCCATTCGAGCACAGCGTCGTTGCCGTGGGCGCAGTTCACCGCCGATGTGACGACCATACATCCCCGGGGGCGCCCCGAACGGGTATAGAGTTGTGCCGCCTCTCGAAGCATCCGCTCCATCGCCTGGCGGGCGGTAGACTCCTCCTCCAGCGCGCGCGCCGCGAAGCTGCCCTCGTTTGCCTCGTAGAGCGCGATCGCCTCTCGAAAAAGAGCCTCCTTCGAGTCGAACGCCGCATAGATCCTTGCCGAGGCAATACCCAGGATCGCCACGAGGTCGGACATCGAGGTTCCCTCGTAGCCACGAGTCCAGAAGGCATCGCGCGCCTTCTCCAGCGCTCGGCTCCGGTCGAATTCCCTGGGTCTACCCGCGGTCTTTTTCTTCATTGTCGGACGATCGACAAATAATCCGCTTGCCTCGCCCTGGCAAGGAGGTAATTATTTGTCGAATGACAAAGAACATCTCGCTTGCGATGATCCTGGCAGGGATGGGAACTGTTTTCCTTTCCTCCGTATCTTGGGCCGGGCAGAAGGAGCCTCTTCCGCCGGGGTTCGAGGACGGCTATGCCGAGGTCGAGGGAGTGAGGCTCACTACGTCGTCGGGGGAAAGGGGACGCCGGTTCTTCTCATTCCCGGCTGGCTTCAAACGTGGTATTCATGGCGCTTCGTGATGCCTGTGCTCGTGAGGGAGGGGTTTCTTGTCATCGCTGTCGATCCCAGGGGAATGGGAGAATCCGACCGGCCTCTCGATGGCTACGACACAGGTCGCGCAGCCGAGGACCTGAATGGTCTCATGATCTGCCTCGGGCACCGGCGCTACGATGTCGTGGGACACGACATTGGGATGTGGATCGGTTATGCCCTGGCCGCCGATCACCCGGAGGCCGTGGCGCGGCTCGCACTCGTTGAGGCAATCATTCCCGGGCTTCTCAAGCGGCCTCCCGAGGTTTTCATGCCCCAGGCCCAGAGCGCCTTCTTCTGGCAGTTCATGTTCAACCAGCAGCCCGATCTTCCCGAGATGCTTGTCCAAGGGCGGGAGCGGGCCTTCCTTTCTTACCTCTTCGGGAAATGGGCCTATTGTCCCGGACGGATCGCTCTCGACGCTTATGCCGAGGCCTATTCTATTCCTGGCGCGATGCGGGCGCAGTTCGCCTATTACCGAGCCTTTCCCGAGACGATGCGACAGAACGCGCGACGCGCCACGAAGTCCCTGCCCATGCCCGTTCTCGCGCTTGGAGGAGATCATGGCGTCGCCGATTTCCCCAAAGCGATGATGGAGCCGGTGGCGTCAAAGGTGCGCGGCGGCGTTCTCAAGGATTGCGGGCACTTCGCGCCCGAAGAGGCACCGGAGGCTCTGCTTGCGCAGCTCGTTCCCTTCCTACACGACGAAAGGTGAAGAAAGTTAGTTCGACTTCCAGCACCGCAACGATCTCCTCGAGCCAGCGCGAGATGGTCGGTATGATCGATGTCACAGTCGAGACGGGATTGGAGGCGGAGCGCCCAACCGTTCCAGCACCTCGTCACACCCTTCGGGTTCGGGTTAGAGAGGATCGGCCCAGTCGAGACGGTCTGATACAGCTCGGTCACGATCGGGAACCGGTAGGCCTGCCTGAATGAACTAGTCAGCTTGCGTGAAGATTGGAAATCGGTTCGGCCAATTCCGACCAACAGTACCTATTTCGACTGATTTCGGACTGAGGGCCGAAACATTCCCAAAATAGCTTAGCGCAGAGCAGGGGAGAGCGAAAAGTGGGTTGAAGGACATCAGGAATTCCAGGATTACTTGAAGGCAATCGAAGCTGGCGCCGTCGAGACGATGGATTGGGATGATGCTGTCGATCGCTTCCATGAGACCGTAAAGGAAGAAGAGGCGATCCGCCGGGAGCGGGAAGCATCCCCTTGGGCCGGGCGGGCGATCCCAAAGACGTTGCCCGCGTCGTCGCCTTCCTGGCTTCCGAATGGACAGCTTTATCACGGGGGCAACCCTCGACATCAACGGGGGGGTCTATTCCTGCTAGGGTAGATTTTGGCTGACGCTTCTCGGACACCTTCATGGAGGGCCTCTTTAGGGTCCTCGTGGGGAAATCGCCGAGGAACTTGGGGATTTGCTGTGGTATCTCTCCAGTACGGCCAGTCGATTCGATCTCAATCTTACCGACATCGCAAAAGGCAATCTCCTCAAATGCCGCAATCGATGGACCCAGGACGAAAACAATCAAATCGGATTGGTCTTCGTCTCAGCGTTTGACCACGATTTTCCCGAATCAGAGCGATTGCCTAGGAAGTTTGAGGCGGAACTAACCCAGGTGACTGAGGGAACAAACATTAAGGTCAAATGGATCAGCAATGGCCAGCAGGCCGGAGATGATCTGACCGATAATTCCTACAAAAACGATGGGTATCGTTTCCACGATGTCTTTCACTTCTCCTGCGCTGCCGTCCTGGGCTGGTCGCCGGTGGTAAGAAAGCATTTAAAAACCAAGCGCAGGAGCGACTCCAAGGTCGATGAGGTTGAGGATGGCGGACGCGCTATTGCTATTGAGGAAGGGATCTCCGCGATGGTTTTTAGCTACGCTTCTACCCACAACTTCCTAAACGGGGTAACCAACGTCGATTACGACTTGTTGCAGACTATTAAAGGTATGACTTTTCGCTTGGAAGTGGCGTCATGTACTCACGCCGAGTGGCAGAGTGCCATTCTCGAGGGATATGCCGCATGGAGGGCTATTGATGCGAATAAAGGCGGAAGACTTTTAATTGATCTGGATCAGAAAAGTATTTCTGTGACGCCGAGTGGCCATAGAACGGCAACTCTTAGCTACCTATTGGAAAGCCTGAAGAAGATGCGGGCGTTCCCGGTCCAAGACGAGGAGGAGTTCCCCGAAGAGGGAATTGGCCCAGGCGAACCATGTCCGGGTGAAGGCGGACGGGTCGTTGCGGTCGAACGCCTCGTGCATCAGGCCGGTTCCCGCGGTGGTGGCAGCCAGCATGCGGAGGCAGGCCGTGATCTCGCCGTCGTCGTCGCTGGTGAGCGCGCGCATCGCCAAGGCGATCGGCCAGATCCGGCCCATTCCGGTATGCGGGCTCCCCACGCCTTCGGCGGCGATGCCCCGGAAGAACCAGGGATTCCGTGGGCTCAGGACGAAGGCTCGCGTCGCCCGGTAAACTGGATCGTTCCGGTCGCAGCAGCCCAGATAAGACAAGGAGAGGAGGCTCGGGACATTCGCGTCGTCCATGAAGATCCGGCCGCCGTAGCCGTCGATCTCGTAGGCGTAGATCGGACCGAATTCGGCGTGGGGATGGATGGCGTGGCGGTGGATCGCCTCCTCTATCTCGGCCGCGAAGGCGCGGCATTCGACGGCGAAGGCGGAATCGCCGCCCACGGCCGCCCAGAGCGAGGACAAGTCCCTCAGGGCGCGGGTGGCGAACAGGTTGGCGGGAATCAGGAAGGGCAGGGTCGTCGCGTCGTCGGAGGGACGGAAGGCGGAGCGGATCAGCCCAACCGGCGCAGTGGGGTAGCCGCGCCCGTCCAGGGGCAGGGTGTTCATCGAGCCGATCGAGGGCCGCATGAAGCGGTAGGGGCTGTCGCCCTCTTTCTCCTGCTCGGCGCGCCAAGTCGCCACCACTGCCCGCATCGCCTCGCTCCAGGCGTTGTCGAAGGGGGAGAGGTCGCCGGTGGCCTTCCAATAGCCGTGGGCCAGCCGGATGACGTAGGCGAGCGAATCGATTTCCCATTTCCGCTCGTGGACGAGAGGATGCCCTTGGGTGAGGTCGCCGCTCCACTCGCCCTGCGTGGGCTGGGAATAGAACGCGTTGGCGTAGGGGTCGATGAGGATGCAGCGCGTCTGCCGCCGAATCACCCCTTCCAGTAATTCCCGCAGCGCTGCATCGTCCGCCGCGAGGGCGAGATAGGGCCAGACCTGGGCCGTGGAGTCGCGCAGCCACATCGCGTCGATGTCCCCGGTGATGACGAAGGTATCCGGCTTGCCGTCGAGGCGGGAGAGCCGGACCGTGGTGTCGAGGGTGTTGGGCAGGCAGTTCTCCAGGAGGTCGGCGATCGCCGGGGGATGCCGGTCCCTAAAAAGGGAGATGCAGGCGTTCAGCGCCGGGCTGGAGAAACGGCGTTGCGAGCGGAGAGTGCGTACGGAGGCATTCATGGGGAAGCGAAAAAAGGGAGGGAATCGGGGGGGAATCCGGGCGATTCCCTTCCCGGGCGGGCGGCGTGTCGAAACGTCGATCAGCGCCGGACCGGGACCGGATCGAGCCGGGCGTGACGGAAGAGCCGCCGGCCGGTCGCGGCGAGGGCTCCCAACAGTCCCAACGCCCACACGGACGGTTCCGGCACGGCATTGGCCGTGCCGTTCAGGGCGAAGTTGTCGAAATAGATGCCGCTGACGGTCTGGGTGTTTTGGATATAGATGCGGAACGTGGTGGCGGTCGTCAGGTTCTGAAAGGCTGCTCCGGTCAGGCCGAAAGTGAACGTGGAAAAGGATCCGGTCCCATAATTGAGATTGAGCGACGAAGGGGTGCCGGCCAGCACGTTTGCCGAGGAGAAGCCGGTCGCCGACGAAAAGACGAAGAACGATGGCCTGCTGGTGCCGGTAGCCCGGGCGTCGAATGTCAGCGAGGTCAATGACAGCGCCTCGCCCGCGACCGGAGTCAGCGTGAAGGAAAAGTAGCTGGCGTCGGCCAGTACGGCATCCGCCGAAGGAGTGACGCTTTCGGGGGTGTTGGGCTGGTCGGCGAGATACCGGGAGGGATCGGTCCCTGCCGTATAGATCGTGGCTCCGGTACCGCCGGAGATGCTGGTCGCCGTGAGGCTGACGTCGACGGAGGTCGGGGCGAGGGATTGGGCCGTCGTCGTGCCGGTGATGCCGTAGGCGAGGAGCGTCGCCGCGCCGGCGGGGGACGTCGAAAGGGCCGCCAGCGCGATCCCCAGCGCCAAGCTCGAAACGAGGCGGGCTCCCGCCTTCCCGCGGACGACCGAGAGGATCCGGCGGACGAACCGGCGGCCCAATGCGGCGGCGCCTCCCAGCAGCCCCAACATCCAGGCCGCCGGCTCCGGCACCGCGTTGGCGGCACCGTTCAGGGCGAAGTTGTCGAAGTAGATGCTGCTGACCGCGGAGGTCGACTGCATGTAGATGCGGAAAGTGGTCGCCGTCGTCAGGTTCTGGAAGGAGGCTCCGGTCAGATCGACGGTGTACGTGGTGAAGGCCCCGCTGTTGAAGTTGAGGCTGAGGGAGGAGGGGCTGTCCGTCAGGACGTCGGCCGAGGTGAAGCCGGTCGCCGACGAGAAGACGAAGAAGGACGGCCTGTTGGTGGAGGACGGCCGGGCGTCGAACGTCAGCGAGGTCAGCGACAGCGCCTCGCCCGCGGCCGGGGTGAAAGTGAAGGAGAAATAGCTGGCGTCGGCCAGCACCGTGCTCACGGAAGGAGTCTGGCTTTCGACCTGGGTGGATTCCACGGCCAGGTACCGGCTGGGGTCGGTTCCCGAGGTATAAATGTATCCGTTGGAACCGGTGGCGAAGCTGGTCGCCGTGAGGCTGGCGTCGACGGCGGTCGGGGCGAACGACTGGGCGCTCGTCGTGCCGGTGATGCCGTAGGCGAGGAGCGTCGCCGCCGGGGCCGATGACGCCGCGAGGGCGATCAAAGCCGCCGGCACCAGGAAGAGGAAGCGCATGGCGAATGTTCCGATTGGACAGCGAAAGCGGCAATCGGTACAGATTCCATACGCGGTTACTTCCCGAGGTGCGCCAGGAGGTCGGCGATCCGGACGGAGGCGCCGCAGGTGACGAGGTCGGCGCCCCCGTAGTAGAGCTCGAGGGTGCCGTCGCCCCGGTCGACGGTGCCGTTGTGGAAGACCACATCAGGCATGAAACCGGTCCTCTCATAAAGCGCCTCGGGAACGAAGAACGGCTCGTCGGAGCGGGCGATGACTTTCCACGGCTCTTCGAGGTCGAGCAAGAGGGCACCCAGGCAGTAGCGGGTGGCGTGGTCGGCGGCATGGTAAAGCGCCAGCCAGCCGTGCGGGGTCTTGACCGGCGCCGAGCCCGCGCCGACCCGCTCGCAGTCCCAGCGGTCGGACCGGGGCCGGACGACGATCTCGTGGCGGCCCCAGTCGATCAGGTTTTCGGACGAGGCGATCCAGATGGAAGGCAGCCCGGCGTGGCGGACGGCGGGCCGATGGAAGGCGTGGTAGCGGCCGCCTATCTTCTCCGGGAAAATGGCGACGTCCTTGTTATCCGGCCCGAAGATGATCCCGAGGCGCTCGAATGTCCGGAAGTCGGCCGTTCGGGCCAGCGCGGTGACGATGCCCAGACCGGAAGCGGCGGTATAGTTGACGTAATAGGCGCCGTCGATCTGGGTGATCCGCGCGTCCTCGACGCCAAACGCTTCGTAGCGGGTTGCCGGGAAGAAGGCGGGGCGGGGGTCGGCGCGGAAGCAGACGCCGTCGTCGGAGGTGGCGACGCGGAAATGGCTGAGGCTGGTGAGATAGAGTTCTCCCTTGTGGGTGAAGGCCCGGGGGTCGGACATGTGGAGATCGGGATCGTCGAGGCGGAACTGCCGGATCTGCACCTGGCCGCTGGCGGGATCGAAGACGGGCGTGGCGACGTGGCCGGGCTCGGCGACTGCCTTTTCCGCGACCCGCAGTAGGAGCAGCCGGCGGCCCTCGAAGAGCGTGGCGGCGGGGTTGAAGACGCAGAGGATCTCCATGCCGGGCTGCGAGGGGGAGAGGTCGGCGGGCGTGAAGAGCGGGTTGTTGGGGAGGCGGGTGACGAGGGACATAAAGAAAGGGATCAATGCCCGGCGCTGCAGACGCTTTCGATGCGGAGCTCGGCGCCGGGGGCGGCGCCGTCCCAGACCGGCTCGATGCGCAAGGTGTGCTGGCCGTCGGGCAGATCCTTGGCCAGGGGTAGCCAGAGCATGAGGTTTCCCCCGCCGATGCGGTTGCTGTCGAGGAGCCAGCGATCGTCCCCTTCCGGGGCCTTGGGACGCCGGACCGGGGCACCGTCGATCCAGACCTTGATGGGAGGGGTGGAGGCATTGCGCTCCCCGAACAGGCCGACCAGGGAGCCGTAGAAGCGCACCTCCAAGGGGGCTGCGTTGGCGGCGGGGGTGGTCACGGCCACGTCGCCCATCCACCGGCTGGATAGGCCGTCGAACCACATCGCGGTGCGATAGGTCTTCTTGCGCGTCCAGCCCGGGGGCAGGGAGCTTTCGACAAGAGTTTGGCGGGCCCGCTTCGGATAGAGATCGGCGAAGATCGTCCGGGAGGGAATCACGGCGTCGTCCTTCTCGGCGAGCGCACGCTCGAACCGGTCGCGCACCGTTTCGAACAGGAGGCGGTAACCCTCGTCGCCGGGATGGGAGCCGTCGCCGCCGATGTTCCAGATGGAGTCCGGATTCAGGCCGCCCTTGACCTGCGCGCGAAGGGCGGCGGTCGTGTCGGCGGCGGGCAGCCGGTAGGCCTCGGCGAGCGCCAGGTGCTGGAGATGGAGCGACGGCAGCGGGTCGTCTGGCTTGGCGACGTGCCATTTGAAGCTCATGAGGACCGGCATGACCATGCTGCCCGAAGAGAGCAGCTCCCGGACGATGTGCTCGTAGGAAGCCAGGCAGGCCGGGCTGTCGTCGTCGTTGACCGTGAAATCGAGGAGAACGAGGTCCGGCTTGTGCGGCAGCACGTCCCGGTCCAGGCGGAACAGGCCCAGGTTCGATCCGGTGCCCCCGATGGCGGCGTCATGGAAGGCGATCGGCGTGCCGGGATAGCGGTCGCGCAGGTATTCCATCATGAGCCCGCGATAGCTGGTGGCCTGGGGATCGCTGGCGTTGGCCCCCCACGTCAGGGAGCCGCCGAGAAAGACCACGCATACGGGCTGCTGGGCCGCCGCCTTGCGGTCGAATGCGGCGAGGGACAGTGGAGACAGCGCCGGGGCGGAGGCCTGACAGCCCAGGAAGAGGAGGAGCAAAGCCCAGCGGACGCCAGGAGCGGAAGGAAGATGCATGGACGCGGAAGCGCAGCGTAATCGCTGCGGGTTTCCCGGCGACCCATACAAATTCCATACGGCGCCCGCGGGCGTCGGGAAAGCTACCCGGCCGACGGCTGCTCCAGATTGGACTTCATCACGATCTGGGGGAAGTACTCGGCCTGGAAGGTCCGGCGCAGGCTTTCCTGCGACTGCTGGGGATCGCAGAGGTCGTCGACCACGCCGCCCGCGACGGCGGCGGCGTCCAGCTGCACGACGTCGACGAGGATGCGCTTGGTGGACAGCCGCGGCACGCGCACCGGACCTCGGCAGAAGGCGAGAGAGGCGTGCTCCGAGATCTTCTCGACGAGGTCGGGGTGGCCGTTGCAGAGGCTGTCCGCGGTCTGCGGGTCCATGAAGGCGAGGATGTCGGCCTTCGGGCCAGTCTTGGCGTTCCGGCGCTTGAGCAGTTCGGCGGAGAGGGCCTTCGCCTCGGCCGGCAGAGAGGCGACCTCCAGGCCATGGCTTTCCAGGAGGACGACGAGGCTCTTGAGCGCGCGGCGGGCCAGCAGGTGGGTCGGCTCCGGGACGACGACGCGGCGGATCCCGTTGGCGACCCAGCGTGCGGCCATCTGATGGTAGGCCGGCTGCCAGTCGAAGAGGTGGTTGCGGGCGGGGATGCGGAGGGACGACTCGGTCGATTGGAGGAGGATGAGCCGGACGCCCCGTTCCCGCAGCGACATCAGGACGTGGGACGAGAGAGGATGGGGCGACTGCCAGATCAGGATGTCGAGGTTGTGGCGCAGGAGCCTCCCGGCGAAGTCGGGCTCGCACTCCTCCCCGGTGCGGAAAAAGATCGAGTCGGCGACGAATCCCCGGGCCCGCAGCTGCTCGTCCATCTCGATCTGGAGGGAGCCCTCGAAGGGGGAGGTGATCATGGAGGTCAGCCAGATGGGCAATCCCACGATGGCGTTGACCGGCTGGCGGCTGGAATTCCGCTTTCCCGCAAGCATGGTGTGGGAGCCCCGGATGCGGTGGAGAAGGCCCTCCAGGTCGAGCGCCTCGTAGGCCAGCGCGGTGGTGCGGAGCGGCGCGGAAAAGAAGTGGGCCACCTCGCGCATCGAGTAGAAGGGGATCGGTTCGTCCTGCTGCAGGCGCTGGGCGCATTCCCGGAGCGCCAGGATCAGCGCCCGCTGACGGCTCTGGCCCGTTCCGAAGCCGGGGAACGCCTGGAACGCCTCGCGAAGGGAAGGGAGGTCCTTGATGAGCGCTTGGCGGGCCATGGCGGCATTTCACGAAAGCGGGACGGGGAGGACAAGGAGTTTATACAGTCACTGATTCCGTATCATACTGTATATATTCGCCTCCTACGCGATTATTTCCATGATGAAGCCCCGCATGGCCAAAAAAGCAAACGCCTCCCCGGCGCCCGCCTCGAGCCGGGCGCGCCGGGTGATCCTCTATTGCGGGGGCGATCCGGCGCAGTCGGCGCATTCGTTCTTCTTCCTGAGCCTCGTCTGGAAGCTGATGATGGAGGGAAAGCGGCGAGGCCTGGAGATAGTTCCCGTGATGGACAGCCGCCCTCCCAACCGGCTCGACAGCATGCCTCAGGAAGTGTCCGCCCTATTGGAAAAAAGGGGGATCGATGGGATCATCGGCGTCATGCTTTACGAGACGATGGTGGAGTGGATCGCGAGCACCGGCCTGCCCTATTCGGCGCTGTTCGGAGGGAATCCGCCGAACCACCTCTCGTTCGACGATCCGCAGATGATCGACCTGGCCTTCGCCCGGCTTTCGGAGCTGGGCTGTAAGTCGGCGGGGCTCATGGTCCCGATGCAGGTGGCCACTGCCGACGTCCTTGAGCACGTGGAGGAGGCGGCCCGACGGTTCGGCATGGAGGTGAACTACGAGTCGATCCTCGTCTCGCGAAACAGCCGGGAGCTCGGAGGCTATAGCGACTTCCTCTCCCTCTGGGGGATGCCGAAGCGGCCCGAGGGCTTGATCGTCTTCCCCGACGTGACGGCCCGGGGCGTCCTGACGGCGATCTTGGAACGGGGGGTGAAGGTTCCCGAGGAGCTCAAGCTGATCCTGCATCGAAATGCCGAGGCGCCCTACTCCGCGCCGGTGCCGTGCGATTGGGTGGAGAATAGCGGAGGGGCCATGGCCGAAGCGCTGGTCGACCAACTGGAGGCCCAATGGGAGGGGCGGGAGCCGAAGAAAATCCGGGTGCCCTTCCGGCTCGTCGCCGGCGAGTAGGACTCCGCCCGGGGAGCGGTTCCTTTCCGTATGCGCACCGTATGAGTTACCTAGGAAGGTGTTCCCGCCCTTCAATCGGGTTCCTACGGCATGAAGAACCTGATCGAGTTTTCCAACGGGATTTCGCTGCGCCTTGACCTGGAGGGAGGACGGTTCCGCGGCATCGCCGAGGTCTGCCACGACGGGATCCCCCTCCGGTCGTCCCGGCTTCCGTGGACGTTCTACGCGGAGAGCGAGGCATTCCATCTCAGCGTCCGCTTCGAGGACTTCGTCCTGGAGGAAGTGGTGAGGGAGGGCGACGAGGTCACGCTGCGGATCCGCTCCCAGAGCCGCTGGATGCCCCGCGCGCAGTCGGCCGACGCCATGGGGGAGGCGCGGATCAAGTCGCGGCGTCTGGAGGAGCCGCGGGCGCTCTTCGCCTGGAAGTTCAGGGCGATCACGGAGCGGCTTTACGAGAACGTGTGGCACGGTCTGGCGATGCATCTGGAATACAAGTGCCCGGGGTATCCGATCCACTGGCTGATGGAGGCGGCAACCTGGGAGATCGGCGGCGAGGCGGAGGGGGGAATCCTGCTCCAGCAGGACGTGTCCACGCTCCAACTGGAGCAGGAAGTGCGGCAGGACGATGCCTTCTCCACCATGGAGAAGTTCTTCAACGAGGGATGGGGTGGCAGCTACCCGATGGACATGCTGCCCCGCGCCGCCGGGGCCGGCATCTGCGATTTCCAGGCGAAGGGCGACCTGGCGCTCTGCCTCTTCTCGGAGAAGCCCGGCCTGACCCGGGCCCGCCTCGACAAGTTCGCCGACGAGAACGTGATCCATTACATGGACCGCGCCTATTTTCCGCTGGGGGACGACGTGCGAACGCCCGAGCGCAAGCTGCTCGTCTTTCGGGCGCCGCGCCGGCTCCAGCGCCACGAGTGGCGGAACCTCTGGCTGGATTGCTTCACCGAGGTGCGCCGCCGCATCCACCGGGAATACGATTTCGAGCTGGAGGTGCCCGAGCCGTGCAGCGGCGGCCATCTCTGGGACGACCATCTGAAGGCGAGGATGGCCGATTGGGCCGACGACCTCGAGCGGGACCTTCCCGAATACGCCCGCCTGGGCTACAAGCAGGTCTTCATCCATGGCGTCTGGGACAGCATCACCTCCGATCCCCATCCCCCCGCCGCGGGCAACATCTGCTGCCCCTACCGTTTCCGCTTCGCCGAGGCGTTCGGGGGCGTGGCCCGGATGAAGCGGCTCAACGACGTCGCGGCCCAATGCGGGCTGCGGCTGATGCAATGGTACTCGTTCCATCTCTCCCGCTTCGCGCCGGTATGGAAGACGCATCCGGACTGGGTCCTCAAGGAGGCCAACGGCGACCCCTGGGACGGCGCCTACGAAAGCCTCTGGAGCGGGCGGATGCGCAGCGGCTACGGGGACCACTTCAAGCGGGAGATCTGCGACGTGATGGACCAGACCGGCATCTCCGGCATCTTCTGGGACTCGTACCAGAACCTGGGCGTGACCTGCCTGGACTGGAGCGCCCCCGACAAGGCCCCCCAGGCGGAGGAGATCTTCCGCCTGCAGGGGGAGCTGCAACGGAGGGGATTCCGGCAGCGCGTCGAGGTCATCAGCATCTTCGGCGTCAGCGCGGTGGCGCTGTTCGGGTTCAAGGACGACATGTTCCGGCGGCGGCTGTGGGACGATTTCGTGGACGGGGACCAGGCGTTCGTCCTCATGGACTGCAGCCCGGCCTTCTTCACCGGCGGCGACAACCATCTCAGCGAGGAACGGCTCAGCCCGGCCCGCTATTTCTGGATGCTGGGCCATCGCTCGGTGCCCAATCTGGGCGCCGATCCCTGGGGAGTGAAGGGCCCGAGGTTGCCCGGAGCCGCTCTGGCCGAGGCCTACGCGCGGGTCAACCATCTCTACAACCTAGCGCTCCCCCGGATGGACCGCCTGCGGCTCCAGAAGGACGGGACCCACGTGGTCTGGCACGATGCGGAAGGAAAGCCGTCGGTGCTGTGGGCCTTCAGGGACATCGAATTCTACCCGCCGGCCGGTTGTTTCCTCGTGGACGCCGAAAGTGGGAAAAGGGCGGAGGGACACGGCGTGAAGGCCGGAAGCGTGTATTTTTTCGAGACGGTCGTGACCCCACTGGTCCCGGCGAAGAAGCCGGTCCTGGCCGGAAGCGTGGCCGTCGCGGGCTGATCGCGTCCCGTGCCCATGAACTTCGCTTCGTCGCCGGCAGGCCGTTTCGGCCTTGCCAGGACGTCGTTTCCCCCAAGACTTCGGGGAGTGCGCCTCGTCCTCTGTCTCGTTTGGCTGGCGGTGGGGACGCAGCCGGGATGGTGCCAGGCGGTCCGGCTCCCCGCGGCGTCGGGCCTCGCGTTCGGGACACCGGTCCAGGCCGACCAGCTCGATCCGGCGGCCTACGCGCAATGGGTGGATGGGCGGGAGGGCGCGATCGAGGGATCCGATATCCTGACCCTCCTTTCCACCTCGACCACCGAGGCCCACGGCAACACCACGCTCGTTTTCGGGGATTCCAAGACGCCGGGCGCCAGGCATCTGCGGATCGGGTTCCGCCAACCGGTCGCCGTCGGATCGGTCCTGGTCGACGGCGGGGGAACCCTCAGCGTGCTCAAGCCCGACGCGGCCTATCCCGGGGACCTGAAGGATGATGCTCAGTGGCTTCCGGCCCAGCGGTTGGAAAAAGGAAAGCCGTCCCAGGCCGAGGTTCCGGAAGGGCATTATGACGTTTGGGTGTTGCCCCCGGGTACGACCACCCGCGCCCTGCGCTTCACCCATGTGGCGGGAGTGACCGATGCGAATTACGGAGGGCGGCTGGCCGGGGCGCTGGTCCTTTCGGAACGCGTGGCCAACGAGGCTCCACGGGCCGTGGCCTCGGCCAGCGCCGACAGCGCCGCCGTGGAGCGGCTCAACAATCTGGCCGACGACGGATGGAAAGCGTGGGAGAATCAGGAAAAAGGCAAGGCGCTCGCCGAGGCGAAGGAGATCTCGGAGGAAAATCCCGAATGGGTCGCCCTGACGTGGCGGGAGCCGGTGAAGCTCCGGGCCCTGGCGGCCTGGAACGCGGGCTTCGGCAAGGCCGAGGTCCAGGTTTACACGGGGAGCAGCACGCCCCGGCCCAACGCGGCCGACGGCGCCTGGCAGAGCCTCGGTGTCTTCGAGGGCATCCGGCACAACTATCCCTCCATCTTTTGTCCCAACAAGCTCGACTTCGGGAAGGAGGTCGCCACGCGGGGCGTGCGGCTCCGGCTGGTGGCTCCCGCCGCGCCGAATTCCCAGAATCCCAACAACCAGGGGAAAAGGGTCTGGCTGGGGGAATTGATGGCCTTTCGTTCCCTGGGGGACGCCACGCTGGAGGCAGCGGGCCAGATGCCTCCGCTTCCTCCTCCGCCGATCCCGGTCCGCTTTCAGCTCAAGGAGCCGGGCTACGTGACGCTGGTCATCGAGAAGCCGGACGGGTTTCGGGTGCGCAACCTGATCTCGGAGACGTGGCTCCCGGCGGGAGACAACACCGTTTGGTGGGACGGAACCGACGACCTGGGACGCGACGCCGAGGCCGCCGAACATGGCCAATACCGCGTCACGGGGCAATTCGTGGAGCCCGGCGATTATGTGGTGCGCGGTCTGACGCGCGGGGCGATCACGCCGCGCTACGAGTTCTCGGTCTACGCTCCGGGCAACCCGCCCTGGAGTACCGCCGACAACACGGGCGCGTGGCTGGCGAACCATTCGGCGCCGCAGGCCGCCACCTTCGTCCCGGCGGCGCAGTCTCCGACTGGGACGCCCGTGGTCTATCTCGGCTGTTATGTCACGGAAGGCCCCTCGGGAGTGGCCTGGGTCGACCTGGACGGCAACAAGCTGGGGGGGAAGCGCTGGGTGGGCGGAATCTGGACCGCCGCTCCCTTCCTGGCCCGGGACGCGGGAGCCAAAGCGGTGGCGGGCGTGCAGGTCTACGTGGCCTCCGCCTTTCCGGCCAAGGACCCCGATCAGATCGAGCTGCGTCTCAACGCGCTGACCCGGGATGGGGACACGCCGGTCCTTATCTATTCCTTGGGGAAAAAGGACCCGGTAAAAAGCTTCGAGGGCGAGTTGGGAGGCATGGCGGTCCGCGACGGCGTACTGGTGGCCGCCCTGACGGCGAAGAACCAATTGCTCTTCGTCGACGCGGCGGCGGGAAAGCCGCTCGGTCTGGTTCCCGTGCCTGCCCCGCGCGGCGTGGCCTTCGACGCCTCGGGGCGGCTGCTGGTTCTTTCCCAAGGCAAGCTGCTGCGTTTCTCCGCGCCGCTGGATCCGGCCAAGCCGTCCGTCCCACAGACGATCGTCAGCGCGGGCCTGGAGGACCCGGTGGGCCTCGCCATCGACGATGCCGGGGCGGTCTACGTCAGCGACCAGGGCAACAGCCATCAGGTGAAGGTGTACGCCGAGGACGGCAGGCTCCTGAGGATGGTCGGCAAGCCGGGAGCGCCCCAGGCCGGGCCCTACGACCCCCTGCACCTGAACCACCCCGCGGGCCTGGCGGTCGATTCCCGCGGGCAGCTCTGGATCGCGGAGAACGACCACCTCCCGAAGCGGGTGAGTGTCTGGTCGTCCGAAGGGAAGCTGGTGCGCGCGTTTTACGGCCCGGCGAAGTACGGCGGCGGCGGCGCGCTGGATCCCCAGGACAAGGCGAAATTCTATTACGCCGACGAGGGGCGGGGACTACTGGAGTTCAAATTGGATTGGCAGGCGGGAAGCAGCGAACTGATCAACGTTCTCTATCGAGCCGACACGGCGGCATTGAAGCTGCCCAAGCGCAGCGCGGCTCCCGAGTCGCCGCTTTATTGCCAGGGCCGCCGCTATTTCACCGACGCCTACAATTCCAGCCCCGTGGCCGGCCCGCCGGACGCGTTCCTCTTCGCAGAGCGCGACGGCGTGGCCCGGCCCGTGGCCGGCTTCGGCGCGGCGGAGGAATGGGAAGCCCTGAAGGGCGACGCCTTCCAGGCGCGCTGGCCGGAGGGAACCAGCCCCACGAAGCCGAAGCTCGCCTTCCTCTGGTCCGACCTGAACGACGACGGGCAGGTGCAGCCGGAAGAGGTCCAGTTCCTGCCGGGCTCGGCCTCGGGCATCACGATGCTGCCGGACCTTTCGTTCTGCGTCGCGCGGCTCGACGGAAAGGCGATGCGGTTCGCGCCCGTGTCGTTCGGGCCGTCGGGGGTGCCGCGCTACGATCTGAAGCAGGGGACGGTCCTGGCCCAAGGGGTGTTGCCTCCCGCCTCCTCGGGCGGAGATCAGGTCCTGTCCTTTTCCAACGGGTGGACGGCATTGAGCCTGGGGATCGCGCCGTTTTCGCCGCTGTCCGTCAGCGGGGCGAAGGCCGGCGTTCCCAAATGGAGCTATCCCAACCTCTGGCCCGGACTGCACGCGTCGCACCACGCTCCGGGGTCGGATAGGCCGGGGCAGCTCATCGGCACCACCCGCCTCCTGGACGGTTCCTTCGACGCGAAGGGGAGCGACGCGGGGCCGTTCTTCGCCCTGCACAGCAATCATGGATTCGTCTCGATCTTCACCCAGGACGGACTGTTCGTGGCGAATGTCTTCAAGGATACGCAGTCGGGGAAGTCGTGGCGCATGCCGGCGGCGGTACGGGGTATGGATCTGGGAGACGTGACCCTGGGCGAGGAAGACTTCTGGCCGACCATCACCGGCCAGGCCGACGGGAACGTCTATATGGTCGACGGCGCGCGTAGTTCCCTTGTGCGGTTGGAAGGGATGAACGGAATCCGGCGGCTGCCGGAGAGCCGTCTGCAGCTCGATCGCGGAATCCTGGAGAAGTGCCGGGCCTGGCGGGCCGAGGCCGAGGCGGCGCGCCAGGACGGCACGGGAGGGGACGGTCTCGTCCGCGTCGCGCTTCGGGCCACCGCTCCGGCGATGGACGGGAAGCTGGACGACTGGGCCGGCGCCGAATGGATGGACGTCGACAAGACGAAGGACTACGGCGTCACTGCGGCATTGACGGTGGCCGGAGGGCGGCTTTACGCGGCGTGGAAGACGGGCAACGACAAGCTCCTGCAGAACAGCGGCGAGATGCCGGTGGCCCTGTTCAAGACGGGGGGGGCGCTGGACGTGATGGTCTCGACCGACCCCGCCGCCGATCCGGTCCGCCGGGAGCCGGTGGCGGGGGACCAGCGCCTGTTGGTCACGCTGGTGGGGGGAAAGCCCAAGGCGCTGCTCTACAAGACGGTGGTCCCGGGCACCAAGGCGTCCGACAAAGTTCCGTTCTCCTCTCCCTGGAGAACGATCACTCTGGACCGGGTGGACGACGTGAGCGCGCAGGTGGAGTTCGTGGCGGCCGCGGGCAATTACGAGATCTCCATTCCGCTGGCGGCCCTCGGGCTGAAGCCGGAGAACGGGATGAAGCTCAAGGGCGACATCGGCGTCCTGCGCGGCAACGGGACCGAGACGACGGCGCGCCTCTATTGGAACAACAAGGCCACCGCCATCGTGTCCGACGTGCCGGACGAGGCGGTGCTCACGCCCCGCCTCTGGGGGACCTGGGAGTTTCGGACTCCCTGATCGGCCGTTCCGACAGCTTCCATACAGCTGGCCCCAAGCGTATCGAAAGAGTATGCCTTTGGCGGTGATTGTTGGTTTGCCTACGGTTTGAGACTCCTATGCGCTTTTCCCAGGCCGGTTGCGTCGTCTTGATCGGATTGGCCTGGACATGCCCGGCGCTGCAAGCGACCCAGACCGACAATTTCGGCCTCCATGCGGTCCCCGCGCCGGGAAAGGTGGCCATCGATGGGAAGCTCGACGACTGGGATCTCTCTGGCGAGATCTTCGTCTGCTACGACATCGAGAAGCTGGAAGGCACCAACTCGGCGCGCATCGTGGCGATGTACGATGCCGATAATCTCTACGTCGCCATCCGCTGGAAGGACCCCACCCCCATGGGGAACATCCATGACCCGCGCTATCGCGCCGACAAGGGGTGGGCGGGGGACGCGGTCCAATTGCGGGTCAAGACCGACCGGATCGCCCATATCACCGCCTGGTACTATGCGGCGGAGAAGGAGCCGGTCATGCAGATCGACTACGGCGTCGGCATGTCCAAGCCGTTTGGCGGCGGCCATAAGGCGCTATTGCGGACTGAGGGGTGGAAGCTCTCGGACGGCGCCGAGATGGCGTTCCTGGCCGACGCCGACGGGAAGGGCTACGTGCAGGAGATGAAGATCCCGTGGAAGCTAATCGTCCAGGACGCCACATACGGCGCGGGGGACGCCTTCAACATGGGCATCGAGCTGATGTGGGGGGAGGGAGACTGGCCCACGCACCGCTACGCCGACAACCTGGCGGAAGGGACCACCGGACGGGAGTTCTTCTTCACCGACATCAACAATTGGGGCAAGGTGTTCCTGGAGCCGAAGGGCGGCCTACGCCTGCCGGAGCCTGCCTACATGAAGGCGTATCGGAAAGCCCAGGCGGGGGTGATGCCCCAGGGCCCGGTGGAGATTTCCTATGAACTTCCCCAGGCCGCGCGGGTCACCCTGGCGGTCGACGACAAACAAGGGCATCGCGTCCGCAACCTCGTTCCGGCGCTGCCGCGTCCCGCCGGGAAAAACACCGAGAGGTGGGATGGCCTGGACGACGACGGCAAGCCGGTCGAGCCGGGGGAGTACGCGTACAAGCTGATCTACCACGACGACATCCACGTCCGCTACGTCATGTCGTTCGCCAACCCCGGGAATCCGACCTGGGAGACCTCGGACGGAAAGGGCGGCTTCTACGGCGACCATACCGCCCCGCAAGGCGCCGCGGCGGCCGGGGACTATGTCGCGTTGGCGACGCCGATGGGCGAAGGGGGGAAGCACCTGATCGGCCTCAGCCTGGAGGGGCAGCGGCTGTGGGGGCTGCCCAACCGCTCGGCGTTCGACGGGGGGCGGATCAGCCTGGCGACCGACGGGAAGGTCCTGTGGGTGGGGAACGAAGGTAAGGAATCGACCGTCTATAGGGTCGACATCGCCACGGGACGGTACGCTCCCTGGGCGCAGACGGCGAAGGACGCTTCCGGGCAGGAGACGCCGGTGCTGGACCTTAAAGTTTCGGAGGCGCCGGGCATGGCCGGTGCGGAGCATCCGCCCGTCAACTTGGTCGCCATCGCCTTGGGCGGCGGCGAGCTGGGAGTCTGTCTTCAGCGGGAGAACCTCCTCAAGATCCTCGACGCCGGGACGGGACGGACCAAGGCCCAGCTTCCTGTGGAGGCGCCCGCGGCGGTCGTCCGCGCCGGGACGGGGTGGATCGTCCTGTCGCGGGGCAGGCTCCTGCGTTATGGGGCGGCGGGAACCGGCGCGGCGTTCACGCCAGAGCTTTTCCCCGACGGCTATGCGTTGGCGTCGGACGCGGCGGGGAACGTCTATCTCTCGGTGCGCGGCGACGATCAGAACGTGAAGGTGTTTTCCCCGGCCGGCAAACGGCTGCGCGAGATCGGGGCCAAGGGAGGGCGCCCGCTTCAGGGGCCGTACCGCCCCGACGCCATGCGGAATCCGGCGCAGATCGCCATCGACGGCCGGGGCCGCCTCTGGGTGGCCGAGGAGACAAAGAATCCGAAGCGCACCAGCCTTTGGAACGCCGCGACGGGCGCGCTGGTGCGCGACTTCGCCGGAACCACCGCCTATGCCGCCGCGGGCAGCATCAACCCTTTCGATCCCACCATGGCGTTCTCCAACGACACAGTCTATCGGATCGACCTGGACAAGGGAACCTCCAGGCCAGTCTATTCGACGGGGCCCGGGGGGAATCCGGACGAGATCTTCCCGCCCGCGGTGCATTCGACCGTGGCGAGCAAGACCGTGTTGTATGAGGGAAAGACCTACGTCTTCAGCCCGGGCGCGGGCCCGTCGTCGGTGGATTGCACGCTCTGGGACGGAACGAACTGGAGGGCGGTGGCCTCGGTGGGGCAGGTGCCCAACGCGGCGCCCGGCAAGATGCCCCGGCATTGGGGCCGCTTCCTGCATCCCCTCTTCCAGCAGCATGGCGGCCAGTTTTATTCCTGGGCCGACGCCAACGGGGACGGCTTGGTACAGGCGGACGAGCTGCGCTTCGCCCCCGCCGCGCTGGACGGAAGCCCGGCCGAGACGTTCTCCTATTACTGGGGGGCGTTGCCCGACGACGCGGGCACGGTGGCGATGATGGTCCGGAAGAAGCCGGTCCTGTTCCGCTTCCCGATCGCATCGGTCACCCCGGCCGGGGCGCCGATCTACGACGTGGCGAAGCCGGAGATCGTACGGGCCGACCGGGACCTCCTGGGCGGGGGCAACGGGGAGGGAATGGTCGCGGGGGGCGGCAGTGGACGGTTTTATCTGAACCAGGACCCGCTCGTCGCGGTCGAAAAGGACGGCCACGTCGTTGACGGTTATCCCAATAAATTCATCAGCGTTCACGGCTCCCACCGCGCGTCGGCGGCCCGGCCGGGATACCTCATCGGCCCGTCCCAGATTTTCGGGACCGCCGACTTGGGCCCGGAGATCGGGGAGGTGTTCTACCTCGGCGGGAACCTGGGGGAGGATTATCTCTTCACGAACGACATCTTATACGTCCAGACCCTGTTTAAGGACACCCGCGGCTTGTTCCAGATGCCTTCCCAGGCGGCGAAGGGCATGTCGATGGACGAGACGACCGCGGGCGGGGAAAGCTTCGGGGGAAATTTCCTGCGGACCGCCGACGGAAAATGCTACGTGGTCCGGGGTGGAACCGACGCCCGCGTCATGGAGATCACGGGCCTCGATTCGATCCGTCGCCTCCAAGGAAAGTTCGTCTACGGCAAGAATCAATATCTGGCGGCGCAAAAACAGTTCCAGCAAAAGGCGGTCGAAGCCAGCGTGGAGAAGGTCTACCGCGCGGCCAAGGCGACGGCTCCCATCGAGATCGACGGCAAGCCGGACGAGTGGCCGGAGCTCGCCGACGCAGCGCAAGCGGTCCAGGAGATCCAGGACGACGACGTCAAGCCGTTCGGGCGCGTTCAAGTCCGCTACGACGCGGACAACCTCTACGTGGCGTGGCGGGTGCTGACGGGACGCCCGCAGATGCGGAACGGCGGCCAGGATTACCGCCTGCTCTTCAAGACGGGCGACGCGGTCGATTTCATGCTTGGCCCCGAGCCGCAAGCGCCTCATGGCGAAGGCAATCTGCGCCTGCTCGTCTCACAGATGGGAGGGAAGCCCGTCGCGATCCTGAACGTGAAGAACGACCCGGGAGCAGCGAAGGGAGCGGGGTTCGAGTTCGCCTCCCCCTGGCGCTCCATAGCGTTCGACCGCGTGGCGCAGGTCCCGGAGGCGCGCGCAGCAGTCGGGAAGATCGCGGGCGGTTATTTTGTGGAGGCAGCCGTGCCATGGAGCGTCCTGGGCGTGACGCCGCGGAGCGGGCTGAAATTGCGGTGGGACGTGGGGGTGCTTTTTGGCGACGACGGCGGCACGCAGACCGTCGCGCGCCACTATTGGAGCAACAAAGCGACCAATCTCGTCAACGACGTGCCCGGCGAAGCCGACCTGGCTCCCCAGATTTGGGGCGTTCTGGAACTGGAGTGACGATCCCATGAAATCACTCTCGCCTTCGCTGCCGCCGCCGCGGGAGTCGCGGTCCCGCGGAAACGGCTCGGCCTTGGTGATCACCATGATGATCCTGGTGCTGGTCACGGTCCTGGCGGTGGGAATGATGAGCCTTACCCGCCTGGAACGGGCGTCGGCGCGCAACACGCTGGATTCGGTGCAGGCACGGAACTTCTCCGACATGGCCGCCGATCACGCGCTGGCGCTCCTACGCGACGCCGTCACCGCCGCCGAGGCGACCGCGCCCGCCGCGTCGGCTGGCGGGCACAAGTTCTGGGCGTCGCAGCCCGGCAGGATAACCGTCTTCAACGCCGACGGAACGATGGACGCCGCCGACAGCCGCGACCTCTTCTCCTCCGCGGCGGCCGGGGAGCCGTCGTTCGACCTGAACCAGGCGATGTTCGGGGGGAAGCATCCCATCCTTCCCGCGCAGGGGAACGCGGCGGCTCCGACGATGGCGGTACAGTACGTGAATGTGCTGAAAAATCCTGCGGGTGCCGCGACGCAGGCCAACCCGATCATGGGCCGCTACGCCTTCTGGGTGGACGACGAGTCCACCAAGATCAACCTCAGCACTGCGGACGGAACGCAGCAGGGTCTGACGAACAGCTACGGCGCCGGCATGCCGACCGAGGTCAACCTGCAGGCCCTCACCAAGGGGGGCGTTGGCATTCCTTCCTCCCTCGCCGTGGAAATATCGGGACGCAACGGCATGTTCTGGCAGGCGGGCGGGGTGGGTCGGCCATTCAATCTCGCCGACGAGATTCTCCAGCTGGCGGGCGTGGACACCACCCTGTACGAGGAGAACCGCGGCGACCTTACCCATTTCAACCGTTCTCCCGACCAGAATATCTGGGGCGAGCCGAAGATCTACCTGGCCTCGGAGACGACGCAGGCCGTACCCCGTTACGTCGGCATCGGTCCTTATCCCGCGATCAATCCAAGTCCCGCCTCGACGCCCGCCTCCGGGAGCCTGCCCGGGGTCCAGGCCAACAGCCAGCCCCTCACCTGGATCTATCCCAGCAGCGGAACCAATGCCGCGACGAGCCAGCTGCCCTTCTTCAAATACACGGCGTACGGGTCGCCCACCAATACCACGGTCCGCCTGCCGCAGATCTTCCACGACGACAATATCTCCTACGGCCAAGGCATTCCCTTGTCCGAGGCCGATTACGACTTAGGCATGCGGATCGCCCGCTATCTCAAAGGCTTCGACAGCCAGGGCAATCCCGTCCAATGGCCGCAGTTCCCCGGCTCCGCCTCCACGGGGTTCGCGGGAAAGTATACCGACCGGCAGATCGACGAGCTGACGCTCCAGATGATGTCGCTTCTGAAGCAGCTTTATCCCGACCACTTCTACGGGTTCACCATTCCCTACCTGATGCCGAAGGGCTTCCTGAGCGGGAAGCCGGTGCGCGGCCTGAGCCGTTCCCCTCGCTTCACTGAGGTGCTGCTGCAGGTGACCACCGCTGCAGGCAATCCGCCCTCGGTGAGCATGACGCTGACACTAGAGTGCTATCTGCCCAAGGAATTCAAGGGGTACAACCTCTCCTTCGGCGACGTGCCCTCCTGGACGCTCGCCGTGAATCCCCGGGACATCCCCGGGATGAACAAGGTGGCGCAGACGGTCACGGGGCCGTCGACGCTGGGAAGCTATTGGGAGGACCAGTCCCTGACCCTCGCCGACCAGAATGGTCAGCCCGCTGGCGCCGACCTGTTCGGGAACGATCCGCGCGTCTCGGACCCCGACCAGGCGAAGGCGGCTCTCTACCACGACCCTTGGGCTCTGAAGGATTCGTCCAAGCCGTACGACGCCGCCACCAACCCCTACATGGGGACCGCGCCGAACGGCTACGGCGTCTATGCCTGGCGCCCGATCTTCTCGACGGGCCCGCTCGCGAACTCGGTCTATTCCCCCGGGAAGATCACCCGGAACTCGGCCGGCCTGGCCAGCTGGAACCTCGGGGACTACCACAGTTGCGTCTCCGTCTCCGGCGCCGTGGCCTATCCAATGAAGAAAGGGACGACCCAGGTCACGGTCGGCGGCGGCTTTTCCGTGGCCCTTTACGATGGCAGCGGCAGCCTGGTGGAGATGGTGCCGATCGACGGCCTCCATCCCATCGCCGGGGAGTCGATCAACGACCCCGGAGTACGCCAGACGGTTTTGGACGCGGTGATCCCGATCCCCGGAACGACGGCGCAGCGCACCATTCCCGTTCCGGGAAGGGCGACGTTCCATATGCAGGTGGCCGATCCGTTCGTGAATAACTTCCCCGGGGACTGGGTCGGCTCGGTAAATCCCGCCGGTTCTGAGATAACCCTGGGAAGCCAGCTCGCCAGCTCGACCGATCCCGATATCTACCAAGGTCGGAATACGACGGCTCAGCCCGCGAACGGGGGGGATCCGCAGGTGGCGTGGTGGCCGGAACAGAACGCGGCGATCCCGAAGAGCCAGCGCTTCCCCTCCGCGGGATATCTCCAGTACCTCCACACCGGCCTGATGCCGGACAAGGCGTCCGACAGTCTGCCGCTGCCGCAGCAGAAGGGCACGCCGTACCGCCTGCTGAATTTCTCCCCGTCTACCGCCGCGAGCCAGCAGACCGCCGGGGGGGACAGCTATCCCGACTGGGCTCTACTCGATCTCTTCACCACCCCGGCCGTCTTCCAGCCGGTGAACGCGGCCCAGGCGCCTCCCGTCTGCCTGACGTGGGGCGGGGCCACCTCGGGCCGGATCAACCCCAACGCGGTGCTCGTCCCCTTCGGGATCACCCGCGTCCGGCCCCTGGAGGCTCTATTCAAGGGGCTTCAGGTCGCCACGAGCTACGACGGCTCGGGCAATCCCCAGTTCGCCCCGGTGGACGAAATTGCCCTCGCGACGGCGGTCGAGGCGTACATTGCGGGCCTGGGGCGCCCTCTCATGCTGCCGGGCGAGATCTGCAACGTTCCGGCGGTCGCCGCCGACGTCTATGCGGGGGTGGCCTCGGCCTCGCGCTCCCGCAACGACCTAGTGCGCCAGGTCGTCGGCAATCTCAGCACCCGCAGCAATACCTTCGCCGTCTGGACGGTAGGGGAAGTGATCCAGAAGAAACCGGGCAACGTCCATTATGGCGAGTTCGAGGACGGCGACCTCATCCTGGGGCGCAGCCGCATGAAGTACCTGGTCGAGCGCTACCTCGACCCGGGCACCGACGGGGTCTACGGGAACGCCGCCAGCAAGGGCGGCGACGGCGTCCTCAACACTCCGGACGATCCGGTCACGATCTCGCCGGGCGCCCATCCCGTGATGACCTACCCCTTGCCCTATAAATACCGGATCGTCTCCGTGGTCCCGGTGACGGAATAGGCTCAACCCACAAATCCAACTCGATGAAAATATCCCTGTGGATCGGAATCGCCACCTGCCTGCTGCTCCCGGCCTGCCTGCGTGCGGCAGACGAGGCCCCCAACCCGGCCCGGACGGCGAAGGCTTCGTGGCCGGGCGTAAGCGTGGAGGTGGGCCAAGTCGTCCGTCTCGACGCCGATTCGATCCTGGTCGCGGTCCGGCTGTGGGCCGACGGAACGGCCAAGAATCCGACCTTGATCTGCGGTCCGCTCCTCCCGGGCCGGCAGGAGGCCGAGCCGTTCAGCCTGGAGACGGCGACCTTGGTCGACCAGGCCACCGGCCAGGAATACAAGACCGACCCGCTCCTGCCGGACAAGCCGTATCTCGGCAACAGCCGCGTCATCACGAATCTCTATGCCCGGGGCTGGCTCCAGCTCGCGGTGCGCTTCAAGGCCCCTCCGCCGCCCCCTCCGGACGCGCAGGGCCGGATTCCGGCGCAAAAGGTCTCGTTCCTCCTCCCCTCGGCCAGGGAGCCGATCCGGAACATCGAGCTCCCCCCTCCGGACGGGCGGTGACGGCGCCTCCTATTCGGGGCCGGCGTTCTTGAGGAAGACGCGCGTGCTGAACACCTCGACGCCCGGCTTGACCGGGGCCGGAAGCTGGTCGAGGAAGTAGGCCAGGCTGCCCGGCGTGCCGCGGTCCTTCCCGAAGTTGGCGGGCGAGTCGGCGACCGCCCGAAGCGGCGCCGCGATCCGGAGCGCGGTCCGCGCGTCCACGGTGACCAGGGTGATCTCGACGACCGGGGGCAGGGCCGGGGCGGGGTGCTGGCGCGTGCCCGCCGGATCTGTGAACCCCTGGCGCGAGTCGAATCCGTAGCCGCCGTTGAGGGTCGTCCCGGAGGCGGTCGCCACGATCGGTTGGCCTTGGGAGTTCAGGCAGCGGATCCAAAGGGCGATGACGTTGTCGGCGATCCATCCCTTGTAGTTGGTGGAGGCCGAGGCCGGAGCGACCGCGCTAAGGATGCCGGGCGCGAGCCAGTTGACCGCGGCTCCCGTGGAGTCGCCGTAGATCAGGAAGTTGGCCGCGTCGGACGGGATGGCCTGGAAGCGGCATAGTTGGGCCTTCGCGACGCCGGGCTGGCTGGTGTCCCAGCGGATGAAATAGCCCACCTCGGCCAGCGCGCCCTGCTGCCGGTCGGAGGAGACGGGAGCCTGCCAGAACGCGGCGTGCGGATTAAGGAAATCGGAGGGGATCGCGGTGGCGTTGGCCGGGTTGCTGGAAAGGTTCGCGACGAATTGGAGGTTGGCTGCGGCGGTGGCCGATGCCGGATAGCCTGAGGGGAGCGCCGCCATCTCTAGATCCCGGGCGATGAACTGAAGGAGGGATCGTCCGGTGGAGCGCCGCTGGGTCTGGCCGTCCACGCCCGACCAAATCTTCCGGGTCTGCAGGGCGAGCGACGACAGGACGGAGGTCAGAAGGACCAGGACTGTTGCCGCGACGAGGATCTCGATCAGTGAGAAGCCCTGTCGGCGTTCCGGGAGGCCGGGACGCCCGCGTCCGCTAATCCCCATTGGACACGCTGGAAAAGAGGATCTTTTCCTTCCGGTTCGCCGCCGGCGCGTCCCAGGGCCAGTCGAAGCGGTATTGAAGGCAGGTGAAATTGGTCGTCGCGGGGACGACCGGCGGGACCGCGCGGGTCACGGTGCAGGCAAAGAACGCGGTGGCGTCCGGGACGGTGGCGGGAGTCCCGTCGGCCTTGCGGAGCAACTCGCCGCCGGCGTCGAAGTAGAGGTCGGGAGTGCCCTCGCCCGAGGCGAAGTTCGTCGCCTGGACGATCTGAACGTAGGATTGGGGGCGCAGGGCCGCGTTTACCATCTGGGCCATCATGGCTAGGCTGGTGTCGTCGGCCGAATCCTTGCTCGTCGACAGCCCGGTGGCGATCAGGCCGACGATCGCCACGATGGCGAAGGAGGAAATGCCCAGGGCGATGACGACCTCGACCAGGCTGAAGCCGTTCGGCCGGGTGCCTACATCGGGCGTACGATCTTGACGCATCCGGTGGCCTCGTTGATCACGATCTTGAAGTAGTCGGTCGGATTTCCCTGGGCGTCCTTCGAGCCGGTGTACAGGGGGCCGGACGGGCTGGCCGCGCCCTCGACCAGGCGGAGCACGCAGGGCTGGGAGTGGCTTTGATAGAGGCTGCCGTCCGAGAGGAAGATCACATACCCGTAGCCCGTCACGGTTCCCGGCACGTAAGTGGTCCCCGCGAAGGTCAGGGAAGGCAGGGAGGGAGTGAGGGGCGGGGAATTCTGCGGAAGGAACAGGTTGAGCAGGTCGGCGCTGGTATCCATCACGATGCCGGAAGGAAGGTTCTCCCATTTCGAGGCCTGAACCCAGGAGCCCGTTTCGGGCTGGAACTCCAAAGCGCAAAACGTGCGGCTGGCGCTCTCTTGGCCCGAGGCCAACAGGGCGACTGCGACCGGGGTCTTCTTCAGGATGGCATCGCTCCGCGCCGACTCCAGGAGCCCGGTCAGCTTGGCGCCGGCGGTGGACACCTTGGCGGCGCCGGAGACACCGTGAAGGGAGGCGACGCTCAGTCCTGCGAGGAGGCTTGCGATAGCGACGACGACAAGCAGCTCCGATAAGGTGAAGCCTGTCCTGGCGGCGCGTGTCGTGGTCATCAGAGAGAGGCAATGCCCCTCGGTTTTACGGTAGGGCGGCTTCGGAGGGCGTAAATGCAATAGTCGCTGTCTACATAGTGTGTGGGCTCTTGCATGCGGATCGATTCCGTATGGAGTGTATAGGCTCGTGATGCGCGGCGCCTTCCTGAGTAGCCTCTTGAAGCCTGGTTGGCGTCGAAGCTATGTGCCGCTCTCGATTTTGTGACTCTCGGCAGCTTGGTTGATCAAACCAAGATCGTCACGGCTACCAGCGAATTGGCTCGAAACACCGGCATGTATGGCAAGGGAGGTGACATGCATATGTCGATCCTCCAAGACGGAGGGAGGCAGGGGCTTGAGGTGGTTTTCGAGGATCAAGGCCCCGGCATCGCGGACATCGAACTGGCTCTCCGAGACGGTTACACTACCGGCGGAGGGATGGAGTTGGGATCCTGCCGAGACGAAGAGCCTCGATGAGGCTGCGATGTCGACCTTCGATCAGCTCGACAGAGAGATCAAGGGCTACAGTGGCAACGGCCTTCTCTCCCCTTTCTCCCGGGCGGGATCGTCCCGATCATCATCGGAGACGAAGCCAGACTTTCCGACCTGCATCGGGACTTGCGAGACGAGGGAATCTTCGCCAGCGTCGTCACTTACCCTGCCGTCCGCCGCAAGGAACGCCGCCTTCGACTCAGCCTCATGAACAGTCATACCCGCCCACAACTCGACCGTGTCCTGTCGGTGCTGAAGAAACTGGGAGCCAAGCACGGAATCATCGACTGATCTCGAAATTCCGCGGTGGAAACGGTCTCCACGTTTAGAAGGTGATCGCCGATCGCACGCCGATCACTGCGGTATTGCCGATGGCGACGACGATCAAGCCAATGATGAGCGGGGCCATGTTCGATCCCGGCAAGGCGTTCCCCTTGTCGGCTACGATGGCCGCGAGTCCTTCCTCTGGTGGTAGCCTGCAGAGGTTGGCTTCTGAAAAAGGATTACGAAAGCGCAATTGCAGGAATTGCTTTATTGGTGACTTTCGACTGGATCTAGATTAAATACCCGATTGTCTGGTCCGGTATAGAAGCCCACCGGGCATAATTTATATGAAGCTCTCCATTGGCGGAAAGATCAGTATCGGATATGGGCTGGTTCTCCTGGCCCTATTGCTGGTGGGAACCGTCTCGTTCCATAACCTGCGGCGGCTGAACGAAGATTCGGCCTGGGTGACGCACACCGTCGAGGTGTTGCAGAAGATCGAAAGCCTCTCCTCAAAGGCCGTCGAAGCCGAGAGTGGCGAGCGGGGTTATCTCATCACGCAGGGAGCGCCGTACCTCACGCGATTCGAGGAGCTGAAGCCCCTGATCCGGGACGACGTTCAATCGTTGCGCGAGCTGACCGCCGACAATCAGGCTCAACAACAGCGGCTGGATCGGTTGGAAGGTCTCCTGACGGAGCGAATCGCCTTGCTCGAAAAGGTGATCCACGTCTTTCAGTCGACGGGAAAAATCCGGAACGCCGAGACGATGGCTCTCATTTCGAAGGGCACCGAAGACATGAATGCCTTCCGCCAGGGCTTGCAGGAAATGGCCGGGGAAGAACACCGACTCTTGAAGCAGCGCCAAGCCCAAGCCGGGGGCGCCGAGCAAGTCACCGCGCAAACGATCATCTGGGGAACCGTCGCCGCCTTTCTGGTCGTGGCGGTGGCGGGGGGCCTTATTGTGCGGGGCATCACGTCGTCCCTGCGCCTGCTCCATGAAACGGCGACCAAGATCGGATCGGGCGATTACGGCCAACGGGCCAAGGTCGTCGGGGCGGACGAGGTCGCGCGGCTCGCGAAGGTGTTCAACGCCATGGCGGCTCAGGTCGAGGAGCGGCAGCGCACCTTGGCCGAACAGGAGTGGCTCAAGGGAAACCTGGCCCGGATCGCCTCCCTCTTCCAGGGGCATCGGGATCTCGCCTCCATATGCCAGATGCTGGCGTCGGAGATCGCGTCGGTATTGGGCGTGCGCCACGCCGCCTTTTACCTGGCGGACGGCACCGGCATCTCGGGTCAGCCGCTCTTGCGGTGGACGGCCGGATACGTCGTCCCGGACGACCGGACTACAGTCCGGCCGGGAGAGGGACTGATCGGCCAGTCGTTCATCGAGAAGAAGTCGATCGTGGTGAACGAAGTTCCGGACGAGTACATGAAGATCAAGTCGGGATTCGGCGAGGCGCTTCCCCGGATGGTCGCCATCCATCCCATTCTCTTCGAAGATCGGGTGAGGGGGGTGGTCGAGCTTGCCTCGTTCGAGGCCCTGACGCCCATCCAGCAGGTGTTTCTCTCCGAGTTGCTGAACGGCTTGGGCCTGGTGTTGAACAGCGTCGAGGCCAATCTCCGGATCCGCGAGTCGGAAGTGGAGCTGCAGGGGCAGCGGGAAGAACTCCGCCAGGCCAACGAGGAGCTACAACAGACCAACGAAGAGTTGGGCCAGGCGAACTCGGAATTGGAGGAGCGGGCCCGCCACCTCGACGAGCAGCGCGTCGAAATGGAGCAGAAGAACGCCGAGATCCGCAAGGCGCAGGACGCTCTGGAGGAGAAAGCCAGCCAGTTGGCGCAAACCTCCAAGTACAAGTCGGAGTTCCTGGCCAACATGTCGCACGAGCTGAGGACCCCGTTGAACAGCCTGCTCATCCTCTCGCAAATCCTGATGGAAAACGCGGAGGGAAACCTCACTCCCAAGCAGGCCGATTACGCCAAAACCATCCGGGGAGCGGGAAACGACCTGTTGCAGTTGATCAACGACATCCTGGACCTGGCGAAAATCGAGTCCGGGACCGTCCAGGCGGAGATCGCGGACGTGGCCGTGGCCGAGCTGGCGAACCTGGCCGAGGGAACGTTCCGGGCGACCGCGGAGCAGAAGAAGGTGGAATTCCGGGTCGACATCGATCCGGGGGTGCCGGGATCGATCCGCACCGATTCCCGCCGCCTTCAGCAAATTCTCAAGAACCTGCTCTCGAACGCCTTCAAGTTCACCGATCGGGGCTCGGTGGCGTTCCGGATCGAGAGGGAAGAGGACGGGGGCATCGCCCTTTCCGTCAAGGATACCGGTCTCGGCATTCCCGAGGGCAAGCAACAGGTCATCTTCGAGGCTTTTCGGCAGGCCGACTCCGGAACCTCCCGCAAGTACGGGGGAACCGGCCTGGGCCTTTCGATCAGCCGTGAACTGGCCCATCTCCTGGGAGGCTCCCTGAGTGTCTCCAGCGTACCGGGGGAGGGGAGCACGTTCACGCTGCGCCTTCCTGCTTCCCTGGTGCCAACGCCGTCGGCGCCGGCCGCTCCGAAGAAGCAGGCCGCCGAGGTCCGCGAGCCCGATCCCTCCCTGGAGCCGGAAAGCGGTTCGCTCCCCGACGACCGGGCGACGATTCGGAAAGACGACCGGGTGTTGCTCGTGGTGGAGGACGACGCCAACTTCGCCCGCCTCATGGCCGATTTCGCCCGGGAGAAGGGATTCAAGGTCGTGGCCACCCGCCGGGGGGAGCACGTCATGTCCCTGGCGGAGAAGTTCCAGCCGATCGCGATCACCCTGGATTTGCATCTGCCCGACCAAGAGGGCTGGGTCGTGTTGGACCGTCTCAAGAACTCGGCGGCGACCCGGCACATTCCGGTCCATATCGTCAGCGTGCAGGAAGCCCGAGACCGCAGCCTGCGCCTGGGCGCCGTGTCGTTCCTGCAGAAGCCGGTGACGCGGAACCAGGTCGATTCCGTACTGGCCGAAATGCAGGAATTCGCCTCGAAACCGGTCAAGAATCTCCTGATCGTCGAGGACGATCCGGTGCAGCGCCAGAGCGTCGCCGATCTGATCGGCAACGGCGACGTCGTGGCCACGACGGTCGGGACGGGTGCGGGCGCCCTGAGCGCCCTCGAGGCCAAGAAGTTCGACTGCCTCATCCTCGATCTCGGGTTGCCGGACATGGACGGGCTGGAATTGCTCCGCCGCATCAAGGAGAAGGTCGGCGGGACGCTGCCGATCATCATCTATACGGGGCGCAGCCTGACCTCGGGCGAGGAGATGGAGCTGCAGCAGATTTCCGACGCGATCATCATCAAGGACGTGAAGTCGCCCGAGCGCCTCCTCGACGAGACGGCGCTCTTCCTGCACCGCGTGCAGAGCAAGCTGCCGGAGCCCAAGCGCCAGGCGATGGAGCAGGCCAGGAAGGAAGACTCGATCCTGTCCGGACGGACGGTCCTCGTCGTCGACGACGATCCCCGCAATATCTTCTCGATCACGGCGGCCCTGGAGCAGAACCGGATGCGGGTGCTCTACGCGGGAAACGGCCGGGAAGGGCTGGAGATTCTCGAGCGCACTCCCGAAATCGAGGCCGTCTTGATGGATGTCATGATGCCGGAAATGGACGGTTTCGAGGCGATGCGCCGCATCCGCGGCAACCCGAAATTCCGTCGTCTTCCCGTTCTGGCGATCACGGCCAAGGCGATGAAAGGGGACCGCGAGAAGTGCATCGAAGCGGGCGCCTCCGATTACATCACCAAGCCGGTCGACCTGGACCATCTCAGGTCGCTGCTCCGCGTCTGGCTTTATAAATGACCGGGTCGGCCCATCATATCCCCCTCGACGCCGACTTCCCCGAGGACGATCTGGCCGGGGCGATTCCGGCCGAGGAGATCAAAGGTCTCTTCGAGGCAGTCTTCCGGCAGTACGGGCACGATTTCCGGGCGTATTCCCCGGGCTATCTCGGACGCCGGCTCCAGCGGGTGTTGATCGACGAAAAGGTGGGGACGGTCGCCGAGCTGCGAGGCCGTGTCCTGGGCGATGCGGCGGCGATGGAACGGCTCGTTCGAATGCTCACGATCCATACCACCGCGTTCTTTCGGGATCCTTCGTTTTTCGCCCTGATCCAGTCGCAGATACTCCCGGTGCTCCGAACCTATCCCCTCATCCGGATCTGGGCGGCCGGGTGCTCGACGGGAGAAGAAGCCTATTCCTTGGCGATCCTTCTCCACGAGGAGGGCTTGTCGTCGCGCTGCCGCATCTATGCGACCGACTGCAGCAACGCTGCCCTGGCGAAGGCCAGGGAGGGGATCTTTCCCCTGCCGCTCATGCAGGAATATGCCGTAAACCACCGGGAGGCGGCGGGACGCGGAAAGTTGTCCGATTACTATACGGACGACGGACGGAACGCCATTCTGCATGGCTTCCTGCGGGAGGGCATCGTCTTCGCGCAGCACAACCTGGTCAGCGACGAGTCCTTCAACGAATTCCATCTGGTCCTCTGCCGGAACGTCCTGATTTATTTCGACCGGGATCTCCAGGAGCGCGCCCACGATTTGATCTGGCGCAGCTTGGTCCGCCACGGATTCCTGGGGCTGGGCAGCAGCGAGAGCCTCACGCTCTCCGCGCATCACGATCATTTCCAGGAGTTCGCGAAGAAAGAGCGAATTTACCGCAAGACAACCCCGTAACGCAGGAGTTCCCATGGACAAAGCAGAAATGGACAAGGTGAAGATCCTCTTGGTCGACGACGAGCCCGGGAACCTTCTCTCGATGGAGGCCGCCCTGGAATGTCTCGGGCAGGAGATCGTCAAGGCGAAGTCGGGGGAGGAGGCCTTGCAAAGCCTGCTGAAGGACGAATTCGCCGTGATCCTGCTCGACGGGCACATGTCCGGGCTCAACGGCTTCGAGACCGCCGCCCTGATCCGCCAACGGCCCCGCTCCCGTCACACGCCGATCATCTTCGTCACGGGCTCCTTCATCTCGGAGGAGATGATGTTCAAGGGGTATTCCAGCGGGGCGGTCGACTACATCATCAAGCCGGCGGTTACGGGAATCCTGCGCGCCAAGGTGGAGGTCTTCATCGAGCTGGCCCGAATCCAGAAGCGTCTCCAGGCGGAAATCGACGAGCGGACGCGCATCGCGGCGGAGATCAAGAACCTGAACCTGCAGTTGGAAAAGAAGAACGGCGAGCTTCAGGCGGCGAACTCCAACCTGGAGGCGTTCAGCTATTCGGTCGCCCACGACTTGCGGGCTCCCTTGGCGCACATCATGGGTTATCTGGACCTGGTGGCGATGAGTGACGTGAAGCTTGGGGGGGAGTTGAAGGATTGCCTTCAAAAGGTGAAGAAAGGGGCGGGGCGCATGGAGGAACTCATCCGGGATCTCCTCAGTTTTGCCAAGGTCGGCCACGTCAAGCTGAGTTCGGCGCCGCTCAACCTCACCAATCTCGTCAAGGAGATCGTCCAGGAGGATATCTCCACAGACGGGCGGAACATCGATTGGGAGATCGACGAGCTCCCGGAAGTCATCGCCGACAAGTCGCTTCTTCGGCAGGTGTTCGGCAATCTCCTGTCGAACGCCGTCAAATATAGCCGGATTCGTGAGCGGGCCAAAATCGAAGTGGCTTGTCGTGAAAAGGACAGCGAATTTGTTTTCTTCGTCCGGGACAACGGCGCCGGTTTCGACATGAAATCGGCGGAGAAGCTGTTCGGGGTCTTCCAGCGCCTCCATTCGCAGGACGAGTTCGAAGGAACCGGGGTCGGTTTGGCCAACGTGCGGCGCATCGTGCAGAAGCACGGGGGCCGGACCTGGGCTGAGGGGAAGGTGAATGAGGGTAGCACTTTCTACTTTTCGCTGCCGAAATAGAGAAGCCCCGGCGGCGCCATCGTGCGTGGCCTTCAACCGGATGGGCATATCGGAAAAACGAATTAGATTGGATATTGACGATCCCATAAAGATTACCAAAGCAGGCTTTGTCTTTGGGCAACTCTTGCCTGCGTACATGCGAGTGCTGGCCATTATTTTTCCTCAGTGGAACGCGGAGGTTTCTATCCAAGGGGGGGCTTATCTTTGAGCCCCGGCACACGGCAAAAGCCGTTTATGGATGCATTCCAAGCGTGCGTGTCGGTGGAGGGCGCCCTTCAACCTGGGCGAGGCTTCCTGCCAGGAAACGGAGGCGATCCGGTCGTCTACGCCAACGCCTTGACCGCTTTCAGCGCGTCTTGAAGCTCGCCGGGTTGGAGCGGCTTGCTCAGATAGCCGTCAAAGCCCGACGCCATGAACCGCTCACGGTCTCCCTCCATGGCTTCGGCTGTCAGCGCGACGATGGTCGGGCGCCGCCCGGTGAACTTTTCCCGGATGACCCGAGTCGTTTGGACGCCATCCATTTCCGGCATTTGAATGTCCATTAGGATCAGGTCGTATTCCTTCTTGGCCAAGGCGTCCAGGACCTGGAGGCCATTGACCGCGAGGTCGATGCTGTAGCCCAACTGACCGAGCATGATTGTGCCGACCTTCTGGTTCACCGCATTGTCTTCGGCAAACAGGATGCGGAGAGGATGTCGGGAGGCCATTTCCCGATCGAAGTGCCTCTCCGGTTGGTGCGGCGAGGTTTTGTATTCCAGATTGGTGATTTGAAGGAGGGCGTTGAAGAGGGTCGAATGACGGATCGGCTTGGGAATTTGGAATCGGAACAACGAGCCATCGTCTCCTCCGACGGTTTCGCCGGACGAGGAGAGTAGGATGAGGGGGAGGGGGCTCCGTCGGCGAATCTCCCGCGCCAGCATGATCCCGTCCATGTCGGGCATCTGGAGGTCCAGCAGCGCCGCGTCGAATGGCTGTGAGGTCAGGGCTTGGAGTGCCGCCGTCCCGCTCGAAACGGCGGTTGGTATCGCCCCCCAGGTTCTCAACTGGGCGTCGAGGACGCGCCGGTTCGTGGCGTTGTCGTCCACGATGAGAACCACTCCCGACTGAAGGCGGGACTCGGCGGGCGCCTTTCCGGCGTCGGGGGTGGTTGTCTCCTTCAGGTCCAAGGTGAAGAAGAAAGTCGATCCGACCCCCTCCTGGCTTTCCACCCACATCGTTCCTCCCATCAGCTCGGCCAGCCGCTTGCTGATGACCAGCCCGAGGCCGGTGCCCCCGTAGCGGCGGGTGGTCGAGCTGTCCCCCTGCTGGAAGGCGTTGAACAGCTTGGCGATTCCCTCCCGGGAAATGCCGATGCCGGTGTCGGTGACGGAGAATCGCAGGCGGCATCCGTCTTCGTTTCGTTCCTCGCACTCCACGTTGAGGGAAATCTCTCCCTTGGCCGTGAACTTGATGGCGTTGCCCAGGAGATTGACCAGAATCTGCCGCAGCCGCATGACATCGCCGGAAAGATAAGGCGGCACTCCCGGAGAGATGAGATACGCCGCTTCCAGGTTCTTCTTCCGAATCGGGAGGGAAAAGAGGTCGAAGGCCTCGTCGAGGCATTGCTGCAGCTCGAACGGGCTATTCTCCAAGGACATCTGGCCCGATTCGATCTTCGAGAACTCCAGGATGTCGTTGATGACGGAGAGGAGCGATTCCCCGCTGGTGCGGATGATGTCGAGGTACTCCTGCTGGGTGGCGTCCAGCTCGGTGTCGGCGAGGAGGCTGGTCATGCCGATGACCCCGTTCATCGGGGTGCGGATTTCGTGGCTCATCACGGCCAGGAAGTCGCTTTTGGCCTGCGCGGCAACCAGGGCTTCCTTCGTGAGGGCGGTCTGTTTGACGATGGCTTCCTGGAGCTTGCCCTCGACGCGGCGGCGACGGCTCACCTCCATGTTGGCCATCCCGTTCGCCACGATGAGGAGCGCCCCCGCCAGCAGACTCCCGAAGACGAGGAGCCGGGAGGTGTCGCGGAAAGCGCCCTGGGCGGCCGCGTTGCGCAAGGCGAGGAGCCGGTACTCCTCCGCCTTGAAAGCCTCCAAATCGGCCAAGGCCTGGTTGACCAGGCCGAGCCCTTGATCGCTGGACTCGACCTGAATCGCCGCCGCCAGCCCTTTTGCCTGGTGCAGGGCCAGCAGGCGCTTGGAATAGTCGATGATGCGGTCGAAATCGGGCTTCAACGTCTTCAGCCGCTCCTGCTGCGAGTCGTTGTCCCGGGTAAGGTCCGTCAGGCTGTCCAGCTTCGTGGGAATGGCCGAGATGCCCGACTGGAAAACTTCCAGGGCGGCGGGATGTCCGGTAAGGATGTAATTGCGCATCCCCCGCTGGGCGTTCAGGAGATCGCCGAGGAGGCTTTCCGCCGTCATCAGCACCTCGTAGGTATGCTGGCGCCAGATCGTCGAGCTTTTCAACTCGGCGAAGCTGACCCCGGAGACGAAGGCGATCATCACCATCAAGGTGGTGGAACCGCTGACGACCTGCCACCGGGCAAAACCCAGATTGATCCGGTGGGAGGCCTGCCGCAACCACACCAGAAGCCCGAAGCAAAGGATCAGGAACGTCGTCGCCGCATGCCCAGGGATCTGAAGATGGCTCCCCCAGCTATAGGGGGTGTCGATGCCGGAGGCGTAGTGAAAGGAGGCGATGCAGGCGATGGCCAAGGCCATGCATGTGATCGTTCCCGAGGCGATGAGCGCGGCCTTCGACCGCTCGCCCCATCCGGCCAAGAGGATGGCCGTCCCCGTCAACACGAAACAGATCGCGGTCAACACCGACATTTGCGGGGAAAGGCCGGTGGAGGCATGCTGCGCCGAAGAGAAGAAGACCTCATCGAGGTCCGCTCCATGAGGAATCAGGAATCCCAGGAACGTCGCCAAGCCCAGAAGAATCGCCAGTACCGCGGGAACGGCGGCAAGACTCGCCCGCCGCAGGGTGAGGAGGACCAATCCCGTGCCCAAGAAAATGAATCCCAGCGCCGTATTGTAGGCCACGACGGGAAAGCCGGGATGAAGTTGAATGATCCGTGTCCAACCGGCGTACCACGCCACGACGACGAGGACTCCCATCGACAGGACCAAGAGGCCGCAGATCCGGGAGAGGGAATGCAACGCCTCATTGCTCGACAGTATCGGAGCAGGGGAATGCGTTGGAATCTCGGGCTGGCCCATGAAGGAGAATTACTGACTTCCCGAGGTTCCGTAAAGGCATGACGCCCTAAGGCTTGTGGAAACAAAAGTGCGGAATGCGGATGACAAAAGGATCCCTTTCAGTTTGCGCCTGTTCCGTCGATATTTGAGCAGGCCGAGAAGGAATGAGGTGATCCCGGAACGGGAGGAAGCGAACCGGGGGATAGGGTCAGGAAATGCCTGACAGTTCCACCGCGAAAGCGGCTGCCTTGGCTCGGTTCTGGCTCGAACCTGGCTTCGCTCCCGAGATCCCGGTTCCAACTCGTGATCGAGCCCGGGAGGTTCCGACTGAGGACGGCTTCTTCGGAGGAATTGGCGATCGCGGCGAAAAGGAGGGCAGGACGAGGGACGCTCCCATGGGTTAATCGGCACCGAAAAGCTTTTCGACGAACTCCACGACGTACTGGCAGCGGGGATCCTTCATCAAGTACTGCCGGGCGCCGCGCCGTTTCGCCCGCTGAATCTCCTCGGGTTTTTCGGAGGAGGTCAAGATGGCGACGGGGACGCCCTGGAACGGCATCTGGGTGCGAAGCCAGGAGAGGACCTCCATGCCATCTTTGCGGGGCATGTTCAGGTCAGTCAGGACCAGAAGCCGTTTATCGCCGCATCCCCAGCGGCACGGGCCGGTGGAGAGGCGGAGGAGGGCCGTAGGAGGCGCAAGTCGCCGCGTCGGCTTCCGATCTTTCGTAGGCCGGGGCGACACTGTTCAGGATGAGATCCCGGGCGGGTCCGTGAGTCATGGCCTCCACGGAAGGGCGGAGCAGGATCGAGATGCGCCGGCCGAGGAGGGATTCCAACTCTCCTTCCATCTGGAACGCATGGTAGCGTTCCACGCCGGGG